>WNFY01002543.1_pt1 | contig 17286 bp, 10 predicted proteins | sample 5400091 | NCBI WGS metagenome assembly WNFY01 (sample SAMN13153364, study PRJNA577476) | soil metagenome | isolation source: 60 cm soil or saprolite under grassland replicate 1 | place: USA:California | collected 2016-06-15
GCCTATCAAATCGCAGAGCGATTTTATCCGCATCATTTATTCGGCGCCGGCGGAGTTCGCATTGAAAACTTCGCGTGGTACTGGCGCATCCTGGTACAAACCGCAACATCGAGCCTGACGCCGGTTCTCACTGTTATGGCGTTGATCGGTCTGTTCGTAGCGCCGCGACGCAGGTATTCAGCCATTTTCCATTGGTGGCTGGCTGGAATGATTCTCTTCATCCTCGTTCTTGGATATGGCAATCGTCATAGATGGTACCAACTTCCTTTGGTGCCGATCGTGGCTGCATTTGCCGGGAGTGCTTGCTCGTTCTTTGCGTCGAAAATCTTCTGGCGTCCTGCCGCGATCACATTATCGATCCTGCTCGCGGGTTCCTTTGCAATTCTTTCCTTCCTGAACGCGCGACCACTTTACGAATCGTCGGCGGCTCAACTTCGCGACGCCGGCCTGGAGCTAAACAAAGTCACTCCGCCCGATGCATTGATCGTTGCCGCGGATACCGGAGATCCGACGATATTTTATTATGCGGAGCGCAAGGGCTGGCATTTCCTGGAGGAAGACGGCATTTACGCCGGCAATCCGGGTGATAGCCAGGAGGCGACTGCAAATCTGGAAGAGCTGCGCCGGCGCGGTGCCACGCATGTTGTTTTCACCATCAATACTTTCTGGTGGTTGGACTACTATCCCGATTTCGCACAACATCTCGCCGCAAACGCAACGCTAATGGAAGAGACGCCGCAATTTAGAATTTACAGACTCGCGCCGGAACTCAGATAAGAGCATTTAGCGTTCTAGCTTGAAGCGTGTCATGTCGAGCGAAGCCGAGACATCTCTGGAATTAAAAAGATGAGTTCGAGAGATTCCTCGACTCCGCTCGGAATGACAGAATTGGAAACATCAAAGCCGCGCCGTCAGCTTGGATTATTCGATGCCACGATGATCGTGATGGGCGGCATCGTGGGCGCGGGAATCTTCGCGAATCCTTCTGAGGTGGCGCACCGCGTCCACACGCCGTTCCTCATCCTCGGCGTCTGGGTGGTGGGTGGCCTGATCGCCATGTGCGGCGCGTTTATCTGGGCTGAGCTGGCGACACGCCTGCCCGCCGCGGCGGGTGGTCAATACGTCTATCTACGCGAAACGTATCATCCTGCGATTGCATTCATGTACGGCTGGGGACTGCTTCTCATCACGCAGACTGGCGGCATGGCTGCGGTGGCAGTGATCTTTGCGTCTTATTTTCGCGAGCTCATGGGAGCGAATTGGAACGACAGCGTGGTCGCTGGAGTCACGCTCCTTGTGTTGACCGGTATTAATTGCTTGGGAGCCCGCGCGGGCAGCAATGTGCAGAGCGGACTCATGTTGTTAAAAATTGGCGCGATTGCGGCGCTCGTAATTATAGGATTTGCGGTTGGCCATCCGGCGACTTCGGGACTTAAGTCGGGAACGTTGCTTGGCGGCCCGGCGTCATTCGGCCTGCTGAAAAGTATCGGCGCGGCGATGGTTCCGATCGCTTTTGCCTACGGCGGATGGCAAACGGCCACTTTTGTTGCCGGTGAAATGCGCGATCCGCGCCGGGATTTATCTCGCGGACTACTAATCGGCGTGAGTGGCGTGGTAGCTCTTTACCTTGCAGTCAATCTGGCGTGTTTGGTGGTGCTCGGTCCGGCCGGCCTGGATGCGACAACAACTCCCGCTTCTGATCTGATGCGAATCGCACTAGGGGAGCGCGGCGCGCAATGGATTGCGATCGCAATCACAATTTCCACGCTCGGTTTCCTTAGCCAAAGCATGCTCACAGCTCCGCGCGTGTATTATGCGATGGCGCGCGACGGACTTTTCTTTGCAAGCGTCGGCAAACTGTTCGGAAAGTCGGGAGCGCCCATTGTCGCGATTGTTCTCCAAGGGTTGGCGGCGCTTCTCATTGCTGTTTCGGGAACGTATGGAGAGATCCTCAATTTCGAAGTAACTGTTGATTTCATTTTCTTCGGAATGACCGCGGCAGCCCTGTTGATTTTGCGGCGGCGCGGCATCGGCTCGAATGCTGTGATCTATCGAGTGCCGGGCCATCCGTTCACGACAATGCTGTTTGTCTTGTCCTGCGCGGGGATCGTGGTAAGCGCCGTCCTGGCGTCACCTCGTAACAGCGCGATCGCGCTGTGCATCATGCTGGCGGCTCTCCCGGTTTATTATTTTTGGAACAGATTCAGCCGCGGATAGAGCAAATTCAGACCAGCAGCGGTCATCCGCAGATTTCATAGATTTTCACACATTGATTTAACTCTGCTAAAAATCTGTGTGAATCTGCGCAATCTGTGGATCGTTTTAAACTGATGATCAGCGGACACTACCTCGAATGAGACACAAGCATTCCGATTACATGCAGTGGTCGAAGACGCAAAGCCGCGCGCGTTTTAATCTGGCAACCAGCGGCGTCGCGCCATTTCCTCTTCGCGAGCTACCAGTCAAGCTGGAGGCGCTGGAAATTAACGGCGACGACAGCTATGGCTACCCGCCGTTACAGACAGCGATCGCCGCGCATTACGGAGTTGATCCCGAATGCGTGGTCGAATCCGCGGGTACATCTATGGCGAATCATCTCGCCATGGCAGCGATCATCGACCCCGGCGACGAAGTTTTAATCGAGCATCCAGCTTATGGGCCAATCGTTGACGTCGTCAATTATCTGCAAGCAAATGTGCGACGCTTCACGCGCGCGGAGGAAAACGGCTGGGCTGTCGATCCGAAGGAAGTTCTACGTTCCATCACACCGAAGACGCGCCTGGTCGTCATCACGAATCTTCACAACCCAACCAGTGCGCTTACTCCGGAGTCAGTTCTGCGTGAAGTTGGCGATATCGCGCGCAGTATTGGAGCTCTCGTGCTGGTCGATGAAGTTTATCTCGACGCGGTTTACGAGGGAACGCCACACACGTCGTTTCATCTTGGGCCGAATTTTGTGGTGACCAGCAGCCTGACGAAAGTTTACGGTGTCAGCGGTCTTCGATGTGGATGGATTCTGGCGCAGCCTGAACGCGCGTGGAAAATGCGCCGCCTGAATGATCTTTACGGCGCCACGCCCGTTCATCCGGGCGAACTTCTCAGTGTAATCGCGTTTCAACATTTGGATGTCCTTCGTGAACGAGCGCGCCGCATCCTGGAAGCCGATCGCAAATTGCTTCGCGATTTCCTCAAACAGGAATCAGCCGTTTCGGCGGTCGAGACAAAGTGGGGCACGACCTCATTTATTCACCTAGGGCATGGAAACGCCGACGCTTTTCTTGAGCGCCTGCGATCGAAGTTCGAGACTTCAGCAGTTCCGGGCCGCTTTTTCGAAATGCCTGATCACTTTCGCATCGGCATGGGCGTGAACACGGAAATGTTCGCCGAAGGTTTAAACCGCATCAGTCGTGCGCTAAGGGTAGGGGCGATTGACCTCAATCGCCCAGACTACCCAAGCTAGAGCTACGGTCGCGACTGCGGGGTCGGGCGAGGTCGCACGGGAATCTCCTCATACTTGATTGTGGCATAATCAAAGTCACCGCCCGAGCCAATGCTTCTTCCTGTCACATAGACATTGCCTGAGCCGTCAACAGCGATGGCGTAAGCATCATCATCGAAATTGCCGGGTCCATTGTAGCGGGCAACCCATTGTTCCTGCCCAGCCGAGTTGTACTTAATCGTGGCGTAATCAGTGCCTGAGCCCTCGCTGGATCCCGTAACATACACGTTCCCTGAGCCGTCGACGGTCATGGCATGAGCCGAGTCATGACGATTCGCAGGGCCGTTGTAGCGAGCAACCCATTGTTCCTGCCCCAGCGAGTTGTACTTGATCGTGGCGTAATCAAGATTAGCCTCCGAGTTCAAGCTTTCTCCTGTGACGTAGACATTGCCGGAATCGTCAATAGCAATGGCTGAGGCTTCGTCCACCTGGTTTCCAGGCCCGCTGTAACGAGCAACCCATTGCTGTTGACCGACTGAATTGTACTTGACCGTGGCGTAATCAAAGCCAGTGCTTGGGCCGGCGGCGCTGAATCCTGTTACATACACGTTGCCTGAACTGTCGACAGCAATGGCATAGGCGGAATCATCGTTATTCCCAGGCCCGTTATAGCGGGCAACCCATTGTTGTTGCCCAGAGGAGTTATACTTGATTGTCGCGTAATCGAAATCACTACCTGAGCCCGAGCTATATCCGGTCACGTAGACATTACCTGAGTTGTCGACGGCGATCGCCGTGGGGACGTCAGCAAAATTTGCCGGCCCATCGTAGCGGGCAACCCACTGTTGTTGCCCGGAGGAGTCATATTTGATTGTCGCGTAATCAAGATTACCGCCCGAACCCCAGCTGTCTCCGGTCACATAAACATTCCCTGAGCCGTCAATCGCAATCGCGGTGGCTTCGTCAAAGCCGTTCCCCGGTCCGTTGTAGCGAGCAACCCACTGCTGTTCTCCGACGGAGTTATACTTAATCGTCGCGTAATCCACATTACTAGTGTTTGGTGAGGCGTAGCTCCATCCCGTCACATACACGTTGCCGGCGTTGTCGACGGCAATGGCTTGGGCTTTGTCAGCGCTCCCAGGCCCGTTGTAGCGGGCAACCCATTGCCGTCGACCGGCTGAATACTTGATCGTGGCGTAATCAAGATCACCGCCTGAGCCAACGCTTCCTCCCGTCACATAGACGTGGCCTGCGTTGTCAATGGCAATGGCTGTGGCTTCGTCATAGCTATTTCCCGGCCCGTTGTAGCGGGCAACCCCTGCAATCCGTACACCTAGCGATTCGGGTGCGCGCTCGCGGGTCAACGCTTGCGACGTGGCGGTGCCAAGCAATGCCAGAAAAACTCCGGCGGAAAGAAGCACCACGCCAGCCAACACATGCATACTGAAGAATGCGAATTCCGGAGTTTGTTTCATGTTCATCGACAAAGCTACGGGCGCGGTGCTGGTGTAGGACGCGGCCTTGGCGTTGGCGCAGCCCTCGGCGTCGGTGTTATTCTCGGCGTGGTGGTAGGAGTAGCCGTAGCTGTAGCCGTTGCCGTAGGAGTAGCTGTTGGCGTGGGTGACGGAGGTAGCGTTGCTGTGGGTGTAGGAGTCGGTCTTTCGCAGAACATTTGAACAGTATCGACCCTCCAGCCTTGACCACCGTTGCTAGTGTCACTGCCCATACGCCATCGCAGCACGTTTGTGTGCCCCCTGAATACATTCATGTCCACCGCCGTCGTGATGAAGCCACCAGAGCTACCGGTCCAGGCTTGGCGACCGGCGAGGGGATTGCCGCAGCAAGTGCTGATCGTGCCATTGTAGCCGCCTTGGCCAAAGAAGCCGCCGGCTGCGAGGATGTCTTGAAACGGCGCGCCGTCGATGCTGATTTCTAGTACGCCGCCGTCTCGGGTGTTTTCCAGCGAATAGTTGTTGCGGAACATCAGGGCAGCGTTTTCGAGCTGGTCGATTATGATAGGCGGCGAGTTGAGATATTTATCGCTAATCGCAGCCGGGTCATTCACCCATGCCGCATTTGGAGGCGAGTCGGCAGGCGGAGTCGGATTTCCGGAATTGGAAGTTTGCCAGAGTATGCCATCGGGATCGATCGCATTGATCGCGGTCCACCCGGGAGGCAGTGTCGGCGGAGTTACATTGTCGAAGTTCTCAAATAAAAAACACGCGGCTGGCGTAATTGTCGGCGTCGCAGTAGGTGTAGGTGTCGGTGTGGCGCAGGTTTCCGTGTACTGCTGGTTGTCGTTCGTCGGAGTGCCAGGGGCAGAGTTGCCTGCGACGGCGTAGAAGGATTGGCCCGCGGTTGCGCCTGCGAGGTAATCGCGGGTCTGTACCATATTTGGCAGATTATTCCAGGTGTTGGTAGTGGGGTCCCAGGCGATCGCGCTGTTGCTGATGGCGAAGTTGACGTCGCCTCCTGCAAGTAGCCACCTGCCGTTGTAGGCTCCGGAGGCGGCAGCCGAGCGGCCCGCAGGTAGGTCGGCAACCGCAGCATCGTCCCAGGTGTCGGTGCCTGGATCGTAGCGCCAGGTTTTGTCAGGGGAGGCGTTACCACCGCCGGCGTAAATGTAGCTGCCCAGGGCCACTGCCATGAGGCTGTGGTTGGCAAATGGGTAGTTTGCAGCCATTGACCAGGTATTTGTGGCAATGTTGTAAACCTCGACATGAAAATCGGTGCCGATAGCACGTCCGGCAATGCGATAGATCTTGCCGTTGAGGTAAGCAGAGGCGTGGAAGTAGGTGGGAATGGTATAAGAAGGCAGACTCGTGCTATACGTATTGCTGATCGGGTCGTATCGCCAAAGCGTGGCCGTTGTATTGAAATTTTGATCCACGCCGCCAAGCAGGTAAATGTAGGTGCCGTCGCTCGCGGCGCTGAACCAGCCACGCGGTGCCGGAAGTGAGGCAATGGGCGTCCAGCTATTGGTCGCGGGGCTGTACTTATAAGCGTTTGCGATAGCGATGTTGTTGGCGATGCCACCGAAGCTATAGACGTTGTCACCTACCGAGGCCACGGCTTGCCCGGAGGTGACGATCGGATAAGGAGCCTGCTCAGTCCAGGAGCCCACCGAAGCGCAAGGGGTGGCGGTGGGGGTTGGGGTGAGGCCAGCGGAATAGAAACTACGTGCGTCCAGATTGCGTGTACGCGTACGCATCGACGTCTGCGGATTTGCCTCACCACGGCGAGCCCGTCCCATGGCGGACGTGGCCAACATCGCCAAAAGGAGTCCAACAAAGAAAACTACTAAGCCAATCAAAATACACAGGTTCAAAAAAGCGGATCGAGCAGTGCGTTTCTTTTTCATACTGTTACGGGCGCGGTGCTGGCGTGGGACGCGGCCTCGGTGTTGGTGCACATCTTCCCGTGCATGGCGTCGGCGTAGACGTTGGGGTTGGGGTCACGGTCGGCGTCACGGTTGGCGTAGGAGTGGGTGTAGGTGTTGGCCCGGCGAAATGTGCGCAGTATCTCCCGCCGGAGTTGGAATTACCGCCGGGATCGCTTCCGCTCCAAACGATCATCTGACTGCCGGTCCAGATTGCGGTATGATATTCTCGTGCGGAGGGCGCGTTGGTAGTGCTGGTGGCTGCCCAGGTATCCGTGCCGGGATTGTATCTCCCGCCAGTGTTAAACAAGGTCCCGTTATTAACTCCGCCCCACACGATCATTTGACTGCCGGTCCAGACTCCAGTTTGGCCAGCGCGTGGTGTGGGCGCGTTAGTCGTGCTCGTGGCCGTCCAACTATCGGTGCTGGGATTGTATCTCCCGCCGCTATTCAAATACGTGAAATTGGTCGTTCGCCCACCCCAGATGATCATTGCATTGCCGATCCAGAGTGCCGTGTGAGAATCGCGGCCGGACGGCGCGTTGGTGGTGCTAGTAGCCGTCCAAGTATCGCTGCTGGGATTGTATCTCCCGCCAGTGTTTAGGTAGCTGGAACCAGTATACCCGCTCCACACGATCATTTCGCTGCCGATCCATACTGCCGTGTGAAGCTCTCGGGCAGCGGGCGCGTTAGTCGTGCTGGTGGCTGTCCAACTATCGGTGCTGGGATTGTATCTCCCGCCAGTGTTCAAAACGTTGCCGTTGTACCCGCCCCAGATGATCATTTCACTGCCGGTCCAGACTGCGGTGTGAGCCCATCGACCAGAGGGCGCGTTGTTGGTGCTCGTGACTGTCCAAGTATGCGTACTGGCATTGTATCTCCCGCCAGTGTTTAACCAGCCTTCGTAACCATACCCGCCCCACACTATCATTTCGCTGTCGGTCCAGACTGCGGTGTGATTGTATCGGGCGCTGGGCGCATTTGTAATGCTGGTCGCTGCCCAACTATTTGTGTCGGGATTGTATCTCCCGCCAGTGTTGACGTAGCCTACGTTATAAAACCCACCCCAGATGATCATTTCGCTGCCGGTCCATACTGCCGTGTGAAACTGTCGGGGCAGTGGCGCGTTAGTGGTGCTGGTCGCTGCCCAGGTGTCATCGGTGCATGGGGGAGCGTCTTCAGAAATCTTCGGAACGGTGTAGGCCATGTTTCTTGACGTTGTTACCATCAAGACGCTACGCAGGTCGTTGGCGTGCGCAGACCGAGCGTCACTTTTTTTCTCTTGCGCGACCAGATCGGCAATCAAACGGTCTGTTAACACCGGCCTGGCCAGACATTCCGCGATTACAAAAGGATCGTTCCCGAGCGCCGCAAACAGTTCGCGCAACACTTCTGCCTGCTTGGTGTGTTTTGCCATGCGATCCATTTCAGCCTGTAACTGCTCAGCAGTAAGCGGCCGCTGCCAGTGATCCTCCAGTGCCTGAGAGTTGCGCAGGTAGTCTGCGACTTTCTTTTCCAACTGCGACTGAGACATCACCGCGTCGAGCGATGGCTTGGGGTCAGGGCGTTCTTTCGGCCAGATGCGATGGCGCCAGTAAACTTCTTCAATCGCGCGCTGATGAGCTACGCGATCTGCAAAAGTCAGCATTCTTTGAGAGGCTTTCGCTGGCGCTTCGGGATGGAAGAACGCCAACAGTGTTCCCGTGATCATCGAGCAGACTGCCGCTGAGCAAAGGACTAGTTGCAGGCTAAACGAGCCGAATTGACCAGAGCGTTTCTTTTTCATAGACAAAAGTTACGGGCGCGGCGGCGGAGTGGGCCGTGTTCTGGGTGTTATGTTAGGCCTAGCAGTAGGCGTTGGCCGAGGTGTGGGAGTGGAGGTGGGTGCAGGTGTAGCACTGGCAGTTGCAGTTGCACTCGCCGACGCTGTGGACGTAGGTGTCGGACTTGGCGTCGGTCCCTGCACCTCAAATGAGCCTTTGTCGATACGGCCGTTCACGACGCGATCAAAACCCGGGCCGCGCTGATCGTAGATAGGCGGCGGAGTAAAATTCGGATCCCCCGCATCAATGGCTGGGCTGCCGGGTAATAACTGATGTGTGAAGGTCGGACCGCCATTGTTTTGTAGCGGACCTAACAGTGGGTTCGTGTTGATCTGATCGCCGGGACCGTTTAAGAGGCCTCCGCCATCGTCGCTGCTGAGGTTGTAACCATGCGAGGTAACCGTACCGCTGTCGTTCAAGATGTTGGGGCCCAACTCACCTCTGTTTAGAATCGTGCTATCAATGTCGAGTGTTGCCAGGCGATTAACAATCGCGCCAGCGGTCATGCCGCTATTGCCGCTCAGGGTGCTGTTACTGATCGCGCTTTGTCCGCCGTTAAAGATGCCGCCGCCGTGTAACTGAGTCGTATTCCCGCTCAATGTGCTGTTGCTTAGTGTCAGCGACGCGCCACCGTTGAAGCCATTGAGAATGGCACCGCCAGTGAATTCACCTCTATTACCGCTGAGCGTACTGTTGTTGATGATCAGCGTTCCACTGTTTGCTATGCTTCCACCATAATCCCCGGCATAGTTACCGTTGAGGGTGCTACTGTCGATCATAAGCGTCGCGTTAGCATCAGCGCAGATGCCACCGCCGGTGCCATCTGTCGAGTTACCGCTGACCGTGCAGTTGATCAAAGAAAGCAAGGAGCCTTCGTCGAGAATGCCGCCACCACAACCGAATTCAGGAGCAAGCCCGTTGCTGATCGTGAGGTCTTGTATCGTCACCGAACGTCCGGGCATGAGATTGAAAATGCGGAAAGCCGGGGCGTTTTGCGCTCGCGAGACCGCCAGGAGGTTCGGGCCAAGGCCGCTAATGGTGATGCTCTTGTTGATGACAAGCTCGGCACTGGTCAGAGAGATGGTTTGCCCCTTGAGCGAGGGATCGAAATCGATTGTGTCGCCGTCATTCGCATCAGCGAGCGCCTGACGCAGCGTGCCGGGACCGCTGTCGTTTGTGTTGGTGACGGTGATGATGTCTGCGTAAGCGGACATGCTCAATGAACAAAAAAGCGCCAAGCAAATCCTGGTGCGCAGATTGAAAAATCCGGACACCGAAATTCTTCGCGTGCTCGCGACCCGATGTCGGAGCTGAGCAGTGCTTCTCTTTTTCATTGATGAGCTAGGGACGCGGTGCTGGGCTGGGGCGAGGTCGCGGTGTTGGATTAAGCCTCGGAGTGGGTGTCGCTCTTGGTGTTGCTGTCGCCGTAGGGGTCGCAGTCGGGGGGGGCGGCTGTAGGTGTAGGTGAAGGGCTAGCCAGCTGGATCAATTCGATCCGCCCGCCGCTGCCAAATTGATTGGCGTGGACTGCCTTTGCGCCGCCGACCACGTATTGCCCGCTCCGGTCGACGTCCACGGAAAAGGCTGAGCCGGGAAAGTTAATCTGGCCGATCAACTGAACGTTACGGTTAAATACCATCACCTCTGGCCAGTCATGGAATTGTGTGCCCCATGAAGCAAAGGCCATAACTGTGCCGTTGGCGTTCGAGCGGGCACCAATCGGTGTTCCCTGGTACGCACCTGTGCCGCTAACAGGATAGGAGCCAAGCATGTTGCCGCTTGCGACGTCGAACAAGTACACTTCGCCACTAAGCCAGCCATTTGCATAATTGGCTCCAAACGTGCCGACGGTAGAGCCGTCGAGCGAGACGGTAGAGGCGCCGCCAAACCAGAAATTCGGTCGAGTGAAGTGTATAACCCGGTTATAGGTGGTGCCGTTCCATGAATACACGTCGAAATTGAAGCCGCCCACTGCGAACACGCGGCCGTCGCCATTGATTGGATAAAAGATGTTCCCGGCACCGGAGCCTGCCACGCTGAATCTGATTGTGCTGCTGATAACAAAGACAGTGGCTTGATTATCCTGTGTGACCAAAGCTATCTGGCCGTCATCGGTCAAATCCACCCCGTCCATCCGAAGTGGATCCGTCCATGTGCGTAGGACTTGCCCGAAAGCGTCAAAGATATACAGGGTTGAATTCTGAGTTACAGAATCGCTGACAACAGCCGCAATAGTGTTTCCGTCGCCTGACATGGCGACCTTCCTGGAACCGGCTGGCAAATTCGGATCACTGACTGGATATTGGAATGACCAGTCTGGTGTGCCGTTGCTAGTAGACGTGAAGCCGTGCTGCCGAAAATCGTTGCCCGCCGCATTCGATTCCATAAAACCGCTGCGGTGGGTGCCTTTAGATGCAGCGACGCCGGAGTTGCCGCTGCCGAAGGACGAGAAAGACCATGCCGGTGTGCCGTTGCCTGTGATCGCGTGTGTGGTCAAACGCGCCCCACTGAGGGTCCAGGCGCCCCACACTTCACTGGGGCCGATCGATACGCCATCGGCAATCGCTGTCGGGTCGTCGTAGTGCCAGAGCGTGTTGCCCAAAGGTCCTGACCCGCGCCTCTGAGCTATTTTGGGCACGGCAGGCCGTGACTTCGAGTTATCGATGTGGGTGCTCTGGATTACGCCTTGTGGTGTAACTCTCATAAACGTCCGGCGCGTTACTCCGGCAGCACGAACCGCCTGGCCGTGTGTGGATGTGTTCGCGGCGGCGAAGAGAGCCAGAAAAATAAGCGCACAGACGGAAAATAATGCAGTTAGAATTCGCAGGTTACAGATAATGGATCGAGTAGTGTGTTTCTTTTTCATAAATTAGAGTTATGGGCGCGGCGGCGGGCTGGGGCGTGTCCTCGGGGTTATGTTCGGCCTGACGGTGGGTGTTGGCCTAACAGTAGCTGTAGGAGTGGCCGTGGGCGTCGCAATGGGTGTGGTCGTGGGCGTAACAGTTGCAGTCGGTTTTGATGTCGCAGTCGCAGTTGGCGTAGGCGATGGCGTGCCTTCCCCGGATGGCTCTCTATCGAAGAAGGCATCCTCTTGGGAAATTCCGCTAATGGTCACCCGCCCATCCACCCATGCATGCAGGTGCTGATTGAGCACCGAGGATCCATAGTCGTAGTCGCTCACGTAGGTCGGTACGATTCCCGGCTCGGGGTGCGCCGGCAGAGGGCTGATCACGTCTGAGAACGGCATGTCAGCCAGCCAACTCAGGCCGTTATCTGTGGACTTGCGTCCCCATATCCTGTAGCACGGCACAGCTGGGTCACCAGGGGTGCAGCTGTCGGTCTCGCGCTCGTCGTACCACGTCGCAAAAAGACTACCATCTATGCCGACTGACAGACTGGGCTCCCATTGGGCGCGGGTAGTAGCATCCGTGTTCATTTGGAATGGGACGCTAAAGGTCACGCCGCTATCGGTGGAGCGGATGTAGAAGACGTCGCCGGGGTCGCCGTTGGCGCTGTTGGAGGCGGCATAGACGTAGCTAATTACGTGGTCGTAGGCGGCAGGCTCACCCCAGCCCATGTGTCGCCAGTAAGCCGGGCTACTGTACATGCAGGCGAAGTACCCAGAATTGGTGCGGTGCGCGCCTGTGAAGGTGGGGCCGGTGTAGGTGTTGGTCCAGGTGTTACCGCCGTCGGTGGACCTGTAGAGGAGATTGTTGCGATTGAAGTTGCTATTGCCGCCATTCTCGTTCATGCCGGCGATGTACACGTCGCCTGTGCCGAGATCGCCGGTCATCTGGACGTTGCGGATGAAGGTGCTGGTAATCTGTCGCTCGTTGGTCCAAGTGAGACCGTTGTCAGTGGAGTAACGGACAAAGATGCCCGCGCCGCGATTGAAATCGTTCCAGGAAACATACATCTGTCCGTAGAAGGGAGAAGAGGGATTATTATCAGCCCAGGCAGATTCCCGATCGACACCGGAGCTGGTGTAAATGCAGTAATGCGTCCAGCTATTTGGATCCCAGGGAGTGGTGGACTTGTACCCGCCTGGCCCTCCGCAACCTCCGTCGAGGCAGACGATGAACCAGGTCTGGCTTGGCTTGTTGTACAGGATGATCGGGCTATCACAATTGGGGAAGGGGCTTTGGCCGCTAATGGTAAGCCGGGTGAAGGTGTTGCCGCCATCGGTGGAGACTGATACACCGGCGCCGTTGTTGACGGTGATGCCTCGCGAGTCGTTGTAGGTGACCACGACCTGGAGAGGGTTATCCGGGTTACCCGCGGTGAACGTCGTTGACTGGGTGACGTGCGGGTAAGTCTCCGTGCCGGTGATCAGGTTTACGTCGGTGGTGCCATAGACCAGAGGATAGATCAGTTTTTTGAGAGACCGTGTCAGGGAACCGACGAGTGACTTCGAAGGCAATGGCGAACCGCCTTGTGCCCTGCCGCACGCGATCATGATCGCCTGGGCACGCATGTTCATCTGTTTATCGATGCCGAACTTCTCGATGTTCGAGCAGTCGAATGGCACCGGGACGAGTGGGTTGTCCGAGTGAGTGATGACAAGACTTTTCTGTTGTCCTTTTGCGAAGCTCTGAGCGAGCAGCCCGGGGCCGGCCAGCGCCAGAAAAACGCCGGTCAGAACCATAAACGCGCCGAGCAGAACGCGGAAATCAAAGAATCCAGATTGAGCAGTATGTTTCTTTTTCATATCAAGCTACGGGCGCGGCGGCAGGCTGGGGCGAGGGCGCGGCGTCGGTGTACACCGCCCCGAGCATGGGGTTGGCGTTGGTGTGGGTGTAGGTGTAGGTGTAGGCGTGGGCGTAGCTGTAGCTGTTGCTGTTGGCGTCGGCGTCGGCGTAGCAGTCGCTGTTGGTGTAGGTGCAGGACCGGATGCCGCGCAATATCTTCCGCCAGTGTTCAAATAGGTGATGCCCGCCTGTCCGCCCCAGACAATCATTTCACTGCCGCTCCAGACTGCCGTGTGAAATCCTCGGCCAGCTGGCGCGTTGGTAGTGGTGGTTGCCGTCCAACTGTTGGCCTCGGCGTTATATCTCCCGCCGGTGTTCAACGAGCTGCTATCATTGGCTCCGCCCCACACGATCATTTCGCTGCCGGTCCAGACTGCCGTGTGGCTGGCGCGGCGATCGGGCGCGTTGACGGTACTCGTGGCGGTCCAAGTATCAGTATTGGGATCATATCTGCCGCCATCGTTTGACGGCGTTGGTGATGGAGCTGGCGTTTGTGCGACAATATTTGCAGCCGAGGCGAAGCTGTCGCCGCCCCAGATGATCATCTCGCTGCCAATCCATAGTGCCGTATGGTAATCTCGGGCGGAGGGGGCGTTCGCCATGCTGGTGGCTGTCCAGTTGTCAGTAGTGGGATTGTATCTGCCGCCGGTGTTGAGCGGCGTGCACGGCATCCCATTACAACCACCCCAGACGATCATCTCACTACCGGTCCAGACTGCCGTGGGAATCTCTCGGGCAGCTGGTGCGTCGACGGTGCTGGTAGCGACCCAACTATCCGTCGCGGGACTATATCTGCCGCCGCTATTCAGGAAGCCGCTAAGGTTAGATCCGCCCCACACAATCATTTCACTGCCGGTCCAAACGGCTGTGTGAAATCGTCGTCCAGACGGCGCGTTGGTAGTGCTGGTCGCTGTCCAATCATCCATCACAGGGTTGTATCTTCCGCCTGTGTTCAGCCAATGGCTTTGAATCGCCTGATCGAAGTAATAGCCGCCCCACACAATCATTTCGCTGCCGGTCCACACTGCCGTCTGGTCAACTCTACCAATTGGCGCATTGGTGGTGCTGGTAAGTATCCAACGATCAGTGCCCGGATTGTATCTCCCGCCCGTGTTTAGAAAATAAGCGTTCTGGTTGTCGACAAAAAGTCCACCCCAAACGATCATTTCACTGCCGGTCCATACTGCTGTGTGTTGGGCTCGCGCAGAGAGTACGTTGCCCGGACTAGTGTCTGTCCAGTTATCCGAAATAGGATTGTATCTTCCGCCCGTGTTCACATACGTGTTGCTCACATCATATCCGCCCCATACGATCATCTCGCTGTCAGTCCATACTGCAGTGTGAAAATATCGACCCGTAGGCGCATTGACGGTGCTGGTGGCTGCCCAACTATCCGTGCCGGGATTGTATCTCCCGCCAGTATTCAGAAGGAGGGAGCCATCGTATCCGCCCCACACAATCATCTCGCTGCCAGTCCACACGGCCGCATGGAACTCTCGAGGAGAAGGTGAGCTCGTCATGGTGGTGGCTGTCCAGTTGTCACTAGTGGGATTGTATCTCCCACCCGTGTTAAGACGACTGCCTCCGTTGTTTCCGGCCCAAACGATCATCTCACTGCCAGTCCAGACGGCTGTGTGACGGAATCGCGCAGCAGGCGCATTAGTAGTGCTAATAACCGTCCAACTGTTCGTGTTCGGGTTGTATCTTCCGCCGGTATCGAAGTAGTCAGAGAAATTAGTTCCACCCCAGACGATCATTTCGCTGCCGGTCCACACTGCCGTGTGAGACAATCGCGCGCTGGGCGCATTGATGGTGCTGATGGTTGTCCAGCTGTTTGTAACGGGATTGTATATCCCCCCGGTACCGATAGCTGGAGGTGCGGTTGGTGTTGGAGTCGGGGTCGGAACTGGCGTGTCGAATGGTTGCGCAGCATCTCCGCCGGTGTTGAAATAGGTGGGGCCGCCATTTCCGCCCCAAACAATCATTTTACTGCCGGTCCACACTGCCGTGTGGCCTGATCTGGCAGATGGCGCGTTGTCGGCGCTGGTGGCTACCCAGCTATCAGTGGCCGGATTATATCTCCCGCCGGTGTTAAGTGTACAAAACGGGTTGCAGCAGCACTGCCCACCCCAGACAATCATTTCACTGCCAGTCCACACTGCCGTATGATCGATTCGCCCAGAGGGTGCGTTGGCGGTGCTCATGGTTAGCCAGCTATCAGTGACCGGATTGTATCTCCCGCCGGTGTTCAAATAGCCGTCAACGCCCTGCCCGCCCCAGACGATCATTTCGCTGCCGGTCCAGACTGAGGTATGACCCTGTCGGCCATCTGGTGCATTGGGGCGCCACGTATCATCAATACATCCGATTGCCCCATTGGATATCGTCGGCAGCGTATATCCGGCAGCAGCCACTGCAATGCCGTTCGGCATTTGGCTTTCCACTCTGAATTGCGAAGCGGGCAATGGCTCCTTAAACGATGCAAGAGTCGCCGACGTTCGCTCTGCGAGCGTGGGCCTGGCCAGGCATTCAGCGATGACAAAGGGATCGTCGCCGAGCGCTTGAAAGAGTTCGCGTAAGACTTCGGGCTGTTTAGTGTGCTGTGCCATGCGATCCATTTCAGCCTGTAACTGCTCGGCAGTAATCGGCCGTTGCCAGTCATCCTCCAGCGCTCGCGATTTGCGCAGGTAGTCTGCGACCTTCTTTTCCAACTGTGCCTGCGACATCATTGCATCGAGCAACGGTTTGGGATCAGTGCGCTCTTTCGGCCAAATACGGTGACGCCAGTAAACTTTTTCAATTGCCCGCTGATAGGATACGCGCTGCGCAAACGTCAGTCCCGTCACTGCGGGATGGGAAACCGCGCCCGCAGCGCTGCAGCGTTGCAGCTGGGCTATCACAGGCGCTTCGGGACGGAAGAAAGCCAGCATTGAGCAGGCAGCGGCTGCGCAAACAAGGAGTGTGATTGAAGTTCGCAGATTGAAAAAGCCGGACACCGAAATTCTTCGCGTGCTTGCGACCCGATGTCGGAGTTGAGCACCGCGTCTCCTTTTCATGGGAAAGTTATGGACGTGGTGCTGGGCTGGGGCGAGGCCGCGGTGTCACTCTGGGTGTAGCTTGGCGTGGGGGTGGGAGACGGCGTGCCGGTAGCAGTTGGTGTGGGTGTATGTGGCTCTGGGCGTGGAGCTGGTGTCGGCCTGGGTCGAGGAGTACCAGTTGTGCCGGCAGTAGCCGTTGGAGTAACAGTCGGTGTGCCGCCGAAATCAGATGGTGTGGGTGTGGCTGTAGGCGTCGAAGTCGGGCTTGCTGGTGGCGTTGCCGTGGGAGTAGGAGTTGGACTGGGCGGCGGTGTAGTAGGGCTGGGTGGCGGCGTAGTAGCAGTAGCCGTAGCGGTTGGAGTGGGTGAACAGAAGGGAGGGCACGTTGGCTCAGATGGTGTCGGTGTGACTGTAGGACTTCCTGTCGCAGTTGGAGTGGGCGTAAACGTTGGCGTTGGTGTGGGACTTGCCGTTGGGGTGGGCGTCGGCGATGCAGTCGGCGTAGGAGTGGGCCCCTGCACATACTTGATTGTGGTGTAATCAGCGTTGCTCTCTCCCGTGACATAGACATTCGCTGATTCGTCAACAGCCATCGCGAACGCGAAATCATATGGGTCTCCCGGTCCATTGTAGCGTATGACCCATTGTTCTTGCCCAGTGGAGTCATACTTAATTGTCGCGCAATCGGTATCGCCGCCTGCTCCATAACTCTGTCCCGTCACATAAACATTCCCTGAACTATCCAGAGCAATGGCATGGGCTTCATCACCGCTATTTCCCGGGCCATTGTAGCGGGCGACCCATTGTTGTTGCCCAGCGGAGTCATACTTGATCGTCGCGTAATCATCTGCGGTGCCTG
>WNFY01002546.1_pt1 | contig 17283 bp, 15 predicted proteins | sample 5400091 | NCBI WGS metagenome assembly WNFY01 (sample SAMN13153364, study PRJNA577476) | soil metagenome | isolation source: 60 cm soil or saprolite under grassland replicate 1 | place: USA:California | collected 2016-06-15
GGCGCGGCACGCGGACTTCGGCGAGCGTGGCTTCCGCAAGCGTAGCTTCTCCCGGAGAGGCACTTTCGAGCCGAACTCCCAGCGGAAGACCTTGACCGTCGACCAGTACCATCCACTTCGTGCCCTTGCCACGCTTGGTTTTACCGACGGCTGCGCCCCCTTTTTTGCCGGAGCGAAGCTGCCGTCCAGGAAGGTTTCGTCCCACTTGAGTAAACCTTCCCCGTCCAGTGCGCCCAGCAATGTGCGCCATGCATCCAGCCAGACGCCTTCGTCTTCCCACTGCTTAAGTCGTCGCCAACAGGTCGATGGCGAGGGAAACTCGTCCGGCAGAAAACGCCATGCCGCTCCAGTTTGCAGAATCCAGAGGATGCCCTCGAAGCAAGCCCGGTTCGACGCCCATGGCCGTCCTCGACGATTACGCCGAAGTCTCGGCTCTGGCAGCAACGGTTCAATCAGTTCCCACTGTTCATCGGTCAACAGCTTCTGCCGCTTCTTCATAACAGAAGCTCATCAGCTAACCCACCTCACACGTAAGTACCTGACGTGAGGCCGAACCTATTTATGAAACACGCTCTAGCACCACGGAACAAATAACCCGCCGCCGACCGCGACTTTCAATCCATCCTGATATCAATCCCGCGTACACAGACGATCTTAAAACGCGCTAATCCCGCCCGGGATGCGGCTGGTTGGCGAAACCTACTCCAAACACGTCAATCCTGTGTTCGGAACAGATGAACCTGGTACTCGCGAATATGCTCTGGGCCGGGGCGGTCCGGCGGACGATGAAAGTGCTATGCGAAGTCCTCCACTGCGTGAATGTAGCTTCGGACGGTGCTCTTGGCGCTGGAGTTCGTCCAGCATCAGTTTCCTGAGTCGGGTCACAGTAGCCTCCTTGTGACCCAAACCTTACACGGCAGAAAACGTTGGGGACGACCACGCGGTAGCGTCCGCCGCGCTAGCGGCTTAGTTCAAACGCCCTTGGTTGACCGAAGCTCTCGACTCCAGGGTTGTCGCTCACGCGGAATGTGAGGGCCGTCGAGGCATGCCACTTCCTGATGATTTCTGACCGCACAGCGTCGTCTAAATGAAGAGGTCTGTCCGCGACTGTTTCCGAGCGCGAGACGTTGTACTAGGCCGCCTGTGCTCCGGCGGCGAGCTGGTCTCGAACCGACATAAGAACCTTTCCCAGATGGTTGCTGCCCGGCATTAAGCAGGCGTCTCTCTGCCCGTATTTGCCCGGTTGCGAGTTGCAGATACAACGGCTCCAGAATTGTTCGTGCCAGTTGTTTTCCGCAACGATCGGCTCCTCGTGCGTAGCCAAAAGCAGTGAGCTGAGCTTCAGGGAACGCAAGAACTTGTCGAGCGTGATCTGCCGCATGACTTCAAGCGACAACTCCGATGTCCAATCGCGGCGCTTCTGTAGTCTCCTGGCCAGTTCGCGAGCCCTCCAAATTGGAAGGGCTGAATTGCGAAACATCGACCGGAAGTAGGGATCATCGTACTGCGCGGCCAGGAATGCCGCCTCCGCCGAGTTGTAAATGACGCCGTCGTATCCCGCCAGGCAGTAATATGCAGGATCGAGGAATTCGTACTTCCCTTTGAAGCTGGTGATCATATATGCTCCCAAATGTGCCCGCTGGCGGCAGCTAGTACTTCAGTTGCCCGCCCAAGCGCGGCGCTAGGATGTGCGCTGTTGGAGAGCGACCGAGCTAAAGTCGTACGCGAAAACGGCTGACGGGACGTGCGCCGGAAACTGGTAATGCGGTCTAGTGTGTGCCGGGCTGCGCGAACGGAGATGGTCTCGCAACCTCCCTCCGCGCCACCGTTCAGTCGCTAGTCAGTGCAACTGAAATTACAAGGACTGCCAATCCGATCGTGAGCAACCAGCTCCCGCCGTGACTGGTACTTGCAGAAACCGCTCGCACTGTGAGACTGCGAAGTTCGTTGATTGCCGGTAGATCCGCCTCGAGCTGCAGAGACTTTTGCTGCCAGCGTCTGCAATGATCGCGTACCTGTTCCGCGGCCTGCCGGTGTAGAACCGCGTACACCGGCGCACCTGCGAGCACGCCTCGAGCTTGTTCGAGACGTGCCGCATCGAGCAGAGAAGCCAAATGAGCTTCCAGCGTGCGGCGGTCAAGGTAGTAGCGAACGGCGTCAATCCGTCCGTGTTTTTTCTGAGCGGTGAGGCATTCCGCGGAGGCATTCATTAGTCAATTCCTTTCTGTGTATGTCAGAGAAATGCAGCGTGAGAAGAGCGGTCGATGGAGCGCTAAAGACGAGCTTTTGGATCGGGAATGGATTGGCAAGGACTCTGCGTGGGACAGCGGCGGAGCCTCAGGACGCCTCCACCTTGGCGCCTCTGCTGGTGTCTAACAGACGCCGAAGAGGTACCCGCAATGCGAAGGGCTAAACGCCAGTTCGGCAACGCAAAAGGGACGCTAAAGCACCGTTATCCACGCCAGGGGTTGCGGCAAAACGAACGAAGAGAGAGGCTGGATTCGACCACGGCGAGGCATGAGGAACATCCCAAAGCCCCGCGCCGGGGGCCAGTCTCAGAGACCCAAGCAAACGCAACGCCGCTACGCCAGGCACCAACGGCACGAACAGCGACGGAGCGAGAGACGCTCAGGCCGCCCGCAAGTGCACCGCACCGGCGGCGGCTAGGACACTCCGAAGCGACCATAGCCTAGCAGCGGAACCCTGCGCGCCGGGACACGTGAACCGCCAGGGACCGAACGCCAAGCGACCGGGAACGCACGGCAGAAGCGACCGAACAAAAGACGCCGCAGCAGAGCACAAACGATCACCAAAAACACGCGCGAACCGGACCAAGCGCGCCGCGACACGCGCCACAAGGAGGGTATCCGGCACGACAGAACCAAAGACGATGACACCCGCGACACACAGGCAAAGAGACCGCCAACGCACGGAAGACCGCCACAGGCGCCGCAACAGAACGGCTCACCCGTCACCCGAACAGACCACGCGACGCGCAGAAGAAACACCGAGGATCACGGAGACGGATGAAAAGGCAAGCGACACCGCCACCGACAGACCCAACGGGCATGAAAACATCGACACAGCAGAAAAGACGCAAAAACAGGGACAAAACAGATGGTAGTTGGCGGCAAGCTGCTGAAGGGAGGAAAGTTGCAAGACCAGAAATTACCGATCAATAGCGATGAACAGCGCTACGCCGCACGACACAGCGCTACGCGGCGTTGAAGATGCGCTCAGGGTAACCATAAGGAGCGAAGAGTAGCGAACGACAGCGACCAACACCCAATCAAGCCATTAGAGCCGCGCGAGGCTTCCAATAGAGAGCTTTGAATTCCGTCGCTATGCGGCTCGAATCTCATGGTTCTGGTGCTGACTTTCGCAATCGGATTGCCAGCCACAAACACAAAGGCGAAGCTACATGAGCCTCGCTTTGCACCGCTAGAAAGCAACCACCGAAGCTATTAGAGGGGGTGATTCAGTGCCGTAAGGTACTGCCGAAGCGTACAAGTTCGGAGGATGTCACCAGCCATAAAACCCACAGTCGCATCCACAGTTTGTTGGTTAAGAACCCCGGAAGCGGTCACGCAGAGGGGAAATGTTGGGCAACGAATGGAATCAATCAGGCGCGCAACCAAGCCGCTCGAACTGGCAATGTACAACACGCAACAGAGCTGCTTTTCTGTCTCGATCCTCTGAGCAATCTCGTCATATCGCTGAACATCTTTGTAGGTCCTCTCATACTCCAGACCGATCTTGAACGCCTGACCGTTGCGATCAGTGAGCTTCACAACGGCGTCGTAGTCCTTGGCGAACGGCGGCACAAGAGGAGTCATGTTTCGCGCCTTGATTTCCGGATCCGTGACCCATTCGCCACGCGCGAGAAGTGGGGCTTTCGAGAAAGCGAGGCGCACCTCATTCAAATCCAAGAAGTGCGGCGCCTGAAACGCAGACGGGAGGTTTTCAGTCTCGGACGAGATCGAACTAATGCCGATTCCGAACGACTCCAGCGCACTCAATCCCCACCGTGTGATCTGGTACACAGCACCCGCATGGATCGTTTTAGCCGGGACTAGCTGTATGAGATTGTGCTCCAGATAGCGAACTATACGCAGCCGGATGGCGGATGGCGTCGCCTTAATATGCTGCTGCATGCCAAATTCAATCAATTGCCGATGCGAAATAAACGTGGCGTTCCGGATCAAGGAGAGAAGGCGCCCATCCCCATCCGGTTCGAATATGACCCGGCGCGCGCGGGGGGAATGTCTCTTACGTCCAGGTGGCAGAGGCATTATCTGTTGGGCAGTTTCTGGCGTTCCAGTATCCATGACAGCTCCAATCTTCCGAGGGTAGTAGTGACCGTGCTGCCAGGCCACATTAGAATCAAAAGCTGCTGGGCGCGTGCGCGCGCACTTGCTGAAACGAGTTGGACGTGTCCAGAAAACGGCCGAGATGTCAGGTTAATCGAGCCATGAATTGCGCTCTGAAGTGCGACCAGATAGCAGTCAATCGGAAGGCGGTCGCTGACTCGTGGGTAGAGGAGAAGCCGGTTCTCTGCGCCCATGCGCACGACTCCATCCGAGAGATAAACCCCGCCAACCTCATCTTCGTACCGGGTGATTGGCCGACGACGGTTGCAGTTGACACGAACGTAGCCGCTGGTTTCCGGGGCACACCAGCACCGCACTGCGCGCGATCCACGGATAAAGCCGGTCGTATTCATGAGCGCAGTAGCTGCGAGCGTCGCGCCTGGTCTACGCCACCAGAGCGCCCCACAACCAGCCCATTTCACGGTCAGTCTGCCGCGCGGTATTCCACGAGCGACGGTCAATTGGTACCGCTCGCGGACGCGCCGTTGGCTTTCAACTTGTTGTTCAGATCGTTTACAAGCTGCCGCTGGCTGGTGATTTTGTCGTCCTTGGCCCTCATCTGCGCATCCTTGGTCGCAAGCTGCGCCGCCTGGATTGTGAGAGTTTCCGTCGCTTTCTGGAGCGCGAGCTTGATCGCATCTACGTCCTCAGCATCGGACGGTGCAGCGTCTTTCCCGGACTCGGGAAGGGCTTCGAGGCTTTCCTCAGCTTCGGTTGCCGCCTCAGGAATGGGCGCCTTCGCTGGCGGGTGCTCTTGTTGCGACAACGCAAAACGAGCGGCTTTTACATGCAACGGGGCGGCGTCATTCGCGTTTTCGTGTTGGTCAGAATCGGAGGGCACAGCCGGAAAAGCCTTCGGCGTTCGCTCAAATAGCCCTTCAATCGCATGATCTTCGCCGCCGAGCGCGATCCGCGGTGCCTCTGATGGCCCGACTCCTGTGTTGTCTGCCGAGCGTGAAGCATTAACTCCAACCATGGAAGTTGCCGCTGGTGCAGCCGATTGCTCCTCCTCGGCGGCCTCTCCGGCGTCGATCCATTCGACCAGTTTGTTATGTGCCTCGATAGCTTCAAGCGCCTTGCTGCGAGCATAAATGTGGGCATTCGAGAGCTGTGCAATGATCGCACCAGTAATCTGCTCCCGATTCTCCCGCTCGTGGAGAAGCCACGCATTGTAAGAGGTTGAGAGGATAAGTCCGGCGCACAAGACGATCAGGGCCCAGAAATACACGTTCTCAATCGTCTCCTGCACCTCCGCAATTCGCCATTCGGCGAGCAGCCTGCCATAGTTCACGTTGCACGGATTGACCCCCTTTAGCGCGCGCTCGATGACGGACTCATTCGCAGGCCTATGATCCCCATCTCCCGCTCTGGCAGCGGGATCGTATCGCCACCGCTCCGAGCCGGAAGCCTTCCCTGTCCGCCCCTGAGTAGCTGCCAGCGGCGGTGTGGGAGGCAGCGGAGGAGTCGGAGGAGCGTCATGCGGCTGCTGGTAAACAGGTTGATAATCAACCTGCTGCTGTGAGTTGGTATCGGCTGCCGACGGGTCTGTGTTGGTTTGACCCAGCGCGGAATGTGCTGCAAAGAAAAGTGCAACGAACAACAAAGCGTGTTTCAACGGAGTCCCCCAAAGGATGAATTGCGTCGGGTGGTGCGCTTGGTGCGGGTGTCGGAAAGCTGTAATGGCATCCCGGAGAACGTCAAATGAAGACCCACGGACCGCTTGCGGCACACGGTTAGAGGTGGGTAGAATGCCGCCGCCGTGTCTTCGACAAGGAAGCTCTGGAAACCCTGGCGGATGTGTATGTGTTCAAGAATTGCGCCGCGCTTGTGGTCGGTGACGAGCGCCTCCATCTGTCCAGTTGGCATACGCTTCAAGTGCTCATCCTTGGCCGCTGAGTCGTAAACCTCTGTCTGAGTACCCGCATTTTGTTCCTCGTATCTGGGAGCGAAGAGGCCTCTGGTGGCAAATTGCACCGACCTCCTCATCTGCTTTACCCGGGAGGACGCGTCGAGGAACATCTTCGCCGTCCCGGCGTCCTTGATTCGCAGCATGAAGGTTGTGTTCGGCGAGGACGACAGATCGCTCCGGAAGGACTCTCCCACCTGGAGCAGCTGCGACTGATTCTGCAGAGCGAACAGGAAGGCGACATTGGTTCCACGCGCCTGGTTGATAATCTGCGCAAACTCTTGGTAAGCGAATGGCGCGAACTCATCCATGATGACGCTGACAAACGGATGTACGGTCTCGTAGCCGGACTTGGAGTAGCGCCGCCCGATCATCAGTTGCAGGTTCTGGAGCAGGATCCGTCCGAGAGAAGTGACGGCTGTTCCGTTGATATTTGCGTTGAGAGAGAGGTATAGGATCAGCCGCTTGTCGATCACCTCATCCATCGTGAGGACGTTCTCGTAGGCTCCGGTGATGTGTGCCATTTCCTTCGTCATGAAGGTCATGAGGTGGTTGATCAGCCCCTGAATCTTTGGGACACGCTCCTTGTCGTCGAAGGTTTCGGCAAGGTTGTGGACACTCATCTCCAACGCTCGCCGCTCTTCTGTAGAGGTGGCAAGGCGAGCCATGTTGGCCATCGCGGTCTGCACTTGGCGCTTCAGTGCGAAGACATCGTAGGCGATGACGAGAATGTCGTGAAAATTGAAGCGACGGCCAGAGTAGTGCAGGATACGGACAAGATTCTCGAGATAAACGCGCTGGTGAGAATCGAAGAACTCATTGGTGTTCATCTGGAACGAATCGAAGATGAAGGACACCTGATCTTCCGGGCTCACCCCAGAGGGAACCCAGAGAGGGTTGTAAAAAGCGGAATATTCGGAATGCTGGGGATCAATCAGTCGAAGCTGGTGCATTCTGCCAGCCGCGCGTATGGCCGGCAAGAGGCTTTGGAGAAGCTTCTGTTCTCCTTTGCCGTCCATGATGATGATCGGACAGCTGCGGGCGATATCCTGTTGAGTAAGAGACTCCAACAGCGTTGACTTTCCCGCACCGGTCTGGCCGAAGCAGATGGCCTGCATCGAGCGAAGTTGGTTTGTCCAATAGAACGGCGATCCATTTGTCCTGTATCCAACCAGGACAGCGTCTTTGGCCGCCGCTTCGGCGAGATACTTCCGGTCCGCACTGGGTGCAATCACTGGAGCGGTTCGCGGCCACTGCTCTTCGCGGCGCAATTGGCGGGTTGCAAAGTAGCGCAACACCGATATTGCAAAAGCGATGGCGAGAAGGGGCCACGCCGGCAGTTCAGTGAGCTGCTGGTTTGTGAGGAAGAGGCGGCTGTGCGCGACCCAAAGGATCACGGCTACGATGCCCGCGGCCAGAACGTAGAGCACAACCAATGCTTCGCGCTCGCGAATCTCCTCCTGTTGCGCCATCCTATGCTCATTCATAGATCACTCTCCTTGCTCCTGGCTTCCCGCTACCAGGCTCCGCCCGCGTAGGGGTGTCACCGTCCCTGGTCACAGTGGCGTTAACGCAGTCGATCTGGCACAGAATCTGAATCATTGCGTCTTGCGGAGTCACCCCAACGTCTACCGCCAATACGAGAAATAGAGAAATGTGACTAGCATCAAGCCAAAGCAGACGAGCCCTGAAACCAGGATGGGGTGCAGGCGGCGCCTCCCGGGATCGTCGGGGTTGGCATTAGGCTTGTATGAGTGTTGCTGGGTGGGGTCAGTGATGTGGTCGAGCAGGAACGTCGGAAAATCACGAAGCTGCCCTCTCTTGAACACCTTTCTGGCGAGGGCCACACCTTCCTCTTGCGTAATGCTTGTCAATGGCATTTCAATGGGCGTATTTGGAGCTTCCATCGCACTTCCCTTCTGTTTTTTGGTCAAAAGAATCGGCCTCTTTTGACGCAGGCCGACGGTGAAACTGCCGTGAAGTTAGAACACTACGGTTGCAGTGACAGGGTGCTGCTCGTCGTCCGGCAAATTGAATTGGTAGACGGCCGGGGTACGAGCCGGCTTTGCAAAGCCGACGATCCACTCGGCACGATCGCCCGCCTTCAGGTCGCGCGGCCCATTCAGTGTCGATCCGTGCATACGAAGCGGCTCGGGCGCAAATCTGCCGATCTCGCGCAGCGCATCGACGGAGATCTGCTGATTCATGTAATGCGCGGGAATGTTTTCCGAGAAGGTGGGGCGCAACGCTGTAACCGCAACATCGCGCATGCGATAGGGGTGGTCGGCCTTGTTCTCGGCCACCATGTAGACATAGTAGCTGCTGGCGTCCTCCGTGACGCGAGTCACGCGCAGCCGCATACATTCATCGCATTGATCTTCTCCTGAATGGCGATACCAGAAGCGGAGACCGTGCGGCGGATTGCTGCTCCGGATCGGCCGATAATTCGCCAACGCGCTCGAATACATACTGTCCGTTTGCTTCTCCACCTCTTCCCGAGATGGCTCCAGCGGAGGCGGCTGTACCGGAAACACCTGCTTGAGCGTGTACGACATGGCTGCCGGGTCCCCGGCGGGAAGAATCTCGTAGACGGAGTGACTGGTTGCGGTCCACACGAAGAGGTTGGTGGAGACATTCGGCTTGGTCGGCTTAATGAGGATGCGGTTGTCATGGGACTCGACGCGGATCGAATCGTTGCCAATCGAGTAGGAAACAACGGGCTCTGGAAGCTCGATGATCGAGATGTGATTCAGCGCGGTGGCAACGCGCTCCACCTTGCCCGGCTGGATCACTTCGGTGGCAATCTGGGTCTCCGCGGCACTGACACCAATCAGGATGAGGAACATGACGGAGGAAAGCAGGATTCTGGTCGGCAGCTTCATTTGGTTTGAACAGTCCTCGTTTTTGAATGCATGGCGGAGGGGTCAGACCGCGCCCCTCCGCCATGCGATGTATTACTGCTAGTGAAACCACTGCAGCAGGCGGTGATCACCCGCTGTGACGGTTGGGTCTTCTACAACGTGTTTGCAGTAAGCCTGAATTTTCCGGTCAAGCACCTCCTTGTCTTCCTTCGTGATCCGGAAACCGGACTGGCTCCAGATCATCTTCCATTGGTAGTGGAACTGTATGGCGCCATCCGCCATGACGGCCTTCCCGAAATCGATCTGCACCTGATACCTCCCATAAGTGGCGCTAGGTTCAGGCGAGGCAGCTGCAGCCGGTGAGCCCGCAGCTTCCGTGGAAGGCTGAACGGCATCCACAAACGCCTGCGTGAAGCGCCGCGCATGCTTGGCAAGGCGCGCCAACAGCAGAAGCGAACCAATCACAAAGACCCAGGACGTGAGAAACATAGCGGCTCTCTCCTTGCCCGAATTCATACGAGTTGACAGAAGGTTACCGTCATATCCAGGGTCCATCCCCTTCGGGAGGACGCTGTAAACGAAGACGCCCTCCCGAAAGATTGCTCAGATCCGACTACTTAACGATGGCGCGCGTTTTCCAGTCGTAGCGGAACAGATAGGACTTTCCTCTGCCCGCGCCGCACAGATATAGCGCATCATCTTCAACCACTACCTCTCCCAGAACCTTGGGCATCGCAACGACAGAGCGGATCCCGCCTGTGCGGTCGGCCAGCGCGTCCACAAACTCCTGTGAAAACGCGTGGATAGCCAACGATCCAGTAGCGAGAGGTGACTTGCTGTTGTGCACGATACTGTGCATCGCCTGGCACCAGGCCTTACGGTTGGTGCGCTTCGACATACTCCAGGCGGCAACGATGTTGCCAAGAGACCTGGACTTTTCTTTCGCCCACTCTTCAGCGACCTGCTGGGACTTGAGCGCCTTGATGCGTGCCTTACGGGCAGCGGCAATGGCATCCTCGTCCCTGGAGTTCAGGGCGGCTTCGAGTGCGGCGATGGCGTGGGTGACGCGGGCTGCTTCGGCGTTCGTCCGTGTCCGGATGATGTCGTGTCCGGAGTTGAAGATGCGCCGAATGAGCTCGCATTCGTTGAACATCTCTTGAGTGGGGCTGTTCCCGACAATCAGGCCGGCAAACTGGGTGACCTGCATCGGTTCCCCCATCATGAACGCGATCTCCGGGCGCAGGCTGTTGTAGTACCTGCCAATGCGGTCCGTCGGGAGAACGTCGATCTGCAGAGGCAGGTCATCCAATGAGGTTGGGTTTTTCAGGCTCAACCACGCCGGCTTCGGCGCCCTCTCCCTGATTTCTTTCAACACTGACCGGTCTGCGCACGTGTTGTGTTTGAGGCCGTCGATCTCCTTCTGGAGTTCCGGAACCAGCACATAGATGTCTTCATCGAAACCACTTGCCAGGACCGCCGCCTCCAGATCGGTAATGACGCCAATCTGGTTGCCCATCGCACCCATGGCGATGGCTTCGATGTTGTACCAGTCCGACTTCAGCCGGGCCGCTTTGTTCTTTTTGATCGGTGGATGCTCCGTGAGAGTGAAGCGGAAATCGGTGAACATCGGATACCGGTCACCGTCAATCACACAGATCATGTCGCCATCAAAGTCGCCGCCGTTTCGCTTGGCGGTATTTTGATGGAGCGTGTACGTGCCATTGAGGCAGAGTTGGTTCTCGGCGATCCAACTTGCCTGTTCGGACGTGAATCCCCGCTCAACCAGCAAGTTCGAGGTGTCCTGCAGATTTGCGTGCTTCATCGGCAGCAGATCCTCGACCATGCGAACCGGATAGCGGCAGCAGAGACCGCGCTGAGAGGTTAATGGAGTAGTCACGATCCCCGTGTCCATCGGCAGCCAGTTCGAGCCGCTGCGGATCTTTCCGTCGATCAGAACCAGATATCCATCGTCGGTCAGCGTGAAACCCGGAAGATGCAATCCACCCCCTGTACAGAGCTTGAAAGCGTACTTTGCAATCAGCTTCGACAGCGTCTTGTGGACGTAGGGATGGCGCGTCATCTTGCCGGTGCCGTCCGCTAAAAGGATTGATTCAACAGCCTGGTAGGCGTCTTCCTGTCCGGCAAGTTCGCGCGCGGCTACCTCATCGAACTGATCTTCGTCGATCGACACCTTCTTGCCGATCAGTTCGAGGACTTTGACGTGGTTTTTGGCCTGCCACGCATCCGCCAGCACCTTGATTTCCGCAGAGGCCTTGGGAATGATCTCGTACTCAATGACTTCCCGAGACGCATGCTGCAGAACGGTGTAGGAAGATCCGAACTCCAAATCGCGTGAAGTTTCCCTCACGCCGATAATGGCGTCACTGACGAACAGACGCTGCTCGTCCATGACCGCCGAAAACGGAGGCAACGCCGGGAGCGGTTTGATAGAGGACTCCGGCAGAATGATGTCCGCACCGATGAAATCGGCAACATCGTTTTCCATCGCCTTCAACAAACCTTTGGCCTGCGTGCCAACCGCTCTGCCGTTGATGCTGATATCGAACGCCTCGCGCGTCTGATATACGTGCCCAGGCCGAAGCTTCATCTCCTCAACCAAAGAGCGTCGAATCCATCCACGGCAATCATTGGTGCCCAAGTCGTTGTCCGGAACCACACTGATTCGGGCATTGCGGATCGCTTTCACGACACTGCAATTGCTCGTCAGAATCCCGAAATAGGTGATCGCGGCTTCCGGCCAGGCAAGGAAGCGTTCACGCAAGATGGGCGCGTGTGCGGTATCGGCATAGTAAAACTTGCCGTTTTTTGCCGATCCGCTCGCGCCCACCAGCCGGTACGTAATTCCATCGTGAGCAATGGAGCACATCCGGTCCATTACGGCCGCACGTTCGCCCCATTCCACTGCGTCGGTTGGAACGGTCAAAAGAGCAACTTTGATGCCGGGATAACATTCGCCCAGCACGGTACCATTGAGCCACTCATCCTGTACGACGGATTTCGTGCGCTCCGTGATGTTGCCCGCTTTGTCCATGTCCAGCATCAGAATTCCATTCATCGTCGATTCGCCAGTCATCGTAATCTCCCGTTACGCTGCTGCAATCCAAGGTGGGACCGCGTACGCGAACAGGTGGATACGAAGTGGCTTAAGCCGCCCCAACATCCACGCTCGTTCGTCATACAAAAGGCGACCAAGGCGCGAATGCCAGGCCGGTAAACAATTCCTCGCCAACACGCGGGCAAGGTGCGCTACATGGTCTCAGTCACAAAATGCTGCGATGTGAGGAGACTCAGGTAAACTTGTTTGCCGATCCCTACTACTTCTTTGCCGGCGTTGCGACGGCTACCAGCTTGCCGTCGGACACCATGAACTCCACCCGCAGGGTTTCGATCTTCAAAATACGGCTTGCCACTCCGCACGGATGCTTTCTGCGCGTCGATTTCCGTCTCGAAGCGCTTTCCGATGGACGCAATGGACCCGTCCGGAGAGACAGCTCCGTCGTAAAAGGAGAAGGAGTTGGACGGCGCTGCAGGGGCACGCCCTCTGCGCCGTTTGGGCTCCTGAACTGCTGGCGTGCTCGGTGTTGCCGTGCTTGGTACTGTTGTGTTCGGTGTTGCCGGTGCTGGCGTGCTCGATACTGACTGTGGGCTGGTCGTCATTGTTCCGTCGCTCCGTCCTCAAACTGAGGGGTTTTGGGTTCGCCATGAATTTGGGTTGCGGAATATTCGGCGATGTACAGTCCGGTCGGATTTTTCGCGGTGCGCTCGGAGAGCGCCAGCCGGATCTTGTACGCTTCCACGATTTCATCAACGGCCTCGGAATTTCCGTTCATGTGGTGAAGCGTTCGCACGCCGAAGGCGGTATAGACGAGAGGGTCCTGCTTGCTGACCTCTACGCCGGTAAGTCTGGATTCCGATCGCGCCTGTTCGTCCTGAAGCTTTCCGACCGCATCGTTTTTCTGCATCTGCTGCAAAGCCATATGACGAAGGTTTGCGGTCATCATGTTCAACGCGTCCGACCAGTTTTTCGGCAGCGAGTGCTGGTCGTAATTCATGTAGTGATCCAGGAAGGCCCGGACATAGGCCTCCTTCTCGAAGGAGCTGGGAGCCTCGGCGGCTACGACGTTTTGCAATGCGCCAGGCGTAAGCGAGCTACGGATGGAACCGTTTGGGCTCACCACCAGCGCCTCGCCGGTTGGCGACACCTTGATCACGGTAGGCGGCTGAAGCCGGACGACAAAGAATCCAGCCACTGCAATCAGCGCCACGATGCAGGCAATGACGGAGATGATGATGGCGCGATTGGAAAACGCGCGTAGGGCGCCATCGGCTTCATAAAACTTAGGTGATTCATCATGTAGAGCGGTAGTAGTCATTCGGCGTAATCCTGTCTGGTATTTCGGTTAAATTGCAGTAGCTGAACACTGCCGTCCCGGCTAATGGTCCTGCCCGCTCAGACGGAAGGCGCGGGAGTGTGCGGAGGAGGCATTCGCCCTCCTCCCGATCCAGAGGCATCGCTGCGATACAGAGCCGCGGACGGCACCAGCTGCCCGGCGCTGCCTCCGCCTCCCCCGCCGGCAGCATAGACACCGGCGCCGCCGCCTGGACCTGCACCGCCTCCACCGCCGATCTTGGCGGCCGACGTCGCAAGCTTGGTGGTTTTCGTGACGATTCCCACGATGACGCCTCCGGCAAGAGCAAAGTGGCCGGAGACAAGGGTGTGTGCAGTGAATGGAATGGTGAGCAAGCAGATCGCTAGCGCAATCGAGGTGACAATGATGTACACCTGTTGCGATTGTTGGGAGAGAGTGCTGTTGGTGTTGAGAATGGCGGTCGCGGTGTTCATGTTCAGGGCGACCATGATCGCGCCGAGAATGGCATAAAGAATGGGCCACATCAGCCACTCCCCAACCTTGCTCAGATACGCTGTTGCGTATTTGCCAAGTCCCGAGCTGGGCAGAAGAGCAATGATGATGGGGCCGATCCCCCAGAGAATTGCGCCCCAGAAGGTGTACCAGAAACAAAAGAACATATAGGCGACGGACTCAATGAAGCTGCAGATCGCAGTAAGCACAGCCATAAGGATCTGGCCGCTGGCTGCATTGAACAGCTGCGTCAGGATTCCATCCCCGGTGCTTGCGTAGTAGCTCTGCAGCGACTGATTGAAGGCGTCGTAAACGTCCGTATTGATGTCCGCTCCGCCCTGCAGGGTGTTGGTCACGGTCGCCATGTCCGTGATCATGGTCTGAAAGAGGTTGGTCCAGTTGGTGATTATGTAGGCGACGATGATGTACTTGAGCATGGTGACGGCAGCTGCGCGAAGATTGCCGCCATCGAAGAAGGCCTCGTAGATGCCAATCAGCGCCGTGACCGCCACCAGAGAAATTGCCACGCCCTGGATCGCCGTGCCGATGGGCTTGATGCTGGCGTTGGACAAAATATTCGTGATGGTGCCTTGGTACGAGACGAAGTTGGTGGGTGTTGCCTGCAATAGCATCATGTCCGTCCGCCGGTTATTGAGACGATTTGGAGCCGAGGATTCCGGTGAAAGCACCGGTCGTAGTTGCCTGCGTGGAGGCGCCCAACTTGTAGATCGCGCTCGTGGTTGCAAGCTGGCCGGCTTTCACGCGAAGAAGGTCGGCTTCCGCCAGCTGGCTATAGGCATTGGCTTGCACTAGCCAGGCGTCGGCTTGCACCCCCAAAATGGAGGCTGTTCCGGAAGACGCTGAACTGGCTTGCCCGAGAAGCTGCTGAGCGAGCTCAAGCTCCCGGTCCGAGACCGCATCCATTTGAATGGACCGCTTCATGGCGTCCTGTGCCAGAGCGTCGTTCATGTCGACGATCGTCTGGATCTGCGGCGGAATGTTGGTCGTCGAGGAAGCGCCGTAGGTCGCCGTGTAGTAAGCCGGCACGGTGGATGCTGCATTGGGATTGCCGGAGAGCAGTGCCGTCTCAAATGGCTGGTTTGTCGCGTTCAGGGAGCTGCTGCGCACGGTTTGAACGATCGCCGCCCCGGAGCTGGCCTGCGTCAGCAGCCCCGTTGCCATCTGTTGGGCCTGTTGCAGTTGACTCTGGGGGTATACGGAGTTTTGGATGAAGGAATTGATGGCGGCCGTCTGCGTGTCGATATGGGAGAGCGGCACGCCCAAGCTGGACTGCATCATGCTGTTCAGCTGCTCAACATAGGGAATGAGAACGCTGAGATCCATCTGGGCATGCGCCGCAGCCGGCGAGAACAGAGCGATAAACAAGCCGGCGCCGGCCATCCAGGCGGAGCGCCGAGTGACGGGGTGGGATGCGAACTGCTTCAGTTTGTTCCGTAATGACATGGATTCCTCCTTCAATTCGTGCCCTGTGTCGGGGTCTATTTTTTGGCGTTGTTGGCTGCATTGGCCGAGCTTGAGGCGCTCGAACCCGAGACCAGATAGGTGCTTGCCGGTAGCGGATGGACCATCTGTTGCTTGATCGCTCCGGTCGAGTTCGCCAGCGCAACCGCCTCCAATCTGAGATTGGCGGCCAAGAGTTTGTGGCGGATTGCGGCCGAGTGCAGTTGCAGGGCTTTCGCCTGAAGCCCGGCGTGATCCGCATTGCCGGGTGCAACCGCCGCGCCGGAGTCCTCGATGGCATGGGACTGCGAGATGAGCGTGTTCGCCGTGGAATCGGACGCCGAAGTGAGGGAGAAGGCATCCAGCGCCTGGGAGTCGGACATATCGGTCACGGTCTGCGTGAACGGCGCGCTACCCGTCGCCGAGATGGGCATACCGTAGGTGGTCTGAAAAGATGACTGCAATCGGGCCGGCAGCACACTCGTTCCCCCTCGTGTGGCAGATTCCAATTGCATGGAGCTGACTGCGGTGGCGCTATTGGTGGGCAGTGCCATCACGCTGGCCATCCACGGCCGGTAGGCGGAGACCGCCGTCGAGATCGACGAGTGTGCCTGGTCAATCAGCGATTGCGGGTAGATCGTGTTGGTCAAGAACTGAACCTGCTGGTTGCTGGTTCCGTCGATGTTCGAGGTGAAACCACCGAGCTTGGTCACAGTATTGAAGCAGTCCGTAAAAGCGCTGAATATGTCTGCATACGCGTTCCTGGCCGGCCACACCAGGAGCAATACAAGGAGCGGCGCGGCCGCGTACGCCAGCCGGCGGAAGTGAGTGGTTTTGGTGAGAGATGAACTCATGCGTGTGCCTCCTCCGTCTGTGAACTCTTAGCTAAGATTGGTTTGGACTGATAGACCTCTCCCGATGCCTCTTCCGGCAGTTCTGGGAGCGCGGAAATGCCGTTGGGATGGCGCAGCGAGAGCAAATACAGCTGGCCGTACATGGAAAGATCCGGGTGCATCCGCCGCCAGTAGTCGCGATAGGTCTTCTCTCGCGGCATTGTCGTCATGGTCCAGTACTCAAAGGGCGTGATGCGCACATAGACCATTTGCGTCGTTTCCGGGTTGTCGCCTACGGCCAACAGGAACTGGCTCTGCTTGCCCTTTTCGGTCATGCCGATGCTCTTGACCGCATTGCAGACAATCGGATTGAAGTGCAGGAAATGTTCCAGAACCTTGGTGTTGCCCTTCTGCCGGCCGATGAGGCGCGTTGCCGTGGTCGACAGAATTGCGGCGCCTATGAGTTTGGGATTGTCAGGCGTTCCGGTGAAATCCTCGACGGACTGCGACACACCCCAGACGCAGGCATTGCGCTTGCGTGCGGTGCGGAATAACTGTTCCACCGTTACAGACAGTTCACGAGAATCAAGCAGTGACCAGCACTCATCGAGAATGACGATCGAGCGCCGGCCCGCTTCGCCGGCAGCACGGTTTGTTGTGGCATAGGCAATCAGCAGGCTCATCGCGGTTTCAAGACGGGGATCGTCCTTGAGTTGCTCGATGTTGAAGTACAGCCAAGGGGCCGTCATGGGAACCGTGGTATGACGGTCAAAGAGGTTGGCATACATTCCCTGCCCAACCCATGAACCAAGCTTGAAGGCCGCGATGTGGGCCAATTCCTCGATCTTCGGTTGACCGCGCTCCTGATAGGTTTCGAGGTCGGCCTTGAGGTCGCTGAACACTGGCGTTTTAGATCCCGAGCGCTTGGAAGCGATGCGCTCATACGTGGTCTTGATGGCCTGATCTAAT
>WNFY01006948.1_pt1 | contig 17280 bp, 16 predicted proteins | sample 5400091 | NCBI WGS metagenome assembly WNFY01 (sample SAMN13153364, study PRJNA577476) | soil metagenome | isolation source: 60 cm soil or saprolite under grassland replicate 1 | place: USA:California | collected 2016-06-15
TCTGGAGGAAGTATCGTATCGGACAGTCTAACACCCTGGAAGGAGAGAGGTGCAACTTCGACAGACGATGCCTAGTCGAAGCTGGCATCCGAAACCGAGATGTTGCTGCCGCCCATGGTGCGCAGCGACGCGTCATCCGCGGAACAACCCGGGATTACGCGCCTTCGGCGCTGCATCCGGGCGACTCCCTCACCGCGAGCGGGTCCAATTCTCGCCGCCGCAGAAGAACAACAGGCAGCCCTCGATGCGCAGCACGTCGGGGCCCGTCAGGATGACGTGCCCGGTATAGGTCTTGCCGTTCTCGGGATTGTAGATCTCGCCGTCCCAGCGATTTCCGCCGCCCCCGCCCGCCGGCTTCATTCCCAACAGGATCTGGGTGCCCACGATCGGGCGATCCCGCTTGCTCGGGTCGGGATTGTTCTCGTCGAGCCCCGGCTGCGAGGTCCAGGCGATGGTGCCGCAATATGCCTGGGCACAGGGCGCGATGCGAATGATCGCGGTTTTGTCGGCGACCAGCCAGTTGCCGGCGGGGTCGGCGGCGAGCCCCGGCGTCGCGCTCAGGGCCAGCATTGCGGCTACGCACCAGGCTTTTCGCATGGGCTGCTCCTGATCTCCCCGCCCGCGCGACGGCGCCCCGAGGACCGGGTTTGACCCTTAACGGACTCTCGTTCTTGCGACGCCATCCGCATATCCAGCGTTATTTTACCTCGATCGAATAATGGCGTTTCATCTGCAGTCCACGGGGAAAGATGATATCAAGCGTGATTGAATCGGCACCCGTAAACCCCGGGTGAGGTTCATAAACGATAGAAATCCCTTCCGATTTGCGCTTGTTGCATTCATATCGTTGGTTCTCTGGAGGAAACTTCGAGTATCCCGTGCCGTTCTCGACCGCGACGTTGCCATGGTCCGGTTGCCCGACCACGCGCACGCTCGCTAGTCCGATCGACGAGCAATCCGGATTGATCGCGTATATAAAATCGATCGGAAGCTTGTGGTCGATCGCAACCGCTCGGGTCAATTCGACTGTCTGCACTGGATTGGACGGCTTGGCGCCACTTTGTTTCGGCTCGGGCTCGTACCCGGTCGCGCGCGTCTGGTCTGGTCGTATCGGAACCGTGTGTATCACATTGGCGGATGGTATCGAAGGAAGTACGTTGGGAGGCGGAGATTGTCCGGCGGAAGACCGCGATCCCGATACTCCTTGCAAGCATTGCAGCTGATCCCCTCCCGGTCGGCAGTTCGCATTGGTGCTCGGGCTGTAGTTCGATGTGCCAACCGTCAACTGCCCGGGCGGCGGAGCTTGTTCGCAACTGCCTTGCAACTTGGCGAATGCGCGTGAAAATCCGTCCATGGCCAGGGTTATGTTGCCTGCCGGTTCGTCGGCTCGGGCCAGATCGTTTCCGGAAACTTCGAATTTTGTGTCGTCCTCGACCGCATCGAACGTGTGCCGCGCGAGCCGGGCCGACCGTATATAGAAGTCATGTGAGGAGGTTTGGTATGGGAGCCCGATGCGGTGTCCGCTGATGCTGATCGAGGACAGCCGCGCGGCTGGGGCGTCGGAAGCAACAGGTTCCCGTGCAAGCACGACACGGATTTCTTGCCTCGATGCGCAGTCGAGAGAAACGAGGCCGTTGAGATACTGCGGCTGCTCGTTGCCGACCCGCACAAAAAATCTCTTCGACATTGCAGGCCTGGGATGCTCGATGAATCGCCACGAAGTCTCGCCAAACTCCCTGCGATCTATTCCGAAGCGCACGAGTTCTTCCCGTTCAACGAACCTCTTCGAATTGTGCGGAACAGCCACAACCGCCGTAAACAGTGTCTGGTCGATTCCCATGTCCCGGAGATATTCCTGGATCTGGAGATGGACCAACCTCTTTGCCCTCACGGCAACGGCGACCGGGAGCGGCCCCCTGGCCGAATCGAACCCCACGTCATGAATACCGAGTTTTATCCCGGGCGGAACGATTCGGACGACACCCCCGGCCAGAGCAAAGACGCAGCCCGAATTGCACATGGCACTGGTCGGGTCGAATTCCGACCTGAGCTCGTGTCCGGAGCGTTTCTGCGCCTCGCATGATTTTTCCCACGGTTTGTCGCGGTCGCAGCCGAATGGAACCGTGTGCGCAACACCGGCCTCCAACTTTCGAGCGCGGATTAGCCGACCAAGTTCAATCGAGCCGAGTACTGAACCTCCCGGTGAATGAAAATAGATCGGGGTCGACGGGCCCCAAGCTTGGTTAACAGCCGGCGGAGGCGTTGAGCGGCGCTGAGGTCGATTTTGCCTTCCGCCGCAATCCATTCGTTGCAGCCCCGCCCACAAGCATTCGCGTCGCCACGGGCTAGATAAAACTCGATCTCGGGGATGGCCGCCACTTTGGCTTCGGCCGGCGACGCCTTGGCGCGCTCCGGCGAGGCGTTGACGGTGGCCACGTCCAGAACAGTCGAGACAAGCAGAACAACAAGAATTGCAAGCGGGCGAGGAGTACGCATCAAAAGATGTATGCAGGTCGGACCGGAAGGAGCAATAACACCGAGGCGGCGCGAGGTGCACGCCTGTTTGCCTTGTAACAAGCGGCAAATTGCCGCGAAAGGACGTCGCTCTTACTCGTTTGGGCCTCAGTCGATATCGGGCGCGATGCGAATGATCGCGGTCTTGTCGGCGACCAGCCAGTTGCCGGCGGGGTCAGCGACGAGCCAGTTGCCGGCGGGGTCGGCGCGAGCCCCGGGGTCGCGCTCAGGGCCCGCATTGCGGCTATGCTGCGGGCTTTTCGCATGGGCTGCTCCCGATCTCCCCGCCCGCGGCCCTGGAGGCCTATTTTTATCGGTCGTCGGCCGCATTATTTGCCAGAGAGGCGGCGGACCCGCGCAGGGAACCCGCCACGCGGGAATGCGCGAATTTACCTCTTCCGGAGGGGAAGTTTGCGCCACTGCCCCGTGCACGGTCTAATTCGCGGCGGCCGGCACCGCCGGTGCCGGCGGCCGCAGGGAGAATAGCATGGCTTTCGACGCCGCGGCGCTCTTCGCCGACCGGGAAGCGGAGCGCTACGCGCTGCATACCCGCCATCTCAACGGCCAGATGGTCCGCGTGCTCAAGACCATCGGTTTCGACGTGCGCTTCCGGGCCGGGCGCGGGCAGTACCTGTTCGACCACGACGGCAACCGCTACCTCGACCTGCTCAGCGGCTGGGGCGTGTTCGCCATCGGCCGCAATCATCCGACCTTGCGCGAAACCCTCAAAGGCGTGCTCGACAGCGACCTGCCCAATCTCGTGCAGATGGACGTCTCGATCTTGGCCGGCGCGCTGGCCGAGCGGTTGCTCCGCCATGCGCCCTACCTGCAGAAGGTGTTCTTCGCCAATTCCGGCACCGAGAGCGTGGAGGCCGCCCTGAAGTTCGCCCGGGCCGCGACCGGCCGCCCGGGCGTCGTGTACTGCAGCCACGCGTTTCACGGTCTCACCTACGGCGCGCTGTCGCTCAATGGGGATGCGATGTTCCGGCGCGGGTTCGAACCGCTGCTGCCCGATTGCCTCGAGGTTCCGTTCAACGACCTCGAGGCGCTGGAGCGAGCGCTCGCCTCGCGCGACATCGCGGCGTTCGTGGTCGAGCCCATTCAGGGCAAGGGCGTCAATCTGCCGGACGAGGGCTATCTGCAAGGCGCGGCGGAGCTCTGCCGCAAGCACGGCACCCTGCTGATCGCCGACGAGGTTCAGACCGGGCTCGGGCGCACCGGCCGGTTTCTGGCGGTCGAGCATTGGGGCGTCGAGCCCGACCTGGTGGTGCTGGCGAAATCGCTCTCCGGCGGGCACGTGCCGATCGGCGCGGTGCTGACCCGGGAATGGATTTTCGACCAGGTGTTCGATCGCATGGACAAGGCGGTCGTGCACGGCTCGACCTTCGCCAAGAACGATCTCGCGATGGCGGCGGGACTTGCGACGCTCGAGGTGATCGAGCACGGACGGCTCGCCGAGCGCGCCGCGCGGCTCGGCGAACGCCTGCTCGGCGCCTTCGAGCGGATGGCGGGGCAGCACGAGCTGATCAAGTCGGTCCGCGGCAAGGGATTGCTGATCGGCATCGAGTTCGGAGCGCCGCAGTCGCTCAAGCTCAAGGCGTCCTGGAACGCGATCGAGGCGGTCAGCAGCGGCCTGTTCTGCCAGCTCATCACCATTCCGCTGTTCAAGCACCACAACATCCTCATTCAGGTCGCCGGGCACGGCATCCATACGATCAAACTTTTGCCCGCGCTGATCATTTCCGAATCCGATTGCGAGTGGATCGAGCGGGCGTTCGCGGCGGTCATCGCCGATGCGCACCGGGTCCCGGGCGCGGTGTGGTCGCTGGGACGCACGCTCATGGGCGAGGCCATCAAGGCACGTGCCGCCGTGTGAGCACTGACCCATGGTCGATGGACAAAGCTAATGACGGCCGGGCTCGCGATTGCTTGCGCCAGCCTCGCCGTCTGGATCTACCTGATCGCCGCCCGCGGCGGCTTCTGGCGCGCCGCGGCGCGCGACGACCGCGAGCAACCAGCTGAGCCGCGGTCGTGGCCGGCGGTCGCGGCGGTGATCCCGGCGCGCGACGAGGCCGACGTCGTCGCCGAAAGCCTCGGCTCGCTGCTGCGCCAGGATTACCCGGGGCCGTTCGCGATCGTGCTGGTCGATGATCAGAGCCGGGATGCCACTGCGGAAGCGGCGCGCGCGTGCGCGGCGCGCCAAGGCGCCGCCGAGCGCTTGACCATCGTGCCCGGGCGGCCGCTTCCGGCCGGCTGGAGCGGAAAAATTTGGGCCATGAAGCAAGGCATCGAGCACGTCGAGCGCCCGGGAAACCCCGCCGCATATCTGCTGCTCACCGACGCCGATATCGCTTACGCGCCCGATACGCTGCGGACCTTGGTGGCGCGCGCGCAAGCCGGCGATCTGGTGCTCGCCTCGCTGATGGCCAAGCTGCGGTGCGAGAGTTTGGCCGAGCGGGCGCTCATCCCCGCGTTCACCTTCTTCTTCCAGATGCTCTACCCGTTTGCCTGGGTGAACCGGCCGCGTTCGCCCACGGCCGCCGCCGCGGGCGGCTGCATGCTGGTGCGCCGCGATGCGCTCGACGCCGCCGGCGGGATCGAAACAATCCGCGGCGCCCTGATCGACGATTGCGCGCTCGGCAAAGCGCTCAAGGCGGTCGGGCCGACCTGGCTCGGGCTGACGCATCGGGTGCGGAGCCTCAGGGCCTACCCGCGCATTTCCGACGTGGGCCGCATGGTCTCTCGCTCGGCCTATGACCAGCTGCGCTACTCGCCGGCGCTGCTGGCCGGGACGATCGCCGGCCTGGCATTGACGTTCCTGGCGCCGCCGCTCGTCGCCGTGCTCGGGTCGGGCCTTGCGCCGGCGCTCGGGCTTGCCGCCTGGGCGCTGATGGCGCTCGCGTTCCAGCCGATGCTGCGGTTCTACCGGGTGTCGCCGCTGTGGGGCGCGGCGCTGCCGGCCATTGCGGCGTTTTATCTCGCCTTCACGGTCGATTCCGCCTATCAGCACCTGCGCGGCCGGGGCGGGCTGTGGAAGGGTCGCGTGCAAGCCAATCTGTCGGAGACGCGATGAGCACCGCCGCGGAAGTCCGATCCGGAAAGGGCCATCGAGACGAGAATTTTCCCGTGGCGTCCGGCCTGATCGAGCGCCGGCACCGCGGGGTGATCCTGGCGTTCTACCGCTTCGTGCGCGCCGCCGACGACGTCGCCGACCATGCATCGCTCTCGCAGCCCCAGAAGCTCGCGTTGCTCGACCAGCTCGAGCAGGGGCTCCTGGGCCTGAGCGAGGCCGAGCCGGACGCGAGCGCGTTGCGCCAGGCGCTCGGCGAGCGCGGCCTCTCGCAGCGCCATGCCCAGGATCTGCTCACGGCGTTTCGCATGGACGTCACCAAGCACCGCTACCGCGACTGGGAGGACCTGATCGGATATTGCAGCTATTCGGCGATGCCGGTCGGCCGCTTCGTGCTCGACGTGCACGGCGAGAGCCGCGACACCTGGCCGGCGAACGACGCGCTGTGCGCCGCGCTGCAGATCATCAATCATCTGCAGGACTGCGGCGCGGATTATCGGGCGCTCGACCGCGTCTATATCCCGCTCGATGCGCTCGCGCGGGAAGGGCTGACGGTCGCGGCGCTGGGCGAAGAGAAGGCCTCGCCGGCGCTCCGGCGCTGCCTGCGCCAGCTCGCCGAGCGCACCGCCGCCTTGCTGCGCGATGCCGAGCCGCTGCGCGTCGAGGTGCGCAATTGGCGGCTCGGGCTCGAGATCGCCGCGATCGAGCGCCTCGCGCGGACCTTGACCCGAATGCTCGTCCGGCGCGATCCGTTGCGCGAGCGCGTGCATTTGACCAAGCCGGGATTTCTCGGCGTGTCCCTGCTCGGGGTATGCGAGGGCCTGATCCGCCGCGCGGCGCCGGGTTTTTCGGCGCGCTCGCGGAAGCCCAGGATGCGCGAGGGCTGATGTCCGAGATCGCTGCCGACAATGCCGCCGCGCGCGCGTCGGGCAGCTCGTTCTACGCGGCGATGCGCATCCTGCCGCGGGCGCGCCGGCAGGCGATCTTCGAGATCTACGGCTTCTGCCGCGCGGTCGACGATGTCGCCGACGCGCACGGACCGCGCGATCCGCGGTGCGCGGAGCTTGCGCGATGGCGCGCCGACGTGGACGCGCTCTACGCCGGCGCGCCGCCCGCCCGCGTGCGCGGCCTCGTCGAGCCGGTCCGGCAATACGATCTCAGGCGCGAGGATTTCCTGGCGATCATCGCCGGCATGGAGATGGACGTAGTCCGCGACATCCGCGCGCCCGAGTTTTCGACGCTCGATCTTTATTGCGACCGCGTGGCGAGCGCGGTCGGGCGGCTGTGCGTAAAAGTGTTCGGCATGGAGGCGGCGGCCGGAACGGCGCTCGCCTATCACCTCGGGCGCGCGCTGCAGCTCACCAACATTCTGCGCGATCTCGACGAGGACGCCGGGAGGGGCCGGCTCTATCTGCCGCGCGAGGCGCTCGAGGCCGCCGGCATCGGCAGCGAGGATCCGGCGCCGGTGCTGATGCATCCTAAGCTCGGCGCGGCCTGCGCGGGAGTGATCGAGCGCGCACGGCATCATTTCCGCGAGGCCGACGCCGTCATGGATCGCGCGCCGCGAGCGAGCGTGCGCGCCCCGCGCATCATGGCGGAAGCCTACAAGCGCATCCTGGCGCGGCTCGTCGAGCGCGGTTTTGCCGCGCCGCGCGATCCGGTCCGCCTGAACAAGCCGCTGCTGCTGTGGATCCTGCTGCGCCACGCCCTGTTCTGATGTGCCCTCCGTCCCGGTCTCACACGATGCCGGCACTCCGGTATTCGAGCTTGCGGTGGAAATTGACCGCCGAAGGCGCGACCGGCTCGGCGAACGTCAGCGCGACCGCGTCCCATTCGTCGGGAGGTAGTCAAGCGGCGCGTTTTGCGAGGATCCATAGCGCGATCGTCCACGGTGGGCTGGTCTCGCGGCGGTATGCTAAGATTTCGCTGACGGCCAACAGGAGAATTCAGTGGCGGATCATACAGTTCGGCAAGTCTGCCGTATCGAAGCGCGACCAACACCCCGCGCCCGCGCCGAAGAGGTCGTCCGATGAAACGGCGCGACGCAATCATTCTTCTTTGCGGCGCGGCAGCAGCTTGGCCGCTTGCAGCACGCACGCAGCAGATCGGGAAGGTGTATCGGATCGGTTTCCTGGGGAACTCCACCGCCGCCCTCGAGAGCAACCTCATCGGGCCGTTCCGCGACGGGTTGCGCGATCTCGGCTACGAAGAGGGGCGCAACGTCACCATCGAGTATCGATGGGCCGAAGGAAAATACGAGCGCTTCCCCTTGCTGGTTGCAGAACTGCTTGCGTCGAAAGTGGACGTGATCGTGACCGCCGGCACGCCGGCCACCCTCGCCGTTCAGAAGGCGACGAGCTCGGTTCCTCTGGTGATGGTCGCTGTCGGCGATCCGATCGGCACCGGTATCGTGCCGAGCCTGGCACGTCCCGGAGGCAACATTACCGGGCTGAGCTCCATCGCCCCGGAACTGGAGGGAAAACGCCTGGAGCTGCTCAGGGAGATCATTCCCGAACTCTCGAACGTCGCGCTACTTTTGAATCCCGTGAATCCATTTCATGTTGCCTCTTTGAAGCAAGCGCAGGCGGCAGCCCAGACGTTGCGGCTGAAACTGATGTCCGTGCCGGTGAGCACGCGCGAAGAGCTGGACAACGGGTTTGCCGCAATTCTGAGAGCACGGCCTGGCGCGCTGCTCGTATTGGCCGATCGGGTTTTCCTGCACAATCGCGCGCCTTTGACGGACTTCGCTACCGAGAACCGACTACCGGGCGTGTATGCGTACCGGGAACTGGTCGAAGCCGGCGGTCTGATGTCTTTTGGACCGAACTACGCGGACATGCACAGGCGCGCCGCGACGTTCGTGGACAAGATTCTCAAAGGCGCCAAACCGGCCGATCTGCCGGTCGAGCAGCCGACCACGTTCGAGCTGCTGATCAACCTGAAGGCTGCCAAGGCTCTCGGCGTCACCGTGCCGCCGACGCTGCTCGGGCGCGCCGACGAGGTGATCGAATGAGGCGGCGGAGTTCACGCAGAGACGGTGTCCCCGCGAACCAATGAAATGCAGGGCGCGCCCCGAGTGCGGCCGGCGATACGAACCCGAACCAAGCGCCCTAAGCTCGCGGTGCGAACAGCTCAGCGGCTGGCGCGGTTTTCGGCATCCGTTTCCGCGCGCTGGGTCCTCGCACACATCGTGCGATGGATTTTCTGGATCGTGCTCATGGCTTTTTGCGAGGCGTCGATCTTCTCCGCGAGACCCGCGACTTGCGCCTGCAGGCCGGAGACCCCCTTGGTGTCGGATTCGATCGTGTCGATCATCGACTTCAAGATCCCCGGCGCCTGGGTCATGTCCGGCAAGGTTACGTCGCGGAATGATTGCTGAACCCTGCTGGCGCAGCCGGAGCGGGCGTCATACTCGGCCTTCAGGGCCTTGAATCGCGCGCCGAACTCGGTTGCGCTTTCCAGGTCGGTCACAAGATTATCGGGCTTGATGGCGCAAACAGCATCTACGTTGGTCACGTTGGGGTAATTCGCGTCGACGATCCTCTTGTGACTTTCCAGCAGCGATTTCGCCTCGGTCAAAAGCGCGTTGAAGCTGCAGACCAGATGATCGCGTCCTCGATAGCAACGATCGAGCCTCACTTCGCCCTTCGCCCCGGGCAACGCCAGAGCTTCGTGACCCTCCGAGGCCTTGTCGCAGGAGGCAAGCGCGCTGCCGAGTGCCGAGCTGGGGTTCGTGACGGGCAGCGCGACGGGCGTCAAAGCCGGCGCTGCCGGGACCGGCTGGGCAACAAAGACTTTAGGATGCTTTCTCGGTTCGATTCGGGATTGAGCCAAGTCCGTGCGGATCTGCTGGCCCCACGCTCCGCTCGACCACAGCGGCGAGGAGAGACAGAGCCCCGCCAGCGCCACCGATCCCGCAACCCGCACCTTCGAGGAGATACTCATTACCGTCACCCCCACCCTGAACAGTTTGGAACTCTTCAATCCTGCTCTACATTCAGGGCGCCAAAAAGACAGGATTATGGCAAGGACGTCACCTGGATCGGATGATTCATCAGATGGTTAACAGTTTGGGGTTTCACCATAGGCTGCAAGCAGCTCGCGCCGCAGACCGCCGATGCATGAGTGCGAGCGCGTGGTTCGCGGGGCGGCCGTCATCCTGAGAGCCCGCCCCGGACTTGATCCGGGTGCGGGGAACGTGCGTCCGGCCGCAAGGCCGCTCTCATCGTTTCTCCGGGTGCAGTTCTCGACCGAGCGCGGCGAGCGGGCGATCGATGTTGAAGAAGACGACGACCTGCTGCCCGGTATCGCTCGATTTGGCTTCGAAGCGATCGTAGCTGTGACCTTGCGCATGGATGAGCGCCTGGCTCGATGGTTGCAATTCCAGCAGTCTCAGGATGCTGTACTCCTCGGAGATCTGGATCACGACGAACGCCGACTCCTCGCTCTTGCCGTCACCCGACCGCAGGATCGAGTCGATCAGGCCGCGCGCGGCCTGGCGCTCGCGGCGCATCGCCTGCTCGTTGCCGAGCTTCCCGTGACAAAGGCTGGCCAGAAGGTGTGCGTCCACGTGCACGAAGTTGACGGCCAAAATGCTGTCGGCTTTGGCGACGACGGCGGCACAATCGGCGCGCCGGTAGGCATCCAGCATGTCGTTTTGCAGCCCCCGCAGATTGCTGCCGTAGGGATCATAATTCGGGCTTTCGGCGAAGGCGTTGCGCAGCGCGAGGTAATCCACATTCGCATCGCCCGTCTTCGCGCGAGCAACGAGCTCGTCATAGGTCGGGGCCCCGCGCTGCTGCGGCCCTTCGGCGCTCGATCCCGGAGCCGACAACAGAACGGTCGAGAGAACGGCGGCGGCGAGTCCCGCCTTGGATCGAACGAGCATTTTTGCGTCCCTTTTTTCGCGCCGACCCATGACCATGACGGTGCCGAGCCTTGAAGGACTGGCGCTTCACGCGGCGGTACGGCGAGCATCTCGGATCGTGACATCCCCGGCCTTGTTCGCCCGTACCGCGCCGATCTTGATCTCGATCTGATAGTCCAGCGCCGTCAGGAAGCGCATGAGCCGTTCGAGCGAGACTTCGCTGAATTTTCCGCCGAGAATCTTCGACAGCTCGGGTTGCGTGGTTCCGATCCGCCGCGCAGCGACGCGCTGGGTCAAGCCCAGGGACTTGATGGCCTTGTCCAGCCGAACGACGAGCTCGGCTTTGAGATAATGCTCTTCGGCATCGGGAAAGCCGAGCTGCGGCCAGACGTTCCGCGTCGGGTCCTTGGCGGCAGGTATTCTCGTCATGGTCGTGCCTCCTTTTCCTTGATCAGATCGTTCAGGCGCTTTCGGATCAAATCCATTTCCGTTTTCGGCGTTGCGACGGCCTTCTTCGGTTTTTTCTGGAATGCGTGAAGCAGGGGGGTCGTTGGCATCGGATATTTATGAGCCGTATTCAGAGAACGGCGCAGAAGTGACCGATGTTTGCTCAAACAAGAACCTCTTGGCGGCGATGGAAACGGCGCGCTCAAACCACGCTGCAGGCGGAAGTTCTAGCGAAAGCGACAAGAGTGCGGGAAGATGCCGGCCATCAATCGAAAAGCTTGTCCCGACGCCTACAGTTGCGGGATAGGGAGAGCCAGCATGAACATGACCTGAGCGGGCATCATATATCTGACCGAATATGCCTTCGATGTCCTTCAAATCTGGATTTAGGGGCTCCGTCACCAAGAAGAGGGTATCCTTCTGAGCAAGCTCTTCAGTTGAGCCGAATTACAACAGAAACTTCCTGAACTTCCTACGGGCCCAACGATCACCTTTGCAAGCATCCACAGCCAGCGTTTTTGCTTTGCTCTCATCGAGACCGTATTTCACTGCTTGTTTGAATACAGCTAATTTCGCTTTTACCTTCTCGGCGTCGGTCGGGTCAAAGTCCATGAAAGCGGCGTTTGCCGACGTTTCAGCACACGAGACGAGCAATACATACGAAATATCTTGACGGGCTTCGATGAATTCCAGGGTTGTCCTATACAGGCGTGACGCGTAACTTATCTGTTGCGCCTTGGCGACTCTCGGCAGAGCTAGTAGCAGGCGTTCAAGCACATCGGGAAACTTTTATGCCTAGCGTCAAGCACTATTTTCAGTTCGCCAAACGCAACGTAATCACCTTGTTCTGTAGAGTGCCGGGAGGCACCGCGCACAGGCTCTCGACATCTTGCGAGTTGAGGCAGAGTTCCTCTGTAATTTGCGAGGGGAGCTTCAGTTTAAACTCAATCAACATCCCTATTGCCGAACTCAGCACTGTCGGCTTCGAAAGCGGGAATGCCGTATCGAACGGCTCTTTTTTTCGGATTTTCCTCGCGTTCATTTGCTTCCAAATGTATTGGACTTGATGGGGATTCAAGATTTGCAGCTCTTTGCAACGATACACCATCGCCGCAACGGCAACCCGCCAGCGCCCCTTCAACGAAAGGAAATAATCAATGGATGTATTTGCTACTTCGCGCGCAAACGTGTTTCTAGGCATTAGGAACGCGCCCGCAAACCGATTGGCTTGGTGTTCCATACGATCAAGAATCTTGCTGTTCACCTCAACGGAGGTATGCAGAACGATGTGCCCAAGTTCATGAGCTAAATTAAATAATTTTCGTGGATTGCTCGCTTCCGCGGCGTCATACAATATAAACGGGCGCCCACCCTGCCAGCGGGACACCGCGTCCATATCCTCGCATCCAACACTTTCTTCTATTAGAACAGCCCCATTATATTCCAGGATCGGACCCAGATCGACAATCGGACCAAAGCCCAGATTCCAAAATTCCCTGAGTTCTTCGGCGATCAGTTCAATCTTTTCATCGCCGTCCCGTTGAAAGTCGAAACGCACTTCCGGAAAAGTGACTGGCGGGAGTTCGACATATTCAGCGACAAATTGGGAAATGTAATACGCCCACTCCAGCCGCCTACCGATGCGGAGGCGATCGGGCCGTTGCATCCTTTTGAGGCTACGCCAATTCGGCATACGAAATCGGTCGCCACTTCGCTTTCGCTCAACCGTGAAAAACGTTGGCGGTTGGCGCGTGATTGCGATGATTTTGCTGAATACCTCCCCGCGGGGGGCGGCAGCGCCAGTCTCATAAAAACCGACAGATTGCCGGGATACACCGATAAGATCGGCAAATTGTTCGTCCGTGAAACCGGCGGCTTCGCGCGCTTCGCGAATGCGCTCCGGGATGATCCGCGACATAGCTATTCTTCTTCGTTTTTCTTTTTGCGAAGCTTTTCCACCTGATCCTTCAATTTCATGCGGGTCTTCGGATCGACTTTGGCTGGTCTTTGGGGATCTTCCGATTTTTTTGGCACGGCGGTATTGAGCAAATTTATCCGCGCCAGCCACTCATCGGCCTTACCATCGACTTTCGCGGAGGGTGCCTGCCAGAACGCATGAGCCAATGCGCCATTTGGGGTGGCTCTGTAGCAGAGCCAAGCATACAGCTTTACCGATTCCAGCCGCACTATTCGCTTATCTTCGAACAAATCGCGCATGTTTCGCGCACGTTGATCTTGGCGATTAGGCGTGTCCTCTGGAAAGGCGTCCGCTTCCTCGGTGCGCACGATGTGCGAGTGAACGTCACCGCTCCAAATATCAAGCCAGTGCCATGTACCCCGAGGCATCGGCGAGAACTCGGCCGTGAATGGCAAGTCGCCAGCTTCGCACATGCCCTTGAAGCGATGAAAAATGCCGGCCCGCCGAACAAGTCCTCGGTAATCACGGCCCACAGGGCTATCGAGAAAGGGCACAACCACGTCCTGCGTCAAGCTGGTTACCGGTTTTTCCACCTTTTATTTGCGGCTTGTCGGGCTATTTCCTTTCGCCGCTTGGCGCTCATGCCCTGTGCCCGTGCCTTCCCGCCCTTCCGGCCAAGCGCCACGGCGGCGGGGTCCTTGCCTTCTGATTCGGGGTTCGGGCCGTAGTCCTCCGGCTCCTCGCCGGTCGCGATCCGCATGACCTTGATGGCATTGCCGATCACGTCGCGGGGGCGGCGCTCGCCTTTCGGGCCTTTCGGCATGGACACAACTCCTGCTTGGCGGTAAGCATAGCAAGCTACAGTCCGGACGGCAATGGGAGGATCGCATGATTTGGCCTTTCAAACACCGAGAGCAACCGCGTTACGCGAATTATGACGCGACCGTCGCATTTTTGGCTGCGCGCGCCACTTTTGCGGAATACCTATTGATCGATTTAATGAGGGCGTTAGCTAAGAGCGAGCACATATCAGCGATACAGGTAAAGGATGCATTGGTGCACAGGATCATTACCATGGCGGAAGAAAAGGATGGTTGCGTGCCGCCGGGACAGGAGCAGCGTTACCGGGACCACCTCAGCTTTATGGTTCAGGTGCTCGTGCAGGAGGTCCTTGAAAAAAGGGCGCCACAATCAAAGTGAGACACGGCCTGAGATCTCGGTTGCTGTTGTCGGAGACGCTTGGCTGAAGACTTCATCAGGAGAGCAGCAGGCCGACTTCTCTAAAAAGAGTGTGAGGCGCATGTTCGAGGCGTTTGCCATCACAATGGAGCACGCCGAAGATATTGAAAGCCTCAACCGATGACCGGGCCTGATAACGTGCTGGATTGATGTCCCCTCCCCGCATTCACGTCGTCGGCGCCGGGCTCGCCGGGCTCGCGGCCGCGCTGCGCATCGGCAACGCCGGGGCCAAGGCCGTCGTGCACGAGGCGGCCGGCCAAGCCGGCGGGCGCTGTCGCTCGTATCACGACAGCGCGCTCGGCATGCAGATCGACAACGGCAATCACCTCGTGCTGTCCGGCAATCATTCGACCCTGGCCTATCTCGCCCGGATCGGGGCCGCGGACCGGCTCATCGGGCCGGCGGAGCCGGAATTCCCGTTCGTCGATCTCGCCGGAAAAAACCGCTGGCGGCTCAAGCCCAACCCCGGCCGCGTGCCGTGGTGGATTTTCGCAAAAACGCGGCGCGTGCCGGAAACCCGCGCGGCGGATTATCTGAACATCGTGCGGCTGCTGTGGGCCGGCGCGGACCAAACCGTCGAGGCCGCGATCGATCCCAAAAACGTGCTCTATCGCCGCCTGTGGCGGCCGCTGCTGCTGGCCGCGCTCAACACCGACCCGGCCGAGGGCTCGGCGCGGCTCGCGGCGAGAATCGTGCGCGAGACGCTGCTCGCCGGCGGCGCGAATTGCCGGCCCCTGGTCGCGGCCGGCGGGCTGTCCGAGGCGTTCATCGATCCCGCGCTGGCAAAACTCGAGGCGCAGGGCGCAAAGGTCCGCTTCGGCGCGCGCCTGCGCGCGATCGCGTTCGGCGACGACCGCGCCGAGGCGCTCGATTTCGGCGGCGAGACGCTCGAGCTCAAGCCCGGCGAAGGCCTCGTGCTCGCCGCGCCGGCCTGGGTCGCTTCCGCGCTGGTGCCCGGGATTTCCGTGCCGTCCGAGTTCCGGGCGATCGTCAACGCGCATTTCCGCCTCGCGCCGCCGGAAAACCTTCCGGCCATCACCGGCGTCGTGAACGCGCACACCGAATGGATCTTTCGGTTTCCCGATCGGCTCGCGGTGACGATCAGCGGTGCCGACCGCTTGCTCGACGTACCGCACGAGGAACTCGCTGCGACGATCTGGCGGGAAGTGGCGGAGATCGCTCGCCTTGCCGCGCCGCTGCCGCCGTGGCAGATCATCAAGGAACGCAGGGCAACCTTCGCGGCGACCCCGCGGGAGAATGCGAGACGCCCCGGCGCCGCCACGCGCTGGCGCAATCTGGCGCTCGCCGGGGATTGGACCGCGACCGGCCTGCCGGCCACGATCGAGGGCGCGATCCGCTCCGGCAACCGCGCGGCCGACGTGGTTCTCCGCGGCGCGGCGTCCTAGGTAGCCGCGGCATTCGGCTCCGAGCGAACCGCAGTCGTGAGCAACCGCGCAGGGGAGAGGGATGGGATGAGGGGGAGAGGGCCATTGGTAGTTGAGAAGCTTGGATCAAGACTGCTCGTCTTGCTGGTGTTCCTCGCCGTCGTGACACCCTGTCGTTCGGCATCGAACGACTTTTTGACGGAACAGCCCAGCCCGTTGAAGCTCGCAAATCCCAGGCATGGCCGCGTTGCGCATTTTGTCGGGCGGGTTCGGCTCTCCGGTCGGTTTTTCGTGGGCTGGGAGTTCAGCGGCCACAAACCCAGGTATCTGCGAGTCGTGTTCTTTCCCGATCCGGATTCGACGCGGTTGCTTCCGCACGCCGCCGAAAGCGGACCGGTCAAGGAGTTGTTGTTCCCCGACGCCGAGCAGGCTGCTTCGATCCTGCTGGATCGCGAAACCTCGCAAAGGATCCTCGCCAAGGAATTATCGAGCGCCAGCGGCGAGGGTATCTTGACGATCGGGAATTATCGGACATTGGTTGAATGCGACCACCGTTGGTACCTGGCTGAATTGCTGTCGGCGTCGAGCAATTCGCAGATCGTGGCCGGCACGCGCGAGAATGACCGGTTCGGATGCTGACATTCGACGCCGCGCGGACAATGCATCATGAATGAAATGACCACCGACACCATCCCATCGCGGGCCCCGCAAGCAGCGGGCGAGCCGGCGCTCGAGCCCGCGATCGCGCGCGCGACGCAAGCGCTGCTCGACCTGCAGCAGTCCGACGGGCATTGGGTGTTCGAGCTCGAGGCCGATGCGACGATTCCGGCCGAATACGTGCTGCTCCAGCATTACCTCGGCGAGGGCGACGCGCTCGGCATCGAGCCGAAGATCGCCGCCTATCTCAGGCGCACGCAGTGCGCCCAAGGCGGCTGGCCGCTGGTCCACGACGGCGGCTTCGATGTGAGCGCGAGCGTCAAGGCGTATTTCGCCCTGAAGATGATCGGCGACGACCCTGACGCCGAGCCCATGCGGCGCGCGCGCGAGGCGATCTTCGCACACGGCGGCGCCGCGAAGGTGAACGTGTTCACGCGGGTGCTGCTCGCGCTCTACGGGATCATGGGCTGGCACGCCGTCCCGGTGATGCCGGTCGAGATCATGCTGCTGCCGCGCTGGTTTCCGTTCCACATTTGCAAGATCTCGTATTGGGCGCGCACCGTGATCGTGCCGCTCTTGGTGCTCCAAGCGCTCAAGCCGAAGGCGCACAATCCGCGCGGCGTGCGGATCGACGAGCTGTTTCTCGAGCCGCCGAAAAATGTGCGGCGCCCGGGCAAAGCGCCGCATCAGACCTGGCGCTGGTTCCTGCTGTTCGAGGCGATCGACGCGGTGCTGCGGGTCGCGGAGCCGTGGTTTCCCCAAAAATCCCGCCGGCGCGCGATCGACGCGGCCGCGGCGTTCGTGCGCGAGCGCCTCAACGGGGAAGACGGGCTCGGCGCGATTTTTCCCGCCATGGCCAATTCGGTGATGATGCTCGACGTGTTGGGCTACCCGAAGGATCACCCGGAGGTGCGCACCGCGCGCGCGGGAATCGACAAGCTCCTCGTCGTCAAGCCGCACGAAGCCTATTGCCAGCCGTGCGTGTCGCCGGTCTGGGATACCGTGCTGACCTGTCACGCGCTGCTCGAAGCGGGCGGAGACGAGCCGGTCGCGTGCGCGATGCGCGGCCTCGAGTGGCTCGAGCCGCTGCAGGTGCTCGACCTCGTGGGCGATTGGGTCGAGCGCCGCCCGCACGTGCGGCCGGGCGGCTGGGCGTTCCAATACGCCAACCCGCATTACGTCG
>WNFY01003536.1_pt1 | contig 17277 bp, 16 predicted proteins | sample 5400091 | NCBI WGS metagenome assembly WNFY01 (sample SAMN13153364, study PRJNA577476) | soil metagenome | isolation source: 60 cm soil or saprolite under grassland replicate 1 | place: USA:California | collected 2016-06-15
TTTCATGATTGGTCATCCCAGCGAAACGCTCGAAGATGTGCAGGCGATTGCCGACTTATGCAAACGTGTCATTGCTGAGGGACGCAAAGTAATCGGCATGAAAGCCAAGCTCAATGCGGGTGTCAGCACGTTCGTGCCCAAATCACAGACACCTTTCCAATGGGTTTCCTGTGACACGCCGGAACAGATCAAAGCCAAACAAGCGTTGTTGCGCCGCGAACTCGGGCGCGACCGAAATATCAAACTGAGTCTCACGAAGGCAGAAGATTCCTTCCTCGAGGCCTGGCTCTCGCGCGGCGACCGTCGCATGGCAGAAGTGGTTTATTCCGCCTGGAAGAACGGCTCGAAATTTGACGCCTGGGATGAAGGCAAAAAGTATGGTGCCTGGATACAAGCCTTTGAAGAGCAGGGACTCGATCCGCTCTTTTACACGCATCGCCAGCGCCGCACGGATGAAGTCTTCCCGTGGGAACATATCACCGCCGCAGTGCGCAAGAATTTCCTGTTCCAGGATTTCCGCCAATCATTGGAAGGGCAGATCCGCGTGGACTGTCGCTTGAATTGTTTTGCCTGTGGCATTCTGCCCACGTTTGCCAATATGCGCCGGGAGAATCCAGGTGATGTTTGGAAATGCCCGGATGTGAAGTCGCCCGCACATAGTAAGCAGTTGTCAGTAACCAGTAATCAGCTGCCGATAGTGGGAGACTGAGTATGACAAAAACAAACAAGCCTGTTTTTCTGGCGCGGCTCTTGCGCGAACGTGATAAATTTGAAATACTTGTAAACCACGTCGGTTTTGCACGTCGCATGACACTCAAAGGCGTGGTTGGCAAATGGTCTGTGAAGGACATTCTCGCCCACATTCTGGCATACGAGCAATATATGGCAGACCGGTTGGTGGAGATCATGCAGGGCGAAATATATGTTCCGTGCAAAACACAAACTGCACTGGATGCCTTTCTCGACGAATATGGTTACCCCGATTTCGGTTCTCCCCTGCTGGATGAGGAAACACCGAATGCATGGGTGATCGAAAAATATAGGAATGTATCTCTCGAGGATGTGATCACCCAGGAGATGAATGCATGCCTATCAATTGTGTCTTCCCTTGAAAAGATCCCCGAGGATGTGATCAACCAACATAACCTTTATGAGCGTGTCGCCAACAATACATACAAACATTATCGCGAGCATATTCGTGACATCCGGCACTGGCTGGCTTTAAACCCTTCAAATTCAAAGAACTCATAGAGCACTCGTAATGCGCATCCGAATCACATTTGCAAAGCAGGGAGCCTTGCGTTACACAAGTCATCTCGATCTGCACAAATTATGGGAACGAGCCGCGCGCCGCGCTGAACTTCCGCTTGCTTATTCGCAGGGATTTCATCCGCAGCCAAAGATGAACATCGCCGCCGCGCTTCCGCTCGGATTTTCGTCGCGTTGTGAAGTCCTGGATATGCGTCTCGAGCACGAGATTACGCTGGAAGGTTTGCGTGAGAAACTTCAACAAACCCTGCCAACAGGAATTCAAGTTTCTATTGTTGAAAGTGTGGATGAAAAGTTGCCCGCCCTACAAACACAGGTCGCTTCGGCAGAGTATGATGTCACTTTAACGGAACCCGTCGACGGGTCTGAACTGGAGCGGAAGGTTGCTTCCATTATGGAATCCGAATCCATCATCCGTGAGCGACGTGGCAAAACATATGATCTGCGTCCACTGATCGAGGAATTGTCTCTCACCGCTCTCCCTGAGGGAGAGGGGCAAGGGGTGAGGGTTTTTATGCGTCTCGCGGCGCGTGAAGGCGCAACCGGACGGCCTGAAGAAGTGTTGGATATATTAGGCATCGCGTTCGAAGGGACGCGTATCGAAAGAACTCAATTAATCTTTGCGAATAACCTTGCGAAGGCTTGAAGTCTTCGCAAAGTTGCAACAAGTTATATCTGGAGGAATTCATGGCACTGCTTGGAGCATTATTCTTTGGATTCGTTCCTATGTTTCTGTTTGCGGCATTAGTAAACTGGCTGGATCGTTATGAAAAGGAACCAAAAGTGTTACTGGGTGCAGCCTTTTTATGGGGCGTAATCATTGCCGCCGGAGGCGCATTCATCCTTAACACAGCATTTGGGATTGGCATCTATGTGTTGACTGGCTCCGAGGGAGCGGCTGATTTTGGGACCACATCCATTGTCGCCCCGATCATCGAAGAGGGACTGAAGGGCCTTGCTGTACTCATTGTCTTCTTTCTCTTCCGCAACGAGTTTGATTCGATCCTGGATGGCATTGTCTACGCAGCGATCACGGCGATGGGCTTTGCGGCGGTGGAAAATACTCTATATATTTACCGAAATGGTTTCCTCGAAAATGGATGGGGCGGCTTCTGGACGCTGGTGGTGATCCGGGTCATCCTGGTCGGCTGGATGCATCCTTTCTTCACTTCGTTCACCGGCATCGGACTTGCGATTGCGCGCATGAATCGCAATGTGTTGGTGAAGATCATCGCTGTTCCCGGCGGATATATTGTTGCGGTTATGGCACACGCCTTCCACAATACTTTCAGTGGATTAGTCGGTGGTGACGTTGGCTTTATCGCCGGGACATTTATAGATTACATTGGCTATGGGTTGATGCTGATTTTCGTTATCTGGATGATTACGCGTGAGCGCAATGTATTGAAAAGACAGTTGATTGAAGAAGTGCAAAAGGGTTATTTGTCACAACGACAATATACGAGCGCCCTTTCCTTTTTCCAAACCAGCGCGTATTTATCGGCGTTGACCTCGCGCACATTCTTGAAAACCGTGCGCTTTTACCAGGTCTGCGGCGAACTTGCCCACAAGAAGGAACAGCTTGCAAAAGTTGGTGACGAGCGAGGCAACACACGCCTGATCGAGCAGTTACGCTCCGAGCTTGTCGCCCTTGGGAGGCATCACCCTCTTCGGTCTGTTATTAAGATTGTGGAAAATCAATGAGCCAATTGCTTATGATGAGGCGTATACCTTCATCTATTTTGCAACCAAGCCATTCAAGCAAATTCTCTCCGATTACAGTGCTCCGAACAACCACATTCTAAATACGATTTTCGTCAATTTTTCCTATCGATTATTAGGTGGGCATACTTGGATCGTGAGATTACCTGCCTTTCTAGCGGGCACGCTTTGCATTCCTGCAACATTTTTTACCGCGCGCCGATTCTTTAATGCCACGCAATGCCTCGCAGCGGCGGCGCTGGTGGCATGGACTCCTTGGTTTATCAACTACTCTACCAACGGACGCGGCTATACATTACTCACATTCTTTGCTTTACTACTTGCCAATCTCGCAGGATTATTAGTTCATCAGCAGAGTCGCGCCGCGTTGATCGCCTATGGTCTCACTGCCGCCCTCGGCTTTTACACCATCCCCATTTTTCTCTATCCAATGGCTGGCATTTCACTTTGGGTATTGGTCACATATTTAACTGCTGATGGACTATGGAGAGATAAATCAAAAAAGGTCTGGAGTTTCCTTGTCACTTGCGCGTTGGCTGGGATATTGACTTTCATCCTCTACTCGCCCGTGATTTTCTTCGGCACAGGAATAAGTTCGATTTTTAGCAACGATTTCGTCGCGCCCCGTGATTGGACGTTCGTAGAAAACCTTCTCCCGCGCGCCGAGAAGACCTGGACCAGCTGGATGCAAAGCATCATTCTGCCCATCCAGTATGTATTGTCGGGTGGGTTTCTGCTGTCTTTATTCTTATACAAAAAAGTATCCAGGCAAGAACTCCCCATGCAAGTATTCTTCGTCCTTGCCATCTTCATCCTGTTGCCAATACAGCGTGTTGCACCTTTGGCAAGAGTATGGTTTTACCTAGAAAACTTCTATATGTTATTTGCAGGCGCCGGACTGGTATGGTTCATCGAGATCATTGCCGATCAAATTAGGATCACAAAATTCAAAGAGAGAGTTACCCTGGCGCTCAGCCTTTTGATATTGCTGGGAATTTTCACAATCAACTATATAAGCAATTATCAAGATTCTGTTACTGCCAAGGAAAATGACGCGCCTGAAAAATTCGCCGCAGAGTATTTGGCGTCGCACTTAGACGCAAAAGATAAGATCTTATCTGTCGCGCCGGTGGATTATCTCATGGCATATTATTTGTACATGCACAACGTTCCTTATGATGTGTTCTATCAAAGAGATCACCCCACACAAATACAAAATGCTCTCATCGTTTTAAGAGAAAACACGCGGTACAAAACAGCGGATACAGTGCTAGACTTCTATAACTTAGGTGCCAACTTTGACCTGCAAACTGCAAAACTCATGTATCAATACGGTCCCTTGAAAGTTTTCGCGGTTCCAGCCCGATAGAACAAATTCTGTGATCCCAAGAATTGTTTTCTTCATCCTCATAATCTCTCTTCTCAGCACCGGATGTAATACTCGTTCGGATGGAGGAAGCGCGACTACAGCAACTGGATTTGTTGCCACAACGACGTTGCCGGCCGCACCAACATCTGCTGCATCGCAGACGCCGCTCTCGCCTCCTCCCCAGCCGACAGTTGTATCATCCTCACCGGCGACACCCATGGACGGGACGACTTCTACCCAGATCAATGTCCGCGCCCAACCCTCTACGGGAAGCAATATTCTGGGAATGATTCCCGCGGAAACAAAAATTGAGATCCTTGGCAAAGATCCTGGCGGGAATTGGTATCAAATCAAATATCCGCAAGGGATTGATGGAAAAGGATGGGTCACCGCGAAATATGTCACCATCGCGAAAGGGCTTGAGATCCGCGTGATCGGAGCCGATGGACAAAATCCAAACAATGGAAATGTGGCAATTGTCCGGCAGCAGATCAACGTCCGCAGCGGACCCGGAACCGGTTTCAACTCTCTAGGCACTCTCAATGCACAGGATGTCATTAACCTGATCGGCAAAGATGCGAACGGAACCTGGCTGCAAATTGAGTTCCCGCAGGGCTCGGGACCTGAAGGAAAAGGTTGGGTCAATGCCGCGTTCGTACAGGCAAAGGGAGTCGAGAATCTTCCCATCGTTGCAGAAGCCGGTAATGTTATTGGTACAGAGACGCCAACAGCAATCCTGCCTACAGCCACTGCAACCGTCATGCCCGCCTGGTTGGATAACGATTCACAATCCAATCCTGCCACTGGTGTTGTATTTGAACCTTTAGGAACGCATACATTCATTTATAGCGGTGACGTTTCCACACCGCAAGGCGACTCTGAAGATTGGATACAGTTCACTCCCTACAGTACCGCTGTTCTTGCAAGCGTTGACTGTAATAATAAGAATCTTCAGATCATGGCATTTGAAAATGGACAGCCCATAACTTTCGCGCTTGCTTGTGGAGATAATTTGAAAAAGCTACCTGTAAAGGCAGGACTCGTATATTTAATTGAGATACAAGCACCGCAGTCCGCGGCAGGATTACAATATATTCGCTACACGATCAAAATCGAGATGGGACAAGAATGAGTATCAACTATAAACCGCTTTCAGCAGACCGTGCCGATGTCGTGCGCGAGAAGCGAAACTACGGCATTTGGTTTGGTGCAGCATTGGGCTTTACATTTGCTGTTTTTGCGTGGGGAATCGATGCATACCAACTAAGCCATATGAATGGCTTTCATCCCTGGATTAAGCTTGTGTTCAGCGAAATCTTCTGCATATTGATCGGCGGATTGGCAGGCTGGCTTTCCGCACGGATTGACAAAGTCTTCATTGCTCTGCCCATATGGATAATCACGGCGTTGATCTTTGCCTGGCTTGTCGTCATGCTGCCGCTGCAAATTGCGCCCAGACTCCTGGAGGTTATCGAACCCGATCTCCAGGGATTACTACACTATAAGTACTACGCAGAGTTCTCATCACGCATTTTTGTAGCGTTCGTCTGGATTGTCGTGTTAGTTTCCATTAGCGGATTATTACAATTGCCTTTGAGTGAAGGCGCAGTATTCTCTACTTCCATTGTAGGAAAAGTTGCGCCTATGCTGGTCTGCCTGGTTCTGATGGGTATCGCCGGGGCGATTATTGATGGTCTTAACAATGAGCCGTTGCGCTCTCCTGTCGAAGCAATGAATGCAACAATCCAATACCATTTCGATCATCAGGGAATGCCACCCAATCTGGCTGAAGCGCGTAAAATGCATCAGGGTTCGCTACGCGTAATTCAGGATGTCGTTACTCCACAGCGACAACTGACAGTCAGCGGGTATGACCATTACCTGGGTGAGGTAGAGGTACTTGTGAAATTCAACAACGCCTGGGCGGAATGTACGGTCTTCTATAATCAACCTGCCAATTGTCAACAGGTTGGAACCATAAAGTAGCCCAAAACCGCCCTTACTTGTGTGGATTTGTACAAATTATCCTTTTATGGTAGAGTTAATACACAATTTCACAGTTGACGAGGGTTGACTCGATGAATGCAGAAAAGATCCCAGATATCATCATTGGCAGATTGCCTGTCTATTTGCGTGCTCTGCAAAGACTATCAGCTAAGGGAATTCAGACAACATCCTCCCAGGAACTAGGGGAAATTGTAGGTATCTCCGCTGCGCAAATTCGCAAGGATATTTCGCAATTCGGAGAATTTGGCAAACAAGGAACGGGATATTCCATCCCATTTTTGACTGAGCGCCTCCAGGGTATTTTGAAGGTCGATCGTGTTTGGGATGTGGTCATTGTTGGCATGGGCGATATCGGACACGCCCTGGCACGCTATCAGGGTTTTGCAAACCGGGGTTTTATCATCAGGAGGTTATTTGATAATGATCCGAAAAAGGTTGGACAAAAAGTCGGAAATTTTGAAATCCATAATATCAGCGAGATAACAGATTACATCAAGCAGAACAAAATCAAAATCGCGATGCTAACCGTTCCCGCCACCGCCGCCCAGGAAGTGGCTGATCAGCTTGTAAAAGCCGGGGTAAGGGCTATTTTGAATTACGCTCCACTCAGCTTGAGCGTACCCAAGGGAGTCAAAGTTCAACATATTGACCCAGCCATCCACTTGCAGCGGATGACTTATTATCTGGATTAACTAAAAAAGGCATCCGCTGTGCGGATGCCTTTTTCTTTGCAGTTTATACCTGCGGCAAGCTGCGCCGCAGGATATTGTACATAGGAAGAGCCTTTACTGTGCCTTCCACCACACAGGTCATTGGGTTATCCACGAGATAGGCGGGAATGCCGAGGGATTTTGTAAGCAATTTATCGATGCCGCGCAGGAGTGCGCCACCACCACATAATGCCACACCGCGATCGATGATATCTGCCACTAATTCTGGTGGAGTTTTTTCGAGGACGCGTCGCCCAGTCTCCACAATCCCCTTGAGCGGCTCTTGCAAGGCTTCAACGATTTCGCCAGTTGTCAATGTGACTGGACGCGGCAGACCGGTGACCTGATCCTGCCCCTGCACTTCCATGCTGTTTTCAGTGTCTTGTGGGACGGCGGCGCCAATTCGGGTCTTTAGCTGTTCCGCCGTCACCTGACCGATCACAATGCCGTACTTTCTGCGCACATAATTGACGATGGCATCATCGAGGTCAATGCCACCCGCGCGCAACGTTTCGGCGGAAACGATCCCGTACATCGCCATCACTGCGGCTTCGGTGCATCCGCCGCCGAGGGTGATGACCATGTTCCCGGATGGCGAACCAATCGGCAGGTCCACGCCCAGGGCCGCCGCGAGTGGCTGCTGGATCAGGGATGCTTCACGGCTTCCTGCTTCGAGTACCGCCTCATAAACAGCGCGGCGTTCCACACTGGTCACTCCATAAGGAACAGAAATCATCACGCGTGGGCGGAAGATTCGCATGGATCCACTCACGCGCTGTAATAGATAAGATAAAAGCGTTTCCGTAATTTCGTAATCGGCGATGACCCCATTCTTCAACGGACGTGCCACTTCTATACTTTCAGGAACACGCCCATACATATCTCGAGCTTCCTGTCCCACCGCTACCATCTTCTGATCATATACTTCAATGGCAACAATGGTCGGCTCTTCCATGAGCACTTGCGTGCTATCGGCGAGACGAGTAAACATGGTGCCCAGATCAATCCCCAGGTCTTTGGAAAACATTGCCACAGTGCCTACTATTCTACTTCTTTATAGTTGGCTATAAAGAAGTATCATTTTCCGTGAATACATCTTTGACTTTGCGATAACGACGGGCAACATCCAGGCGCAAATTAGAACGTCGCAATGCGGCTTCCATTGTAAGGTACGCATCCTGCTCCTCAGGTTTGAGTCTGGCGAGCGCGTCTTCGGCACGCTTTTTGGCGGCTTTGGCACGAGTAACATCGATGTCTTCAATATTCTCCGCGGCGTCCGCAAGGATGGTCACAATATCAGGCTGCACTTCTGCCATGCCACCGGCAACGGTGAACAATTCCTCTTTGCCATTCTGACGGATCTTGATCACACCATATTTGAGAATGGTAAGGACAGGCGCATGATGAGGCAGGATGCCCATCTCACCAGCCGCGCCTGGCAGGATGACAATATCCACGTCACCTTGAAAGACAGTCTTATCTTGAGACACGATTTCACATCGAATGGTCATAAGAGGTTCTCCAGTATCAAGTGTCAGGTGTCAGGTTACCTGACACTTGACACCGAAACACCTGACACCGTTAATTACGCACCCTTTGCGATTTTGTCCGCTTTTTCACGGACATCTTCAATTGTACCCGCCATCATGAAAGCCTGCTCAGGCAGATCATCGCACTTTCCATCCAGAATTTCGCGGAAGCCGCGAACGGTTTCTTTCAATGGAACATAGCGTCCATCAATACCGGTGAAGCGTTCCGCAACAAAGAAAGGTTGGGAGAAGAAGCGTTCGATCTTGCGGGCGCGTGCTACAACCAGTTTATCATCTTCGCTCAATTCATCGATACCGAGAATGGCAATAATATCCTGTAAGTCTTTATAACGCTGCAAAACACGTTGAACTTCGCGTGCCGTACGGTAATGCTCATCACCCACGATATTCGGATCCAGGATACGAGAAGTAGAACCCAGCGGATCCACAGCCGGATAAATGCCTTTTTCTACAATCGAACGCTCTAGAGCGATCGTCGCGTCGAGATGAGTAAATGTTGCCACAGGCGCGGGATCGGAATAATCGTCTGCCGGAACATAGACCGCTTGCATGGATGTGATCGAGCCCGTGCGGGTTGACGTAATGCGTTCCTGCAACTCACCCATTTCGGTTGCAAGAGTTGGCTGGTATCCCACTGCAGACGGCATACGCCCGAGTAAGGCAGACACTTCCGAGCCGGACATCGAGAAGCGGAAGATATTATCCACGAAGAGCAACACATCCTTGCCTTCGTCACGGAAATATTCAGCCATTGCCAGCGCGGTCAGAGCCACACGCAGGCGAACACCCGAAGGCTCGTTCATCTGTCCATAAACCATCACCGTGTCTTTCATCACGCCAGACTCAAGCATTTCGCGATAAAGCTGTGTGCCTTCACGCGTGCGCTCACCCACACCGGCAAATACAGAGTTGCCTTCATGTTCAGTTGCCACCGAGCGAATCAATTCCATGATGATAACGGTCTTGCCTGTTCCTGCACCACCGAAGATGCCTGTCTTACCACCTTTGGTGAAAGGAGCGATCAGATCAATAACCTTCACGCCGGTTTCGAAAATCTCCACGCTGGTGGATTGCTCAGCAAAGGTGGGTGCCGCACGATGGATTGGATAATGTGTCGAGGCAGTCACCACACCTTTTTCATCGACTGGATGGCCCAATACGTTGAATATGCGTCCAAGTGTGGACGGACCAACCGGAACCATAATGGGTGCACCCGTGGCAAACGCGGGGATACCGCGCTGAAGACCATCTGTTGCATCCATTGCCACTGTGCGTACCCAGTTATCACCAATATGTTTCTGCACTTCAAGAATCAGCGGTTCCTTTCCGGAGCGCTCCACCTCAATCGCTTCGAAAAGATCGGGAATGTCGCCCTCAGGGAACTCTACATCCACCACACCGCCCAGAACTTGTACTACACGGCCTGTTGCGTTTGCCATGATTTTTCCTCCGGTTATTTCGCGGCGAGCGCTTCCGCGCCGCCTACAATGTCTAAGATGTCATTCGTGATCGTTTGCTGACGAACTTTGTTGTACGCGAGTTGCAAAGCACCAACCAGTTCCTTGGCATTATCGGTTGCATTACGCATCGCGATCATGCGCGCAGCATGTTCACTCGCCTGTGACTCCAACACTGCCTGATAAATCTGCAGCGCCGTAAAGCGCGGAATCATTTCATCGAGAATATCTTTTTGATCCGGCTCGAATTCATAAGCTGCCGCCGGACCGGTATGATGTTCACCGAAATCTTTCACCAATCCGCTGCGATTTCCCATGTCAAGTGGGAGGATTTGCTTCAGGTTCGCGTTCTGGCGAGCCATGCTGACGAAGTCCGTGTAGATCAAGAAGACTTCATCCACTTCACCTTTGATGAAGTCATCCACCACAAGCCGACCGATTGCGGAAACGGCACTAAACTTCGGTGTAGACGGCAGGTTACTAAAATCTGCCAGCACAGGTTTATGTAGACGAAGCAAAAGGTCACGTCCCTTGCGTCCCACTGTAATGTACTTTACAGGAATAGAGTATTTATCAAAACGTTGTAACACATAACGAATGATGTTTGTATTGTATGCGCCAGCCAGACCACGGTCAGCGGTCATCACGATAACGAGAGCATTCTTTGGGTTGGCACGAGGCGTCAATAATGGATGCAGGTTCAGGCTTCCGGGTTGGTTCGTGATGTGAGTTAACACCTGCCAGGCTTTGGTCGCGTACGAACGCGTTGTCGTCAAAGCCTGGATTGCCTTGCGCACTTTCGCCGCGCTCACCGCTTCGAGGGCGCGGGTCACCTGTGATATGTTCTTTACACTTTTGATGCGAAGTCGCATCTCACGCGCAGATGCCATTTCTTATGCCGCCTGCCAGGAATGTCGGAAAGCATCCAGCGCTTTTGTCATGTTCCCGCGAGTGCTGTCCGCAATGACTTTCTTTTCGGTAAGATCCCGTCTAATTTCCGGATAGGAAGATTCCATGAACCTGAGCAAATCAGTCTGCCATTGTGGCATGTTTGTCAGAGGGACTTGATCAGCGTAGCCGTTTGTCCCTGCAAAGAGCACAATGACCTGATCCGAAAGAGACATTGGAGAATACTGTGGCTGTTTGAGGATTTCCTGCATGCGTTGTCCACGGCCAAGCTGTTGTTGTGTTGCTTTATCAAGGTCGGACGCCATCAGTGCGAATGCTGCCAATTCACGGTAAGAAGCCATGTCGAGGCGTAAACGACCCGCCACCTGTTTCATGGCTTTCGTTTGCGCGTCGCCACCCACACGCGAAACGGAGATACCCACGTTCACTGCAGGGCGAATACCAGCATTGAAGAGATTTGTCTCGAGATAAATTTGTCCATCTGTAATGGAAATCACATTCGTTGGAACATACGCAGAAACGTCACCAAGTAGAGTTTCAATAATCGGCAATGCGGTGAGAGAACCACCAGTTCCCTTCACTTTGACGATTTTGTAATCGTCAGGGTTGCTCATGTGTTTACAAGCTTCGTTCGCTTCATCCTTTGAGATTGGACCGGCATACACTTTTCCGTTAATCGCAGCTTTTTCAGAGGCAACTGAATCAGCGAACTCTTTGCCAACAATCACATACTTGTTGGCGAGACGTGCAGCACGTTCGAGCAAGCGTGAATGGAGATAGAACACATCTCCAGGATAGGCTTCACGTCCGGGCGGGCGGCGCAGCAGGAGCGAAACCTGACGATACGCCCAGGCGTGTTTGGAAAGATCGTCATAAATAATTAGAGCATCGCGCCCAGTCTCTAAAAATTCCTCGCCAATGGCACAACCGGAGTAGGGAGCGATATACTGCAGCGCTGCAGATTCGTCTGCTGCGGCGACAACAATAATCGTATGTTCCATTGCACCGGCACGTTCAAGGATACCGACTGTACGTGCGACGGCAGCTTTTTTCTGTCCAATCGCTACATAAATACAAGTCAGATCTTTGCCTTTTTGATTGATGATTGTATCGATTGCAATGGCAGTCTTGCCGGTCTGACGGTCACCGATGATCAACTCACGCTGACCGCGTCCAACAGGGATCATAGCATCGATAGACTTGATGCCCGTCTGAACTGGAGTATCCACATCCTGGCGTTGGACCACACCTGGCGCAATGCGCTCAATGGGACGGAAATCGGTCGTCGCAATGGGACCTTTCCCATCAATCGGCGCCCCCAGAGCGTTGACTACGCGTCCGATCATGGCATCCCCTACCGGAACCGAAGCGATGCGCGCCGTACCGCGCACGGTCATCCCTTCGATAATTCCGCTGTAATCACCCATGATGATCACGCCCACACTGTCTTTCTCCAGGTTGAACGCCGTCCCCATCACCCCATTGGCAAACTGGACCAGTTCCTGCGCTCTTACGTTCGCAAGCCCATGAACACGAGCAATACCATCACCTGCTTCCACCACTGTACCGATGTCGCTAATGCTGAGTTCTGGTTCAAACCCCTCAATTTGCTTCTGCAAATCTCCAGTGATTTGCTTAATCAGATCTGTCATGAATCCTCCACGCCAAATTCATTTTATGTACAACAACCCGGATAAGTTCTTTATCCGGGCATATCCGTAATTTTGAATTGCACCGGCTTTCATTTCCTTCGTGAGAGGCAGCACAATCGAGCCAATGATACCTGAAAGCACCTTCATTGTCTAGTTATAGGGTGTTTTGGATGAAATTTTAGCTTTCAAAATCGTTCAATAAATTGGAAATTTATTATAGGAAGCGCAGAAATCATTTTTAAGTAGAACTCCCCTTGTCAACGGTGTAGCTTGTACTATACTACCGCTTGTTTAATTGGAAAGTAAACCATTTTCAGGAATCTGTGCCCTGAACCAAATCACAGAGTATTGATCAACAGGAGAGAACATGATTTCTCACGGAGAAGACAAGCCCCCCAGTCGTCGCATGAAGCGCTATTGGAAAGTTGCGGTTCTGGCAAACATCAAGGATGAATCGAAGCCGAAGCCGGAGGGAGTTCCACCGGACGCGTTCGCCGACTACGATCACATTGAGACGATTGACGCGATTCGCGCCGCAATCGAAACGGATGGCCACAAAACTGTTTTTATCCAGGCTGACGAGGAGCTACCGTTCGCTCTAAAAGAAGAAAGGCCTGATATTTGTTTCAATATCGCCGAAGGGCTTGGGGGTGATGCACGCGAAGCGCAAATCCCTGCGCTACTGGAATTGCTGCGTATTCCCTATACGGGGTCCCGCGTTCTGACTAACGGAATTTCGCTCGATAAAACACTTACGAAACGAATCTGGCGCGATCGACGTCTTCCTGTTGCTCCGTTTCAGGAGTTTGCCATTGGAGATGAACCTCTGCGACCAGAGTTAGAATTTCCCTTATTTGTCAAACCCGCTCGCGAAGGAACTGGCATGGGTGTGGATATGAATGCCATCGTCAACAACGAAAAGGAGTTGCGCGAGCGCGCCGAATACATCATCAACACGTATCAGCAACCTGCACTCGTGGAAACCTTCCTGCCGGGACGCGAATTCACTGTTGGGATCATGGGTCGCGCCGACGCCAAGTTATATTCCCGTCACCCCGAATGGTATGAGAAGGATGGTTTTCACCGCTTCCCGATCCTTGAGCTGGATATGACTCGCTCCGTCACACCGATGGTCTACAGCCAGGAAGCCAAATCCAAAGAAGTGGGCGAGGAAGGCGCGCCGGGATATTTCTGTCCTGCCAACATCGAACCTGAGCTGGAGAAAAAACTGAAATATTTCGCATTACGCGCTCACACGCTCCTCGGTGCACTCGATGTGTCGCGCACCGATGTCCGTCTCGATGCGCAAGGAAATCCGCGCGTGATGGAGATCAATACACTGCCCGGTCTGACACCTAACTATAGCGATTTATGCCTGCAAAGCAAAGCCGAAGGGATTCGCTACGAAGATCTGATCCTGGAAATTCTTTATCTTGGAGCATCCCGTTGGGGAATGCTGGAACCGCGCGAACTTCCCCTGGAAACTGTGAGAAAGAAATAGCATATGTCTTAAATAGAAAAGGAGGCTCGATGAAAGCCTCCTTTTTGTTATTCTCTTTTTATGAAGTAACAACCTTGATATTAAACCGTTGTGAAGGAACAGTATTTCGTAAGTAGTGCCAGAATAAAACGTACATTTCAACGCCGCGCGAGGTTGTGATATCGCCCAAATCGATCACATGCCTCCAGCCGAACCACTCCCTAAGATAGCGCACAACCATCGCCTTGGCCTCGATGTCGTTGCCACTCACAAAAACATCGGTCATTTCGGGGAGCTTGGCGGGATCAGCGATAACGTTGGCATTGAGCGTATTGAGAGTTTTCACCACTTTTGTTTCAGGGAACGTGCGTTGGATCTGTTCGCCTAACGAATCGGTATTGCAGACCGTTAGCTTCCATACACCTTCAGAACGATCGATGGGATTGGCAGTATCGATGAGAATCTTGTCTCGGAGATTTTCAGCACCTGCCATTTGCAGAGATTCCAAAGATGCCATGCCCAGGGTGCAATTAAAAATAACCTCTCCAAATTCCGCCGCGTTCCGATACGTTCCATACAAGGCATGCTGACCTGCATCACGAGCCCACGTAACAGAGGACGGTTTCGCTTCCTCCCGTGATCCCAGCATTACTTCATGACCTTGCTGAACGAGCTTCGATCCGATCGTTTGCGCAGTGATTCCCGAACCCAAGATGCCAATGTCCATGTTGATTAACCTTCCCAAGGCATAGATTTTTGTGATGACTACTACATGACTTAACCGCCAAAATCGGATTGTCCAAGTTCGTAGTGACGAATCTTCATCACCGGCTTCGTCAACTTCGTCTTGAGCCACTTCAAGCGGAATGTCTCTTCACGCTCACGCTCCTCCAGCGAACTGACAATGAACGCAATCATATCCTGATATTGAGGAATGAAGATATGTTGGAGTGCATTCACACGGCGTTGCGTTTTGCGCAGTTCATTCGCCAGTCTCCACACCGTAGCTGTGAGCATCGCCAGCTGAGGAATGCGTAACAAGACATCACGGAACGCAGTACTGGCTTCATCCAAAACAGCAGCTGTGTCGCCCGGGCTATAAAGGAGTTTCGGTGGCTCGCCAGTTGCAGTGATCATAGGAATCGCTACGCCCATGATGCCACGTAACTTGAGATTTACATCGACGGTTTTATTGACGGCCAGAGCTGCCCATTCCACGTGATCGCTGCCCATCACTAAACGAGCCTTCTCCATGGCAGAATAGGCAGTCGCGAGCAATGCCCACACTTCTTTTTGCACTACATCCGCTTCCTTGGCAACGCGGACAAGCTCGCCGGTTAGAGCTTCACGCTTGCGGTCGAGAATCTCATAGCCCTCGCGCGCGAAGCGTAGTTCCTTCTTCAAGCGGATCAGATTTGTTCGGGTAGGAGCAACACTAATTTGCGGCATCTTCGCCTTTGTAATATTGGGCGATCTCATCCAGGGTTACGCGGGTGAGCTCGCTCTTCGGTAACATGGAGAGGAGTTTCCAACCAATGTCCAGAGTTCGTTCGATCGTGCGGTTTTCGTTGAATCCCTGATTGACAAACTCCTTCTCGAAGGCACGTCCAAACTTCAAATACCTCTGATCTGTTTCCGTTAATTCTTCCTCGCCGATGACGGATGCCAGCGCACGCACATCTTGTGTATGGGCATAGGCCGCGTAGAGTTGCGCGCCCCAGCGAGGCTGGTCATCGCGAGTGCGACCTTTGCCAATTCCATCCTTCATCAAACGCGAAAGACTTGGCAGCACGGTCACGGGTGGATATACACCGGCAAAGGAAAGCTCGCGCCCCAGTACGATCTGTCCTTCGGTGATGTAACCAGTCAGGTCAGGCATAGGGTGCGTGATGTCATCGTTTGGCATTGTGAGAATTGGGATCTGCGTAATCGAACCCTTGCTTGTGCGAACACGTCCCGTGCGTTCATACAGTGACGCCAGGTCGCTATATAAATAACCGGGATAACCTTTGCGGCTGGGAACTTCACCACGGATATTCGAGATTTGGCGCAACGCCTCACCATAGTTGGTCATATCGGTGAGCACCACTAATACATGCATGTCGCGTTCATAGGCAAGATACTCAGCGAGAGTCAACGCGGCGCGAGGGGTAACGATACGTTCCACCGGAGGATCATCCGCCAGGTTGAGGAACATCGCCACACGGGTCAGGGCTCCACTTTCGGTGAACGAGCGTCGGAAGTAATCTGCCACATCGTTTTTCACACCCATGGCTGCAAACACAATCGAAAACTGCTCGGCTTCGCCGGTCGCCGCGGTTCCTGCCGGTTTCCCCAGAGTCGCTTGACGCACGATTTGCGCCGCAAGCTGATCATGAGGCATGCCCGCGCCCGAAAAGATCGGTAGTTTCTGTCCACGCAGGAGCGTGTTCAAACCGTCGATGGAAGAAATGCCAGTTTGGATGTAATCGCGCGGATAGATGCGCGCGGTCGGGTTGATCGGCTGACCATTCACATCCGCAAAGTGATCCGTTAGTGGCTGAGGACCGCCATCAACGGGAGTGCCCAAACCGTCGAAGATGCGTCCTAACATTTCTTCGGCAACCGGCATATGCAGCGTATCGCCTAGAAAACGGATACGCGTTCCATCAATGGATAAGCCCGTCGAGCCCGCGAACACCTGTACAACGGCTGTCCCCTCTCCGACTTCCAGCACGCGTCCGCGCCGAATTTGGTTTTTCGAATCGCGGATCTCCACAACCTCGTCATAACTGACGTTGGTCGCGCCTTCTACAATTAAGATTGGTCCTTCGATCCGGCCAACACCAACGACTTCCTGCCCTCCAAGTACCGTTGCTTCGCTCATCTGTACTCCGCATCTAATTTGCTCATCTGTTCATCAATTGCTTTTTGCACGTCATCAAATTTATTCAACTCTTCGTTATTAATCGTAGACTTCATACGGATCATCATATCGACGATAGGCAAATCGTGAATGAGAGAAATAGGAGCTCCTCGTTTAATGACATTCATGCCGCGATCATGGAAGTAGAGAACCAATTCCAACATCCGAATCTGCTTCTCGATCGGTGAATAGGCATCCACGGGATCGGTCGCGTTTTGCTGCAAGATGCCTTCGCGGATGAGGCGAG
>WNFY01005359.1_pt1 | contig 17275 bp, 18 predicted proteins | sample 5400091 | NCBI WGS metagenome assembly WNFY01 (sample SAMN13153364, study PRJNA577476) | soil metagenome | isolation source: 60 cm soil or saprolite under grassland replicate 1 | place: USA:California | collected 2016-06-15
TGGTGCGGCGGGCGCGGGAGGTGCTGGCCGAGCATGAAAATGCAGAGGCCCAGGTGACCGCGCAATTGTCCGGCAGCGATGCCCCGCCCCCGCGAGCGGCGCAGCTCACCATCTTTACGCCACTGTCGCAGCCGGTGCTGGAAAAACTACGCGAATTGGATCCCAACCGCCTGACTCCACTGGAAGCGCTGAACCTGCTTTCCGAGTTGAAGCAGCAGGTGCAATAGTCTGGTGAGCACAACCCAAATTCTTCGCCACCGATCAACGCGGATTTGCGTGGGATTAAAAGGCTTCAAGGAATCCGAGCTAATAAGTAGAGATCCGCGGCTGGCATTCCATGTAACCATCTCGATGCGCCAAATTCCGTGAGCACAACCCTCAAGTAAAATAATCGCTTACCCGCATGCGATCTAAGCCAACTACCGGCATCGCCGTCGGCCAGCTGCTCATTATAGGATTTGATGGCGCCGAGATGTCACCCAGGCTCGGAGAATTGCTCACCCGCATCCAGCCCGGCGGAGTCATTCTGTTTGCCCGCAACATCGTGAACGCACAGCAGACCTACAAACTGCTCAAGGACTGTCAGGCATGCGTACGGCAGCGCTTGTTCACCTGCGTGGACCTCGAAGGCGGGAAGGTGGACCGCTTCCGCAATGTGACCGGACCCGCGCCCTCGGCGGCGGATGTATTTGCCACCGACGACCGCAAGCTATTTCGCAAACACGGAGCGGTCATCGCAAAGATATGCAGCGCTCTGGGCTTTAATGTGGACTTCGCCCCCGTGCTCGATCTGGCTTTCCCGGCTTCGCGCGCGGTGATGACTTCGCGGGCTTTTTCTACCGACCCCAAAGCTGCGGTCCGCTATGCGCGAGAGTTCCTGGCGGGATTGCGATCGGCGGGCGTGATTGGAGCGGGCAAGCACTTCCCTGGCCTCGGCGAAGGCACCCTCGACTCGCACCACGATTTGCCGGTGATTAAAAAGTCTTTCAGTCGGCTGTGGGCAGAAGATATTGCCCCGTACCGGACCATGCAACGCGAGCTTCCCATGGTTCTGGTGAATCACGCCAATTATCCGGCGGTCACGCGGGACCGGCTGCCGGCCTCGCTCTCAAAAAAATGGATCACTGATGTGCTTCGCCGCCGCATCGGCTATCGTGGCTTGATCGTTTCGGACGACCTCGAAATGGGCGGAGTGCTCAAGGCCGCGCCGATCGAAGAAGCTGCGGCCGAGTTCATCCGCGCGGGGGGAGACCTGTGCCTGATCTGCCGTCAGCAAGAGAATGTCGAGAAGGCGTTCGAGAAACTGATTCGCGTCGCCGAACGTGACCCACGATTTCGACGCCGCGCGTTTGAATCGGTCAAGCGCGTTGAAGCCTTCAAACGTAAATCGGCTGAACTGAAGCGCCGGGCTCCCTTTCCATCACCCGAAAAGATCTCACGTCTGTCCACTCAACTTTGGGAGTTCAGCGAGCAGGTCCGCCTGCAAAAGCTCTTGGCCACCTCCGCCGGAGCCGGACGATGATTGTTGCCGGGGTGATGAGCGGCACTTCGGCGGATGGAATCGATGTGGCCTTCATTTCCGTCGAGGATCGAGAGGATAACACCGGCAAAGCCAAGGCCCGTGATTCGCGCGTTGTCGGACAGGAGTGTCCGACCCACATGGACTTTCTCGGGCACGCAGAATTTCCTTATCCCACTAAGGTGCGAAAGAGGGTGCTGGCAGCGATGAATTCTGCGAAGGCCAGCGTGGCGGACCTGGCGCGGCTGAATTTTCTGCTGGGCGAACTGTACGCAGAAGCGGTCATTTCCGCACAGAGGAAATTACGCCTCAAGTGCGATCTGATCGGCTGCCACGGACAGACGCTCTATCATCAGGGAGCGGCGGCGGCGTTCCTGGGAAGAAAGCTCGCAGTCACCTGGCAGACGGGCGAAGGGGCCGTGGTGGCGGCGCGCACCGGCATTCCGGTGATATCAGATTTCCGTCCCGCCGATATGGCGGCTGGCGGCAAAGGCGCGCCGCTGGTCCCATATCTCGATTACTTGCTCTATCGTGATGCGAAGGTCGGAAGCATCGCCCTTAATATCGGCGGCATCGCCAACCTGACCGCCGTTCCTGCGAATGGCTCCATCAGCCAAATTTTCGCCTTCGACACCGGGCCCGGCAATATGCTCATGGATGCGGTCGCCGAGCAGTTGTTCGGAAAATCGTGCGATAAAGGCGGAAAGATTGCGGCCGCGGGGCGGGTGCATGAGGATGTAATCGGGCGCCTCCTGCAAGGCAGATTTTTTCGACAAAAACCTCCGAAAACTGCCGGGCGGGAGGAATTTGGGCGCGAATTTGCGAGCAAGTTTCTTCGGGAGTTTACCCACCCTTCGATTCACGCACGCGTGAAATCCGCCAGCACAAAGCACGATGCCATGGCTACCGCCACAGCACTGACCGCTCGTTCCATTCAAGATGCCATCCGCCATTTGGTTTTGCCTAAAGCGAGTTTCTCCGAGATCATCGTCTCGGGTGGGGGGACAAAGAACCGCACGCTGATGGCGTGGCTGTCGAATGAAATGACCGACCTCGGTCTGTGCCTTCGCTCCTCGGATGAATTTGGCATCCCTTCGGAGGCCAAGGAAGCTGTCGCTTTCGCGGTGTTGGCGTTTGAGACCTGGAACCGCCAGCCTTCGAATGTGCCGCCGGCGACTGGAGCAAAACGCGCGGTGGTGCTAGGAAAGATTTCGTATCCGTGATGCACGCAACGAGCTTCGAGCAGTGAGCTTCGAGTGATCCCCGCCGCAAGCGTGCTCATAGCTCAAAGCTCATTGGCTTGCCGCTGTTCGCGACCTGGAAATTGAATCCATGCCTGTTTACATCGCCTTGCTTCGCGGAATCAACGTTGGTCCCCACAAACGCATGAAGATGGAAAAGCTGCGCGCGTCATGCGAGGCTTTGGGGTGCCAGCAGGTTAAAACTTACATCCAGAGCGGGAATGTGGTGCTGCAGGCGACAAAGCTCTCCGCGCCTTCCCTAACCAAGCGTATCCAAGAAAGAATTGTGGCGGATTTTGGTTTTTCGTCAGACGTAATCCTGAAAACCCGCGAGGAATTGCAGAAAATCATCAAAGGCAATCCGCTTTTGAAAGAAGAGGGGGTTGACTCGTCGAAACTTCATGTTGTTTTTCTGTCAGAAGCGCCGGCAGCGGAAGCCGTGAAGAAGCTGAAGGCACTTACGCTCGCCCCCGACCGTGTCCGCCACTCCGGCAAGGAAATCTATTTCTACTTTCCGAACGGAGTGTCGGGTAGCAGTTTGTGGAAACATAACTTGGATCGGGTATTGTCGGTTACAAGTACCATGCGGAACTGGAACGCCGTTAACAAACTGTACGAATTGGCGGTTGGCCTAGGATGATGCGGATGACCAGCGATTCCCGACGCACGCCGACACCGCAGGTTCGTCCCTACAGGACGAAAGCACAGCCGAGGGCGGCTGTGCCCACGCGCTCCGGAATGCGGGCTGTCCCAATCCTGGCGTCGTTCGCGCTGCTCTTCATACTGCTCTCCTGCTCGCGTCGTCGCAACACCGACACACTGGTCATGATCATTGAATTCAGCCCTACTAATCTCGATCCGCGGGTTGGACTCGATGGGCCTTCCGAGCGGATCGACGGCTTGTTATTTGAGAACCTGGTGGCCCGCGATGAACATTTGAGCGTTCGCCCCGAGTTGGCGGAGCGCTGGGAGACTCCTGATTCTCGGACGTACGTTTTTCACCTGCACGCTGGTGTGAAGTTCTGTAATGGCCAAACGCTCACTTCACGGGATGTGAAGTGGAGCTTCGATTCCCTTCTGCAAGGGAATGTCCGCAGCACCAAATCCGCCAGCTACCGGTTTGTAGATCATATTGACGCCCCGGATGATCGCACGGTGGTGTTTCACCTGAAAGAGCCGTGGGCCGAACTGCTTTGGAATGTCGCGAACCCTGGAATGGGCATTGTCCCGTACGGCAGCAGAGATGAGATCAGCCGTAGTCCTATCGGCTCCGGACCGTTACGTTTTGTGAGCGCCGACCAGGACCGGGAGGTCGTGATTGAGCGCAACAGCAATTACTGGGGGCAAAAAGCAAGGGTGCAGCGCGTTCGCTTCATAGTAGTTCCGGACGCGACCACGCGAGCGCTCGAACTGCGCAAAGGCAGCGCTGACATCGTGACCAACGCGCTCACGCCCGACACGGAAATCACTTTGGAACGAGAGTCCAATCTTCACATTCTGCGGGGCCCTGGCACGCGCCTGGGATACATCGGTTTCAACTTGCGTGATCCCATTCTGAAGGACGTTCGTGTGCGCCAGGCAATCGCGTACGCCATCGACCGGCAGCCGCTGATTCACTATCTTTGGCGTGATTCTGCGCGGCTAGCCTCGAGCGTCCTGCCGCCAGAGAGCTGGGCTTATTACGCAGAAGCCAGGCAATATCCGTTCGATCCGGTCCAAGCGCGCCAACTACTCAATGAGGCGGGCTTTGCTGAGAAAAACGGCGTGCGCTTTCATATCGTGATGAAAACATCCACTGAAGAGAGTTCGCGCGCCATGGCAGCCGTATTCCAACAGCAGCTGCGCGACGTGGGAATCGCACTCGATATTCGCAGCTTTGAGCCGGCCACCTTCCTGTCGGACATTACTCACGGCGAGTTTCAAATGTATTCGCTGCGTTGGCTGGGCGCGAACGAAGATCCGGATTTTTTCGAATATGCATTTCACTCGGCCCGGATCATTCCCAACGGGGGGAACCGGCAGTACTATAGCAACCCGCGCGTCGATGTCTTGATTGATAAGGCACGCACCGAATTCGACCAGAACACACGCAAACAGGATTATGCGCAGATTCAGCAGATTCTGGCGGAAGACTTGCCTTATATCAATTTGTGGTATTTCGATAATGTGATGGTGTTCTCAAAACGCGTTTCGAATGTGCAGCTCAATCCTTCCGGCAATTACGATTTTTTGAAAACTGCGGTGTTGAAATCTGACTGACGGTGGCAGGTTTCACCTCTCAGCTCTGAGCTTTCAGCTTTTCAGCTCTTATCCCTTAATCTTTCTTTAGCTTGAATCGTAAACGCCTACACAGCGATCTCTTTGCGGGGCTTGCTGATGTGCTTTGCGCGGTTTTCGGCCAACTGCTTCAAACGCTGAAAGCTGACAGCTTAAGCTCTAATTTTCTGCGTGTTACCATCAAAAAAGGATGCGTACTCTGTTCATTGGCGACATCTTCGGCCGCCCCGGTCGTACCATTGTCCGCGATCGTCTGAAGGCATTGGTGCGTGAGCATCGCATTGATCTGGTCCTCGCCAACGGCGAAAATTCAGCCGCCGGTTTCGGAATCACGCCCGCGCTGGCTGAAGACTTGTTCGATCTCGGCATTGATGTCCTGACCACGGGGAACCACGTCTGGGACAAACGCGAGATTGTGGACTACTTCGAATCAGTGGATGGCAACGCCCACGGACCGGCGCGCCGGGTGCTGCGTCCGGCGAATTACGCGCAGGACCTGCCCGGACGTGGCGTCTATGAGGGCCGGAAGAAAGATGTGCCCTACGCGGTCATCAATCTTCAGGGCCGGATTTTCATGGCCGCGAATGATGATCCGTTCCGCACCGCGGACCGTCTGCTCAATCAACTCAAGCCCAAAGTGATTTTCGTGGACATTCACGCCGAAGCCACGTCCGAGAAAATTGCGCTCGGCTGGTATCTCGACGGCCGAGTCACGGCCGTGCTCGGAACTCACACTCATGTTCCGACCGCCGATGAGCGAGTCCTGCCCAAAGGCACCGCCTACATTACTGATGTCGGAATGACGGGCCCGTACGAGGGCGTAATCGGTGTGAATAAAGAGCAGATCATTGGCCGGTTTCTAAGCAACATGCCGGTTCGGTTCGAGCACGGATCTTCACGGATCAAAAAAAATCTGCGACGGGACTGTGCGTCCGAACCAAAGCATTTAACCGCAGAGATCGCAGAGAAAAACTGCAGAGCGCGCAGAGAAAAGCAGAGTTGGCTGAGACTCACAATTCCCGTGAGTAGAAATCCTTGTAAATCCGTGGCTAAGAAGTTGATTGACTCTCAACAAGAGCTATCAGCTTGCTCCTATGTCTAGTCGGCAGGTACTCAACCGCTGCTTTCGCCAATGCTACATACGCCTCTCTCGCAGTGGGCAGCGCGGCCAGAGTTTGAAGATGCAGGCTGATCGTCTCTACGTCTCCTCGCACCAGCGGCCCCGTGAAAGCTTTCTTCGGCCCCAGCTGCGAATAATTCCGTAACGTTTGCGCAATGATCGGCAGCATTCTCCTGCGCACCTGTTCCCGACTGATTCCAGCTACACCCGCTGCCTCTTCGGCACTCGCGAGCAGCGCCACCAGCAGCGGACAGATCATCGTGGCAAAGGCGTGATAGGCGGCTTTGTCTTCCTTCCGTAGAAAAAACATTTCTCCGCCCAGGTCACGGACGACACGTCGCGCGACACGCACTGCTGGGGGATCTCCCTCCATTGCAAACGTCACTCCGGAAAGATCAGGGACCGAACCTCGCACAAATGTCATCAGCGGGTGGACGGAAGCAACACTGGCGCCTCGATCTCGCAGGAGTCCGAGAGCGTCGCTGGTGAGAACGCCGCTGGAATGAAGCGCAATCTTCCCATTCCACTCTCTATCGGAATATTCGTGAGCGGCTTCGGCAATTTTCGAATCAGGTACGCAGAACCAAGTGACGTCCGCATCGAGCCGGGCAGACTGAGTGTGCGCAGCGTGTGCGCCGACTTTTCGCGCTAGCCTTCGGGCGGCGGCCAAGGACTTCCGATCCTGTCGCGAGGTGATCTCCGAAATCCGGTAGCCGGATCTCGCTAAAGACACAGCAAGGGCTGTCCCCAACCGTCCCGGCCCAACGATTGCGACAGATGGCCGCTTCACCGCCCGGAGCATATCAGGAGAGACGCACGGAGCGCGACCCTAAGCGGCGAAGGTGGGAACACGGGCGTCCTCGCCCGTGCGAATCCACCTTTTGCAGCGACTCCCTTATATTGTTTCCATGCCCAAATCAGGTTCCGCACAAAAAGCCCGCGTGCTTTCTTCGCGCGAATCCTATCGCGGCCCCGTGTTCTGGGTCACGACTGACGACGTTCTTGAGCCAACCGGCGTTCGCGTCCGCCGCGATGTAGTGCGACACTCCGGCTCAGTTGTCATCTTGGCGGTCGAGCACGCTTCAGCTCAGCCGCGAATTCTGCTGGAAAAGCAATATCGCCACGCCGCCGGACGGTTTCTGTACGAACTTCCTGCGGGCCGTATCGACGAAGGCGAAAACGAACTCAAGGCCGCGAAACGCGAACTGCTGGAAGAAACCGGATTCACCGCGCGGAAATGGAAACGCATATTGCGCTTCTGGGCCAGCCCGGGATTCGTGGCCGAGGCCATGTCCATCTATCTAGCCCACGAGCTTACGGCGGGAGTGGCCGAACCTGAGGACGACGAAGTCATAAATATTCAGTTCGTTCCCCTCAAAAAAGCCGTAGCCATGGTTTTGGGCGGACGCATCCAAGATGCGAAGACCATAGCTGGCGTCCTCTGGCTGGACCAGCAGAGCAGACGTACCTTGCGTAAATAGTAAGTCTCTCCTGGCTTGACAGCCCAATTTCACCGGACGCAGAATGGCAGCAAATCGGGACGGTGCATCAGTCAGCACACATCCCCAGGAGAACGTACGTGGACCGCCTGAAAGGTACTGTGAAGTGGTTCAACAATGCGAAAGGATACGGGTTCATCGGAAGAGACGACGGGCCCGACGTGTTTGTCCATTACAGCGCGATTTCGAGTGAGGGATACAAGAGCCTGCAGGAAGGCGACCCAGTCGAATTCGAAATCGTTCAGGGGCAGAAAGGGCCACAAGCCGCCAACGTAAACAAAGCATCATAAGCGCGATTCGCCCGCAAACTCCGCTCGGTTAGCCCACCTGGACAACCAGGTCGTTAGGGTTGTGTTTAAGCGACCAACTTCCCTTCTAAAATACGTCGCGCGCGCCGCCTCGCCCTTTTTCGATAATAGGGAGTCCGCTACGTTTATTCGCCAGCACCCTTTCCCCTTCCGCTTGGAATTGTTTAATCTTTCTCCGTGGACAACAAGTCCATTGCCGGGATTTTGTACGAGACTGCCGATCTGCTCGAGATCGACGGCCAGGACTCGTTTCGCATTCGTTCTTATCGAAATGCCGCCGAAGCTATCGAAAGCCTGCCGCAACAGATTTCGGAAATCATCAGCGAACCCAAACGGGTTCTGGCCGTTCCCGGGATTGGCAAGGGCATGCTCATCAATTTGCAGGAGATGATGAAGGAAGGCCGCCTCACCCTGCATGCCGACCTGTTGAAGAAGTATCACCCATCCATGCTGCAATTGCTGCGAGTCCAGGGACTGGGACCGAAAACTATCGCCTTGATCTGGAGCGCGTACAAAATCTCCGACCTCGAAGGCGTGGAGAACCTCGCCCGCGAAGGCAAGATTCGCATTCTGCCTCGCATGGGCGAGAAACATGAAAAGAAACTGCTCAAGGCGATTGAAGACTATCGAAGAATCGCGGGACGCTTTCTGCTCGACGTTGGCGAAGGCCAGGCAGAAAAGATCGTCGAACACTTAAAGGGATGTGAGGGTGTTGAAAAAGTAACTCCGGCCGGCTCTCTGCGGCGGGGCCGCGAAACCGTTGGCGACCTGGACATTCTGGTAACCGGGCCAGCCTGTTGTGACGACGCGGAGCGCCAAAAGCTGATCGAACACATCATCAAGCTACCGGGATTGATGGAAATCATCGCGCGCGGCGAGAACAAAGTCAGCTTCCGAATGCGTGGAGGCATGCAGGTGGACGTTCGTTTTCTGGCGCCAGAGTCTTTCGGTGCAGCGATGCAGTACTTCACGGGATCAAAGTCACACAACGTTTCACTCCGGCAGCGGGCTCTAAAGATGGGCTACACGCTTAGCGAATACAGCCTTGCGCGACTAGACGACCAGGCCGTAGTCGCATCGAAGTCAGAGCAAGAGATTTACGCGGCACTCAAGCTTGATTACGTTCCGCCCGAGTTGCGAGAAAACACCGGCGAGATCGAATGCGCGGAGAAACACTCTCTGCCCAGGCTGCTGGAGCAGCGGGACCTACAGGGGGACGTGCATATGCACACCGTCGAAACCGATGGTCGCAATACGATTCAGGAAATGGCTGAAGCTGCGCACGATCGCGGTTACAAGTACATGGCCATCACCGACCACTCCAAGAACCTTGCCTTCGCCAATGGCCTGGATGACAAACGAGCGGTGGAGCACATTGCGCGGATTCGCGCCGCGAACGAGGGCACCGATGGAATTCGGATTTTTGCTGGCATTGAGGTGGACATCTTGGCCGACGGTTCACTCGACCTTTCTGATTCCGTTCTCGAACAGATGGATATCGTGATCGCAAGCGTGCACTCTCACTTTGACCAGCCCGCCGAAGAGATAACGGCACGCCTGCTGAAGGCGGTCGAGAATCCGAACGTCTCGCTCATCGGACATCCTACTGGCCGTCTTCTGCTTCGCCGCGACGCTTATGCCTATGACATGGACGCGGTTCTGCAGGCTGCAGCTCGAAACAAAGTTGCCATGGAGCTCAATGCCTATCCCGACCGGCTTGATCTGTGCGATCGGCACTTGCGAATGGCGAAACAGCGTGGCGTCAAGATTGTCATCAACACCGATTCGCATCACACGACGCACATGGAGAAGATCCGCTTCGGGGTGCTCCAGGCAAGGCGCGCGTGGCTCACGCCGGAAGACGTACTCAACACTCTTCCGGTTGAAAACTTTGCCCGGGCAATGAAGCACGAGTGGCCGCAGGCCTAGCCGGTGCTAGTACAATCTGCATCGTAGGAGGTAGTCATGGCTGACCCATCGGTTACACCTCCGCCCCCTCCGCCCGCGGACCAGGAACAATCGACCGGCTTTGATATCGCGGAGGAATACGGAACCGCCCGCAAGTCACTTCCGCCGGCGGGCGTGGTCGCAATCTGCGTTGTGGTCGTTGTTGCAGTGGTCGCCGTCTATGCGCTCACGCATCGTGTGAAGGCGCAGTCGTCCGGCAGCATAGATGACGTTGTTGTCGTGGAAGTGCCGGGCCAGGACATGGTTCTGGTTGCGGTCAACATCTCGATTGAGAGTCATGAGGACAAGCCTTCTTGGATCAAATCCATGCAGGTAGCGGCTGATGTTGGCGGGAGCAAGATCAGCGACGACGCAGTTCCAGCCGTTGACGCTCAGAGGTATTTCACTGCCTTTCCGGATTTGAAGCAGCACGCGCTCGATTTGCTCACTACGGAAACGCGAATCAATGCTGGCGGCAAAGTTCTCGGCACAGTTGTCGCGAGCTTCCCGGTGAAAGCAGACGCGTTCGCCGCTCGTAAATCACTGACTGTGACCATCACACCTTATGACGAGCTTCCGGTTGTGATCACAAAATAGCTACTGGTGCTTCTGCAGGTATTTTCGCCGCACCATGTGATTGTGGCTGGCAGGGTTGAGTTCGTCATACTTCAGGCAACTGATCGAGCCGTCCACTTCGAGCACGCCCAGCGCCACGTCATGGTAAGTGCTGATGCCGTGCTCGCGCAGAGACCTCTCCAGTTCATCCATACTGACGTGCTCTTTCGCCATGTGAGCTGTGATGATCTCTCCGTCGTGGATTAGCAAGCTGGGCTGACCTTGAACCAGCTTGCGAAAGCGCCGGTTGGTCCCAGAGACTTCTGCGACCAGGTAATTCAGCAGCAGCAGCGTGATTGCCGCGGCAATCCCACCGAACAACGACGTGTCGGGTCCGGTCATGGCGTTCTGCACGGAATTTGAGATCAGGAGAAGAAGGGTGAGGTCAAAGGGCGTCATCTGTCCGACCTCGCGCTTGCCGCTAAGGCGTACGCCGAGGAGCACGACGAGATAGATGACGACTGTGCGCCCAACAATTTCGAGAATGACGTGCGTGCTGGGAATCATGTGCTCCTTCCAGTGCGCGCAGGCAGATCGTCAATAGGAATATATCATAGATCTATGCTATGTTAATTCTAGGTGTTCCATATGCCAACGCTATACGTGGAAAATGTGCCCGACGAGCTCTATTCGGCGCTCCGGCAAAGAGCCCGTCAGCACCGCAAGTCCATTGCGGCTGAGGTGCTATCTCTGCTGGAAGAAAATGTAGTGACTCCTGCCGAACTAAAGGAAAGACAGCTCTTTCTTCGGCGGATACGCAAACTGGCATCATCGCTAACGCAGTCAGGACGCGTCTATCCGACAACCGAGGAGATGCAACGGCAGGATCGCGACCGGTGAAGACATTTGTCGTTGATGCCAGCGTGGCAGCCAAATGGTTCCTTCCGTCCTCAGGAGAGACGTTCATCGGCGAAGCTGAAGAGTTGCTGAAGTCCTACGTTGCTGGGGAACTCCGCCTGCTCGTGCCCGATTTGTTTTGGGCTGAGTTGGCTAACATTTTCTGGAAGGCGGTTCGCCAGGGCAGGTGGACACGGGCTGCAGCTGAAAACGCCATGCACACTGCCCGGAATCGCACCATCCCAACGATTCCTGCTCTGAAGCTGCTCGAAGATGCCTTCGACATTGCCTTGACCTTCGATCGGAGTGTTTACGATTGTCTTTACGTTTCTCTCGCCGTTGTCTCGAAATGTGAGCTCGTAACCGCAGATGAGCGGCTGGCAAACGCTCTGGCTGCGCACCTTCCTGTGAAGTGGTTAGCCAGTTTCAAAATGAACCGCCTCTGAGTATCCCCATGAGATGGTAGATAAAATGGTATAATGCCATTATGATTGCCACTACAAGCATGGATAAAGCTGGACGAATCGTGCTGCCTAAGCAAGTGCGAGATGAGTTAGGGCTTGGGCCTGGTGATTCACTTGAGCTGGAGAGTTCTGAAGAACAGATCGTTCTGCGACCTGCCCGGGGTAGAGGGCGCATGTACAAAGAACATGGAATGTGGGTGTTTGATTCCGGGGAGCCCCTTACGGTCGAGGCAGTAAATAAGACGATTCGCCAGGTACGTGAGGAGCGCGACCGTCGCAATCTCGGCAGATACAAGTGAAATATTTCTTTGACACCTCAGTTCTGGTGGCTGCGATTTCGGTGGACCACGTTCACCACACACCCAGCCAAACGGCCTATCTCTCGGCCACGAGGAACAATTCAAGCTGCGCAGCGCACAGTCTCGCAGAAGTGTACTCAACACTGACTCGCTTCCCAGGCAAACAACGCATGACCGGCGAACAGGCCTTGTTGTTTATTGAGGATATAAGGCAGCGGTTCAGCACGTTTGCACTCGATCACGACGAGTATTCGTCGGCAATAACCGACTCTGCCATTCAAGGCATCGTTGGTGGCGCGATTTATGACGTTTTGATAGCCCGATGCGCAGTTAAGGCAAAGGCGACAGTTATCTACACCTGGAATCTACAACACTTTCGCCGACTTGGATCTGAGATAGCTAAGCGTGTCCAAACCCCGTAAGACTACAGCTTTACATTCCTCAGCCTCAGCGAATTCACAATCACTGAAACCGAACTCAGGCTCATCGCCGCCGCGGCGAAGATCGGACTCAGCAGCAGCCCAAAGAAGGGATACAAAATGCCGGCGGCGATAGGTACCCCGATCGAGTTGTAGATGAAAGCAAAAAACAGGTTCTGGCGGATATTCTTCATGGTTGCCCGGCTGAGCTTGCGCGCTCGCACAATTCCAGCTAGATCGCCCTTGACGAGCGTGATGCTGCCGCTCTCGATGGCGACATCGGTTCCAGTTCCCATCGCGATGCCGACGTTCGCTTGCGCCAAAGCAGGAGCATCGTTGATGCCGTCGCCGGCCATGGCCACGATTCGTCCCTGCTTCTGTAACCTAGCAACCGCTTCGGATTTTTTCTCGGGCAGGACTTCAGCTTCGAATTCCTGGATCCCGATTTCGCGTGCAACCGTCGACGCCGTCGCCCAACTGTCGCCCGTGAGCATGACAATTCCAATGCCCTCTTTCCTGAGTTCGTTTAGCGCGGCGCCGGTGGATGACTTGACCGGATCGGCAATGCCGACCAGGCCCGCCGCTCGTTGATCAATTGCGAGAAAGATCACGGTCTGCCCGCGTGAGCGGCGTTCTTCGACTTCATCCCACAGGCGATCAAGTGGCAGACTGTACTCGGCGAATAGAGCTTCATTGCCAGCCACAACAAGCTTCCCCTCGACGTTCCCCGTGATTCCACGTCCTGCGTAAGAATGAAAGTCGCTGGCCGTTGCCATGCTGAGACTTCGTTCGCGAGCGGCAGCCAGGATTGCGGAAGCCAAAGGATGTTCGCTTCCTTGTTCGAGTGAAGCCAGGGCCCTCAATAAGTCGTCTTCGGAAAATGCTTCCGTTGTCTTGATCGAGACCACTCGAGGCTTGCCTTCGGTCAGAGTCCCGGTTTTGTCCACGACCAGCGTGTCAACTTTTTCGAGCGTCTCGAGAGCTTCCGCGTTCTTGATCAGAACACCGGCGTGGGCGCCCCGGCCAGTTCCCACCATAATTGCAACCGGGGTCGCCAGTCCAAGCGCGCAAGGACACGCAATAATGAGCACCGCAACCGCATTCACGATCGCATGCGCAAGTCGTGGCTCAGGACCCCACACCGCCCACGCGAGAAAAGTCACTGCCGCAATTGCAATTACAGTAGGAACGAACCAACCAGAGACTTTGTCAGCAAGGCGTTGTATTGGCGCGCGGCTCCGCTGGGCCTGGGCGACTAGATTGACGATCTGGGCCAGCATCGTTTCACTGCCCACACGCTCGGCCTGCATAACGAAGGAACCCGATGAATTCACGGTCGCGCCGATCACGCGATCCCCTGCTGCTTTTTCCACCGGAACCGATTCACCGGTTATCATCGATTCATCAACCGAGCTGTGGCCTTCGAGAACAAGTCCATCGACGGGAATTTTTTCGCCCGGGCGTACACGCAACCGGTCGCCAACCTTGACCTGGTCTAGAGAAATGTCCTCTTCTTTAGCATTGCGGAGCACGCGGGCGGTCTTAGGCGCCAAATTCAGCAGTGCGCGTATCGCGGCTCCGGTCTGGCTCCGAGCACGAAGTTCGAGCACTTGTCCGAGCAACACCAGAGTGACGATTGCTGCCGCTGCCTCGAAGTAAACCGCCGGCCTCCCGCTCATCTCTCGAAAGGACATCGGGAAAATGCTCGGCACCAGCGTCGCCATCAGGCTGTACAAATAGGCAACACCGGTTCCCATCGCGATCAGTGTGAACATGTTGGTCGAGCGGTTTACTACCGACGTCCATCCTCGCTGAAAGAACGGCAAGCCTCCCCAAAGAACAACGGGGGTTGCCAGGAGCAATTCGATCCACTCCAGCCAGCCTTCCGGCAGTACATGCTGCACAGGCATTCCGCGCAACATGTCTGTCATGGCGATTGCCAGAAGTGGAGCTGTGAGTGCCAGACTCCACCAGAACCGTCGCGTCATCTCACGCAATTCTGGATTTTCTTCTTCGACTACCGTTACGGTACGGGGCTCAAGCGCCATCCCACAGATCGGACAGTTGCCCGGTACTGATCGCACAATCTGCGGATGCATCGGGCAGGTGTATTCAGTTTTTGTCAGCGCCTTTGGCCTCTCGGGTTCGAGCGCCATACCACAACTGGGGCACGGTCCCGGCTTGGACTCGCGTACCCCTGGGCACATCGGACAGACGTACGCGTCCTGGACAGAACTTGAATCCGGCGCCGTAGACGTTGGCGGAGCCTGCACCTGCTTCATGCCCAGGGTGACAAGGCCACCGGCGGGAGATCTCGGCTTTAGATACTCCTCAGGATGCGCAAGGAATTTCTGCGCGCACCCAGAGCAGCAGAAGAAGTATCGATCGCCGGCATGTTCGGCTTTAGCCTTTGCAATTGCAGGATCAACCGTCATCCCGCAGACGGGATCTATTTTGAGGGTGAGTGGGGATGCGGTCATCTCGCTGTGAGCGATTCCTCTCAGTTCCGCGGTGTAGTGTTCCTTATGAGATTGGCGAACCACCCCATTGGATTCGTCAGGGCAAGCGCTCTTCGCGGTTGGTGTATGTTAGCTGCTGGAGGACGCCACGCCAAATGACGCAGATGGAAGTTTCCTATAGATACGCGAACCGACCTACCGAGGCGGCTGTTCGCGCCATTGACAACGTTCGCGAGGTTTACGGAATTCGGCGTGTTCGCTTCGATGAAAAAGAGCAGATCGTCCGGATCGAATACGACGCCTCACGCTTCAAAGAGCCGGTGGTCGCGAACCTGCTGCGTGGGGCTGGCCTGGACATTGGTGAAAAGCTGATTCCTGCTTGATCGGGGGAGGGTGCTTCCGAAAATGCAAGGGGCGCCCAAGAAAACCTCTGGCCGAAGTTATTCTCAAGTGCGCCCCGTTGCGCGCCACTTCGTCTGCTTTGACTTTAGCACCATTTGGGCCATTTGCAAGTGATTGAAAATACGAATTATCCACAATGGTATCTTGGTAGGAATTGCCGAATCACGGAAAGAATTACTGAGTATCCTGGCTAGTCAGAGTATCGGGGTGCTTTCCCATTAGCCGCCATAACGCATGGAGCGTTTCCTGAATGAGGTCACAGAGTGAAGAGTTAAAGCGCTTGCTGGCATACAGCTAGCAAGGTCAGTGCATCAAGCCTCGAAACTAGAAAATCTTCCGTTATAATCAAAAAATATTGCGCAATCGCGCCCTTAGCTCAGTTGGATAGAGCGTCTGGCTACGAACCAGAAGGTCGGGAGTTCGAATCTCTCAGGGCGCACCATTTCTTAGCTTATCCTGTGACCATGTCCGCCGCATTTAGACGCGCAGTTTGCGGTCTGATGATAGGTTCCGCTTGCCTTGGACATTTCGCAACAGGGCAGGCACAATGGGCCGAATCTGTCCCCCGCCGCGTAAAAGTCTCCGAGGTCGCGGCATCCGGATTAATCGCACAAAAGGCAGCCCTGAAATATCCTGACGCCGCTCGCGCAGCAGGTATTCAAGGCACGGTGGTCCTCAAGGTGGTAGCCAGTGAAAGCGGGGATGTGAAAGAGGTCGAAGCCGTTTCTGGTGATCCGGTGCTGGCGCAGGCAGCGATCGATGCGGTCAAGCAGTGGAAATACAGGCCGTACGCGGTAGGTGGATCACCCGTTGAAATCGAAACACAGGTCAGCATCAGTTTCCGTTTGAAACCGGCGGAGAATCCCGCGCCTCCGCTAGGGACGTTCGGGGATGACAATTACTTAAACGAGTACTTTGAACTGGCGTATCCACTTTCGCGCGATTGGGTCAGGGAAACCGAATTGATGCGAAAGACGGTTTCTGAGGAGGGGAGGTCGCCGGGCATATACGTACTCCTCGCTGCCGTGCGCGTTCCGGAACACACTGCATCGCTGGAAGCAGACTCTTCGTTCGTTCTATACGCGATACCATCTGGCGCCGGAAGTGGTGGCTGCTCGACCCGCCTTGAGAAAGCCGCGGATGAATTTCGCGCAGACAAAAAAGCCAAAGGAAAAGGGCCCCTGTTGGATTTGACGATCGCCGGACGGGCATTCAAGCGTGCAGATTTTCAGTTCCGCGAAAGCCCGAGCAACCGCACGTTTCTCTGTACCGAGTCAAGGGACTATCTGCTGCAATGGACAATTGTGGGGCTCTCGAAGAATGCCGTTGAAGGCGTAGTCTCCACAGTGAATTCCATCCGAACGGCACAATCGCCGGCGCCGACGCGCTTGAATAGTGACACACCAAATTTTCCCACACCCGCACAGAGCGGACCGCAGACAGTTCGCGTGAGACTTGCGCCGGGCGTAAGCCAAGGAATGGTTGTCAAGAAAGTACCCGCAATTTATCCGGACGTGGCGAAACACGAGCGTATCCAAGGCAAGGTACGTTTGAGCGCCGTCATTAACAAGACCGGAGACATAACAGATCTGGAGCTGATCGAGGGGCCGATCGAGCTGGTAGTTTCAGCTGTGAATGCCGTACGTCAGTGGAAATACAGACCGTACGTATTAAACAGCGAGCCCGTGGAAGTGAACACAGAGATAACCGTAATTTATCAACTCTCCGGTGTCTGAACATCTAAATAGCAGCCGGGATACAATCACTCTCAGCTGCATGCTTGCTGCGGCCCCGTAGCTCAACTGGATAGAGCATCAGTCTTCGGAACTGAGGGTTGGGGGTTCGACTCCCTCCGGGGTCGCCACATCT
>WNFY01002553.1_pt1 | contig 17266 bp, 15 predicted proteins | sample 5400091 | NCBI WGS metagenome assembly WNFY01 (sample SAMN13153364, study PRJNA577476) | soil metagenome | isolation source: 60 cm soil or saprolite under grassland replicate 1 | place: USA:California | collected 2016-06-15
TACAGCGCACCCTGGGCGCGGAGGAACTCCCGATGGGTGCGCGCCGGGTAGCCCGACACCGTGGCGCCCGGCTCGATGTCCCCGATCACGCCCCCTTGCACCGTGACGCGAGCGCCCCGCCCGATCGTCACGTGGTCGGCGAGTCCCGCCTGGCCAGCGAGGAAGACGTCATCCTCGACGTGGGTGCTCCCCGCGATCCCCGCCTGGCCCGCGATGAGACAGCGCGCGCCGATGCGACAGTTGTGACCGATCTGCACGAGGTTGTCGATCTTCGTTCCCGGCCCGACGACCGTGTCGTCCACGCTGCCGCGGTCGATCGTCGTGTTGGCCCCGATCTCCACGTCGTTCCCGATGATGCAGCGGCCCACCTGGGGGACCTTCCGCGGCATCTCGCCGCTCTTCCCCGGCACGTAGCCGAACCCATCCGAGCCCAGCCGCACGCCCGCGTGCAAGATGACGCGGCTCCCGACGATCGTGCCGCTGTAGCACACCACGTGCGGCAACAGCTGCACGTCGTCTCCCAGCTCCACACCGTCTCCCAGCACCACCGCTGCGCCGATGCGCACGTTCTTGCCGAGCCGCACGCCCCGCCCGAGCACCGCGTAGGGACCGATCGCCACCGGCTCCTGCCAAGCGACGCCTGCGCCGATCACCGCCGTCCGGTGGATCCCGGGCTGCCAGGCGGGCTCCGGGTAGAGCACGGGGATGACCGCGAGCAGCGCGACGTGCGGATCGCGCACGACGACGCGACAGGCGGGCCCACCCCCGCCGTCGTCCGGCACGAGGTCCGGCTTGCAGAGCACGATTGCCGCCCTAGACTGTTGAAAATACTGGAGATAGCGCTTCGCAGCAAGAAACGAGAGATCGTCGGGGCCGGCCCGATCGAGCGGCGCGACGCCGGAGACGGTCAGGTCGGGGGCGCCGACGAGCCGGCCGTTCGTCAGGGCGGCGATCTCGCGCGCACTCACGCGTCGCGCGGCGCCGGTTCCCCGCTCGCCGGCCGCCCCGCCCGCTGTGCCTTCCGACGCCGGCCGGCCGCGCACGGGCTGGGCCCGCCCTACTTCGCCTGCTTCAGCCGCTCGATCACCTTGGGGGTGATATCGAGGCCCGGGTCGGCGGCGACGATGTTGCTCGTGGGCGAGTCCGCGTCGAAGATCAGCGCGTAGTTGCCCTCGGCGCGCAGCCCCTGGATCACCGCGTTGACGCGCGCTTGGATGGGCTGGATCAGCTCACGCTGCCGCTGCTGGCTCTTGTCCTGGAGCTCGCTGGAGCGCTGCTCCAGCCGCTGCTGCAGCTGCTGCAGCTCCTTCTGCTTCGCTTGCTTCGCGCTGGACGAGAGGGCAATGGACTGCTTTTCGAACGTCTGGACGGCCGAGTCGAATTGCTGCTTCAGCTTCTGCGCCTCGTCCTGGAAGCCCTGATACTCCTTCTTGAACGTGGATTCGGCCGCGGCGTAGCCGGGCGTCTGCTCGAGAATCTGCTGCGAGCTGATGAACGCGATCTTGAGCCCTGGCTGCGATTGTCCCCGCGCCTGGGTCGCGGCCGGAGCCGCCGTGAGCAACCCGATCCACGCCCACACTGTCACCACACGCCTCATAACGATCTGCTCCGATCAGAAGAAGTTGCCCAGCTTGAAGTGCAGCTTGAAGGCCGGAGCCGGCCGCCCGAAGTCGTCGGTGCGGTCGAAGCCGTACGCCCAGTCGATGCCGATGGGGCCGAGCGGTGAGATGATGCTCAACCCGATGCCCGCACCTCGGAACAGGCGAGTCGGGTCGAACTCGCCGGCCCGCGCCCACACGTTGCCGGCGTCGAAGAACGCGGACACGTAGAACATCTGCGACAGCCGCGCCCCCACCTCACCGGTCATCACGAGGTACGCCTTGCCGAACGAGGCCGCGGTCGCTTGGCCGTTGCTGGCGGTCGGGTCGTAGCCGCGCGGCGTGATCGAGAACTCGTCGTAGCCGCGGAGCGGAATGCCGTACTGCACGCCGCCCATCGTGAACAGCTGGTCGAAGAAGGGCGAGTTGCCGAACAGCAGCCCGGATCTCGTCGAGAGCCCCATCACGAACCGGACGGGCGACGTGCTGGCCGCGCTGCCCAGCTGGCCGAGCGGGGCGTACCAGCGACCTTCGAGATCGAGTCGCTGGAAGTTCCCCGACCCGCCGAGCGGGCCGCCCGATTGCGAGATCCCGATCGAGTGCATCGTGCCCGCGGTGGGAAACGGCAGGTCGATGCGCGTGTCGCGCAACAAGGACACGCCGAACGTCGAGCGGATGCAGTTGTTGCAGCGCAGCGACGCGAGGCCGGTGTTCGAGCCGGTGAACGACTGGTCGTCGATGCCGTAAGAGACGAACAACCGGGTATAGCGATCGCTGAAGACGGGGAACCCGAACTGGAGACTCGCGCCCCGACGGCGCAGCGTCCCGAAGTCCGCGATGGTGTACCGCAGCCGCGTATTGTGGACATCGAGCGTGCCCGAGATGCGGGACTCGCGAATCGCGGGGTCGGTGTACGTGATGGCGAAGTCGCTGATGTTCTTGCCGAACTGCCACTGGAAGTGGCCTTTCTTGCCCTGACCGAACAGGTTCGGCTCGTCGAGCCCGAGAAAGCCGCCCACCCCCGTGCCCTGCCCGACCGACGCGCCGAAATTGATGTTGCCGGTGTGCTTTTCGCTCACCCGGAAAATCACGTCGACGTCACCCTGATCGTTGGCCGGGCGCGTGTCGGGAAACGGCAGCGGCTGCTGGAAGAAGCCCAGGTTGGAGATGTTCTGGTAGGACCGGATCAGCGCGTCCTGGCGGAACACGTCCCCGGGGAGCAGCACGATCGCCTCGCGGATCACCCGCTCGTGCGTGACGTCGTTGCCCGAGATCTCGATTTTGTTGACGATGGCCGGCTGGCCTTCGTTGATCGCCCAGCGGAGATCGACGACGGGCTTCCCATCCGGACCGGTGCGCCGGATCACCTCGGCGCGCGGCTGCATGTAGATGTAGCCGTTGTTGTAGTACAGGGTCCGCATTTGCTGGGTGGCGTCGTCCCACTTCTGCTGGTTGAAGTAGACGGGCCCCTGCTGGGTCCCGCCCAACCCCAGGAACCCCGTCCGGTCCCCGCCTTTGAAGGGGAACAGCTGGTGCAGGTCTTCCGTCGAGAAGCGTCGGTTCCCCACGATCTCGAACGACCCCACGCGGTACGGCTCCCCCTCGCTCACCCGCAGCCTGAGCGTCGCCTTGCCCGTCGTGTCGTCGACCACCAGCGTGTCGTCGAGCACCTGGAAATCCACGTAGCCCCGGTCGCTGTAGAACTTGGGAAGCCGATCCTGGAGGTCCTCGCGCAGCTTTTCGTCGTCAAACTCCCCGGAGCGGAACCACCAGAATCCTTCGGGGCGGGTTTTCATCTGGCCGACCAGCTGCTCCGTCTCCAGATGCGTGTTGCCCTCGAGCTGGACCCGCGCCACCGCAACCCGCCGGCCCTCGTCGACGTCGAAGATGACCCGCACCCGAGCCGAGTCGGCCTCGTACACGTCGACAACCTTCACCTGGGCGAGGTAATAGCCCTGCGCGCGGTACAGCGAGTCGATGCGGCCGCGGGCACGGGCGACGGCGGCGAGGTCGAGCGGCCGGCCTTCGGCCAACTGAGCCTTGTCGCGCACGCTGCCCTCGGAGATCCGGCTCACGCCGCGCACGGCCCACTTGAGAAGGATGGGGCGCTCGTGCAGGTGCACGATGAGGAGCTGGCGCCCCCCGGCCGTGTCCTGCGCCACGCGGACGTCGTCGTACTGGCCGGTGGCGTACAACGCCTGGACGGCGCGCTGCACGTCGCGGTAGCCCAACGGCCGACCGGGTGTGAGGCCGCTCTGATCGAGCACCTGCTTGCGGTCGACTCGGCGTAGCCCGAGCACGACGATGGAGTCGGGAGCGACGGCGGCGGGTACGGCGCTCGGCGTCTCGCCCTGGGCACGCGCGAGGCGCGGGGCGAGCACGACCGAACTCACACAGATGACGGCGGAAAGCTTGCGGATCACGCCTTCGAGCCGGAGAGCGCCCGGAACGCCAACTTTTCCTTGTCGGGGGCCGCGTCGACCTCGATCTCCTCGCCCCGCGCGAACTCGCCGACCAGGATCTTCTCGGAGAGCGGATCCTCGACGTACTTCTGAATCGCGCGCTTCAGCGGACGCGCGCCGAAGTGCTCATCGTACCCGCGCTCCACCAGAAAGTCCGAGGCCGCCGGCGTCAACCGGAGCGTGAGCTCCTCCTCGCCTAGCCGCCGTTGCACCTCTTTGAGCAGGATCGTCACGATCTGGGCGATGTGCTCCCGCGTGAGCGGGTGGAACACGATGACGTCGTCCAACCGGTTCAAGAACTCGGGGTTGAAGGTCTTGTTGATCTCCTCCTTGACCTTCTCCGCCATCTTCTCGAAGGTCGCCCGCATGTCCGGTTGCGAGAAGCCGAGGGCCTTGCCCTTGACCATGTCCCGGGCGCCGACGTTCGACGTCATGATGACGACCGTGTTCTTGAAGTCGATGACCCGGCCGTAGTTGTCCGTCAGGTGTCCTTCGTCGAGCACCTGCAGCAGGATGTTGAAGACGTCGGGATGCGCCTTCTCGATCTCGTCCAGCAGCACGACGGAATAGGGCTTGCGCCGCACGGACTTGGTCAACGTCCCCGAGTCCTCGTAGCCGACGTAGCCGGGCGGCGCGCCGATCAGCCGGCTCACCGAGAACTTCTCCATGTATTCCGACATGTCGACCCGGATCAGCGCGTTGGTATCGGCGAACAGGAAGCGGGCGAGCCCGCGTGCGAGCTCGGTCTTGCCGACTCCCGTGGGCCCGGAGAAGATGAACGACCCGATCGGCCGTTTGGGATCTTTGAGCCCCGCCCGGCTGCGGCGGATGGCGCGCGAGATCACCGCGATCGCCTCGTCCTGGCCGACCACGGTCTCGTGCATCTCATCCTCCATGCGGAGCAGCCGCGCCGTCTCGGCCTCCTGGAGCCGGGTGACGGGGATCCCCGTCCAGCGCGACACGATGAAGGCGACGCCCTCCTCGTTGATCGTGGGCCGGTGTGTCTGGCGTTCTTTTTCCCAGGCTTCCTGCTTGCGCCGGATCTCCGCCTGGAGCTCCCGCTCCTGGTCGCGCAGCGCCGCCGCCTTCTCGAAGTTCTGGTCGCGGACCGCGTTCTCTTTGTCGCCGTTGATGTGCTCGAGCTTTCCCTTGAGCGCCGCGACTTCGGGTGGGGGGACCTGCGTGGCGAGGCGGGCCCGCGCCCCGGCTTCGTCGATCACGTCGATCGCCTTGTCGGGCAGGAACCGGTCGGTGATATACCGCTCCGACAGCTTCGCCGCCGCGTCGAGGGTCTCGTCGGGGATGATCACCCGGTGGTGCTCCTCGTAGCGCTTGCGCAGCCCCTTGAGGATCTCGATGGTCTCGTCCACCGTCGGCGGGTCGACGATCACCGTCTGGAAGCGACGCTCGAGCGCGCCGTCTTTCTCGATGTACTTGCGGTACTCGTTGAGGGTCGACGCACCAACGCACTGCAGCTCGCCGCGTGCCAGCGCCGGCTTCAGCATGTTGGACGCGTCCACCGCGCCCTCCGCCGCGCCCGCGCCCACCAGCGTGTGCAGCTCGTCGATGAACAGGATGATGTTCCGGTTCTGCGCGATCTCGTTGATGATCGCCTTGAGCCGCTCTTCGAACTGGCCGCGGTACTTGGTGCCGGCGATCACCGCCGCCATGTCGAGCGACAGCACGCGGTGATCCTTCAGCGCATCGGGGCACTGCCCGCTCGCGATCAGCTGGGCCAGGCCTTCGACGATCGCGGTCTTCCCCACCCCCGGCTCGCCGATGAGCACCGGGTTGTTCTTCTTGCGGCGCGAGAGGATCTCCATCACGCGCTCGATCTCTTTCTGACGCCCGATCGTGGGATCGAGCTGACCCTCGGCCGCGAGTTGGGTCAGATCGCGGCAGAAATGGTCGAGCGCGGGGGTCTTCGATTTCTTTTCGCTCTTGGGGCTCGGGGCTTGAGCGCCGGAGCCGGACGGGGCCGGTCCCGAAGGCATCTCGCTGCCGAGCAGCCGCAGCGTTTCCGCCCGCGCCTGCTCGAGATTCACGCCGGCGTCGGTGAGCACCTGCGCCGCGATTCCCTTTTCCTCGCGCAGCAGCCCGAGCAACAGGTGCTCGGTGCCGACGTACGAGTGGTTCAGCTCGCGCGCCTCGCTCATCGCCAGCTCGAGCACCTTCTTGGCCCGCGAGGTGTAGGGCAAGTCGGGTCCCGCAGCCGCCGCCGCTTTGCCCTTCTTGACCGTCTCCTCGATCTTTTGCTGGATCTCTTCGAGATCGACGTTCAGGTTGGTGAGCACTGCCGCGGCAACGCCTTCACCCTCGCGGATCAGGCCCAGCAGGATGTGCTCGGTCCCCACGTACTCGTGGTGCAGCCGGGCGGCTTCCTCCCGCGCCATCTGCAGGACCTTGCGGACCCGATCCGTGAAGTTGTACCCGTTCATCTCCCCCCTACCTCCTCCTCACGCCGCCTCGGTCTCCAGCACGCGACGCACATACGTCGCGCGCACCGTGGGCAACGCGGGATCGCCAGTCTGGCGTCCCTCGAGTGCCGCCAGGTGCGCGGGCTGGGTGAAAATCAACAGCTTGTTCAATGTGTATACACTCAAGCTCGGGATCAGATTCAACCCGACGCCCAGCCGCACCCCGCTCAACAGGTTCATCGTCTCTTCAAACGTCAGCTTGCGCGCGTACTTAAGCAGCCCGTAGGCCCGCCAAGTCTTGTCGGCCACCTCGTCGGGGGCCGTGCGCAGCAGCACGTCGCGCGCCTGCTCCTCGTATTCGATCACCTGCCGGACAATCTTGCCAAGGTGATCGAGCAGCTCATCTTCCGACTTGCCCAGGGTCGTCTGGTTGGACAACTGAAAGAAGTTCCCGACCACCTCGCTCCCCTCCCCGTACAAACCCCGGAAGGTGAGCCCGACCTGGGCGAGTCCCTGCAACACTTTCCCGACTTCCTTCGTCAACACGAGGCCCGGCAAGTGGATAAGCACGCTCGCTCGGAGTCCCGTCCCGGCGTTGGTGGGGCAGGAGGTAAGATAGCCAAATTCGGGGTGAAACGCGAAGGGCAGGAGACGCCCCAAATCGGCGTCCAGCCCCTCGAGATCCGCGTAGGCGTCCTCCAGGGCGAATCCCGAGCGCATTCCGTGCAATCGTAAGTGGTCCTCCTCGTTCACCATCACCCCCACCGTCCCCTGCACCACGAGCGCCGCGCCGGGTCGGGGCCGCGCCTCGCGCTCCAGTCCCGCGAGCTCCTTGGACACGAGGTGCCGCTCGTGCAGCAGCTGGCGGTCGACGCGCTCCAGCTGGTCCAGGCGGATGGTCACGGCCCCCTGCAGCAGATCGCTCGCCGCGCTCGCTTCCTCCACGCGCGTGAGCACCGCGCTCCGATCGGCGTCTTTGGCCCGCTGGCTGAACACGTAGCCCTCGAGGTTACGGGCGAGCCGGATGCGCGTGGAGAGCACGATGCTGCCCTTCGGCCCGGACGCGTCGAGCCAGCCCATGCCGCCATCGGGGAGTAGCGAGAGGTCGATCATTCGAGCACCCGGATACGGTCACGCAGCTCGGCGGCGAGCTCGAAGTTTTCGTTGTCGACGGCCCGCCGCAACTGTTCCTTGAGCTCGAGCAGCTGGAGGCGCGGGTCGGTGGCTCCGTCCGCACCCGGTGGGGCGTAGCGCTCGCCCACGTGCTGGCTGGACCCGTGCAGCCGGCGCAGCAGGTCGCGCAAGTGCGGCGCGAACGAGTCGTAGCACTGCGAGCACCCCAGCCGCCCCGACTCCCGGAAGTCCTTGAGCGTGCTGCCGCACGCCGCACAGCGCAGGCCATCGGCCGGCGTGGGCAGGACATTCCCGCCCTTCCCGATCATCCCCTGCAGGAAGCCGCCGAGCGGTGTCTTGAGCACGGACGCACCGGTCTCGACGCCCTTCTGCTGCGCACACTGCTCGCACAGGTGGAGCGTGACTTTCGTGTCGTGCTCCACTTGTGTCAGGTTGATGACCGCGTCGCGCTCCTTGCAATTGTCGCACAGCATCAGGGTATCGCGTCCACCGAGCTGACCGCCGCCAGGCGACCGTCCTCGATCATCAGAATCCGATCCGCCCGCCCGGCGAGCTGTCGATTGTGGGTGACGACCACCACCGCCGTCTCGTACTCCCGCGCCAGCCGAAAGAATACCTCGTGCAGCCGGTCCGAGTTGGCGTGGTCCAGGTTGCCAGAGGGCTCGTCCGCGAGCACCAGGCTCGGATCGTGCACCAGCGCGCGCGCGACGGCACAGCGCTGCTGCTCGCCCCCCGACAACTCGGCCGGCCGGTGCGTCATCCGCCCCGCCAGCCCCACGAGGGAGAGCAGCTCCTCGGCCCGGGAGCGGGCCTGGCGCGGCGCCATCCCCCCGATCAAGAGCGGCATCATCACATTCTCCAACGCGGAGAATTCCCGCAAGAGATGATGGAACTGAAAGACAAAGCCCAGCTTGCGGTTCCGCAGCTCGGCGAGGGCGGTGGCGTCCAAGTCGGCATAGCGCGAGCCGTCCAGCCAGACGTCCCCGCCCGTGGGCCGGTCCAGGGCGCCCAGCAGATGCAGCAGCGTGCTCTTCCCCGCGCCGGATGCGCCCACGATGGCGACGAACTCGCCGCGGTGGATTTCGAGCTCCACCGCGCGCAGCACTTCGAGCGGCTGCCCGTCGCCGCCGGCGAACACCTTGCGGACCCCGCGGGCCTCGAGCAGCGCCGTCATTCGTACCGAATCGCGGTGACGGGATCGAGCCGCGCCGCCTGGATCGACGGATACAGCGGTGCCAGCGTGGCGACCACCAGGCTCGCTCCGATGACGAGCAGCACGTCGAGCGGCTGCGTATGCACGGGGAGATGGTCAATGAAGTAGATCGACGGATCGATGGGAATCCAGTGGCCGCGATTCAACATCCCCCCGAGCACCAGGCCGAGCACGACGCCGAGCGTGGTCCCCGTGAGGCCGACCAGGATCCCCTGCGCCAGGAAGATTCGGCGGATCGACGCCTGCTTGAGCCCCATCGCGAGGAGGATACCGATCTCCCGCGTTTTGTCGCGGACCACCATCGTGAGCGTGCCGACGACGTTGAACGCCGCCACCACACAGATCAGGAACACTACGAACGCCATCGCGAGTTTCTCGAGCTTCAAGGCCGAGAACAGCGAGGCGTTCTGCGACTGCCAGTCGAGCGCGCGGTAGGGGTAGCCGAGCCGCGTCTCGAGCGCGAGACCGAACCGCTGCGCCTGCTCCGGGTCGGTGAGCCGGACCTCGAGCCCGGTCACCGCACTGTCGAGTCCCGCGAAGCGCTGCGCGGCGCGGCGGTCGAGCGCGACATAACTGTTGTCGTACTCGTACATCCCGGTGTCGAAGATCCCCGTCACCTCGTAACGATGGAACTTGGGCACGTAGGCGCCGACGCTCGGATTGAACTTGGCCCCGGCCGGCGCGACGAGCGTCACGACGCTGCCCGGGAACGCCGTCAACTTGGACGCGAGCCGGGTGCCGAGGGCGATCCCGCCTTCCACTTCGGCGTGCGTGGTCTTGAACGTCAGGTCGCCCCGCGTGAAATGCCGGGCGAAGCTCGTGACGGCGCGCCTGCCCGTGTCGGGATCGACGCCGTACACGATGACGCCCTCGGCGTAGTCGTGCCCCGCGGAGATGAGGCCCTGCGTCAGTACGAACGGCGCCGCCGCGTCCACGCCGGGCGCGCGGCGCACCTCGCCCAGCGCCTTACGCCAGTCGTCGAGCCTGAGGCCCTCGCCGTAGGTGAGGACCCGCAGGTGGGGATTCGCGACCAGGATCTTGTCGCGCAGGTCGGCCTGGAGCCCGTTCATCACGCCGAGCACCACGACGAGCGCCATGACGCCCACCGTCACCCCGCCCACGGCGATCACGGTGATGAGCGAGAGCAGCCGCGACGCGCGGCGGCTCCGGAGGTAGCGCAGGGCGATGTGCAGCTCGAACCGGGAGATCATTCGGGCCGGAGCATAGGAAACAGGATGACGTCACGGATGTGCGACTGGTCGGCGAGGATCATGAGCAGGCGATCGAGCCCCAGCCCGACGCCGCCCGTGGGCGGCATACCGTACTCGAGCGCTCGGATGAAGTCCTCGTCCAGCTGCTGCGCCTCTGCGTCGCCCGCCGCGCGCAGCCGCGCCTGCTGCTCGAAGCGACGGCGCTGCTCCTCGGGATCGTTGAGCTCGCTGAAGGCGTTCGCGATCTCGCGCTTCTGGATGAAGAGCTCCCAGCGCTCCACGCGCGTCGGATCGCCGCGCTTGAGCTTGGCGAGCGGCGACAGCGCGACGGGATAGTCGCGCACGAACGTCGGCTGCACCAGCGTGGGCTCGACGTAGGTCTTGAACACCTCGTCCACGAGCTTCGCGCCCGACAGTTGATCGGCGTCGGCGACCTCCTTGCGCTGCAACGCCGCGCGCAGATCGGCGTCGCCGACGCGCGCCAGGTCGATCCCGGCCGTCTCCCGCACGAGGGCGTAGTAGTCCTTGCGCGCGAACGGCCGCTTGAAGTCGATCGTGGCCCCGTGCCGCTCGAGCGTCGTCGTGTCGAACAGCTCCTGCACCATCCCGGCGAGCATCTCCTCCGTGAGATCGAGCATCACGTCGTAGTCGGCGTATGCTTCGTACCACTCGGCCATCGTGAACTCGGGATTGTGGAACCGGTCGAGCCCCTCGTTGCGGAAGTCGTGCCCGATCTCGTACACCTGCTCGAGGCCGCCCACGATGCAGCGCTTCAGATACAGCTCATCCGCGATCCGCAAATACACGTTCGCGTCGAGCGCCTCGTAATGCGTGACGAACGGCCGCGCCGACGCGCCGCCGTACACCGGCTGCAGCACCGGCGTCTCGACCTCGAGGTACCCCCGCGCGTCGAGGAACTGACGCATGTAGCCGACCACCCGGGCCCGCAACCGGAACACCTCGCGCACCTCCGGATGCACGGCGAGGTCGGCGTAGCGCTGCCGCGCGCGCAGCTCGGGGTCCGACAACTCCCCGTGCCGTTTGCCCTGCGCGTCCTCTTTCCCCAGCGGGAGCGGGCGCAGCGACTTCGTGAGCAGGGTGAAGCGCTCCACCCGCACCGTCACCTCTCCGGTTCTAGTGCGGAACAGCGAGCCTTCCACGCCGATCACGTCCCCCAAGTCGAGCAGCTTCACGACCTCGTACTGCTCCGCGCCGACGGCGTCGATCTTGAAGTAGACCTGAATCTTCCCCGAACGGTCCTCGAGATGACCGAAGGTCGTCTTGCCCATGGAGCGCAACAGGATGAGGCGTCCCGCGAGGCGGTGAATCGTCGGATCCTCGGCGCGGAACCCCTCGAGCGCCGCCTGGATCGCGCCGGTGCGGTCGAACCGGTAGGCGAACGGGACCACGCCGCGCTTCACGAGCTCGGCGAGCTTCTCGCGCCGCGCGGCCTCGACGAAGCTGGTCACGCCGCCTTGCTCCCGAAGCGCTTCAAGTACGCCTCGATGAACGGGTCCAAATCACCGTCCATGACCTTCTGGACGTCGGCCACCTTCAGCTCGGTGCGGTGGTCGTTCACCATAGTGTAGGGCTGGAACACGTAGGAGCGAATCTGACTCCCGAAGGCGATGTCGCTCTTCTGCTTGTCTACTTCCGCCTTCTTCGCCTCGCGCTCCGCGACGGCGCGCTCGTACAGGCGCGCCTTCAGCATCTTGAGCGCCGTCGCTTTGTTCTTGAATTGGCTGCGCTCGTTCTGGCACTGCACGACGATGTTGGTCGGGAGGTGCGTGATCCGTACCGCCGAAGACGTCTTGTTGACGTGCTGCCCGCCCTTCCCCGAGGCACGGTACACGTCGATCCGCAGGTCGTCTTCGTTGATGTCGATTTCGATGTCCTCGTCGACCACCGGATAGACGAACACCGACGCGAAGGACGTGTGGCGGCGAGACTGCGCGTCGAACGGGGAAATGCGCACCAGGCGGTGGACACCTTTCTCCGCCTTCAGCAGACCATAGGCGTATTGCCCGCTGATCTGGATCTCCGCCGACTTGATGCCGGCTTCCTCGCCTTGTAGCAGGTCGAGCACCTCGACTTTGAAGCCGTGGCGCTCCGCCCAACGCGTATACATCCGCATCAGCATTTCGGCCCAGTCCTGGGATTCCGTGCCGCCCGCGCCCGAGTGGATGGTGAGCAGCGCGTCGCGGGTGTCGTCGGAGCCGCGCAGCATGTTCTGCAGCTCGAGCGCCTCGAGCTGGGCGGCGATTGCCTCGGCTTCCTGCTCGAGCGACCTGCCCTTGAGCATCTCGGCGACGAGGCGCCCGTGCTCCTCGTCCGATTCCCCCTCCCCGAGCTCGAGCAGCGCGCGCGCGTCGTCAATCCGCTTCCGCACCGCGTGGTACGGGTCGACCCAGCGCTTCAGCTCCTTAATCTCTTGCACCGCTTGCCGCGACTTCTCCGGGTCGGCCCAGACGCTGCCCTCCGCCATGGCGTGCTCCAGCTCGGCCAGGCGCTTGGTCTTCCCTGCTATGTCAAAGAAAGCTCCGCAGCTCGGTGAGACGACGGTCGAATTCGACGAGACGATCGGATAGGGCCACAGTGCGCTCGTTTCAGGCTAGCAGGAAATGAGCCGCCCGCCGACGGGCGGAGGGCGGCTCTAACTGCTTGGAAAGCTAATAGGTTAGACCTCGCCGCACCAGCCTAGAAGACCTTATTCCCCCCGGCCAGAATCTCGTTCAGCGCCTCGGCCCAGAACGGCGTGGTCTTCGCGAGCTCTGCCCCTACCTGCTCCACGTATTCCTGCCAGCTCTTCTCGATCTCGTCCTTGAAGAGCTGGGGCAGCGTGCCGTCACGCAGTCCTTGCTGGCGCTTCTCCGGATGGTACACCACGAGATCCGACACCAGCGCTCGCGCGAGCCGGCGCGCCTTCTGCTTGGGATCCTGGACCATGAACGGATTCACAGGGCGGAGCGGGCCCGTCATGCGCTGGCCGGGCGCCGCGCCCGCGGGGGCAGCGGGCGCGGCCGGCGTCGCCGGCGCGCGCGGTGCCGGGGGAGGGGCGGGGGCGGCACGCGGCAGCGGGGCAGCCGGCGGTGCCGCCGGTCGCATCGCGGGCGCTGCCGGCGCGGCGGCCGGGGCCGGACGGGGCGGAGCGGCGGGGACGGTACGTGGCGCGGCCGGAGGCGCGGCGCGCGGCGGCGCGGCCGGCGGCGCTGGCGGGGATGTCGGTGCCGCGATGGGACCCGAGAAGCGGGGCATGGCGGGCGTCCGCGGCGGCGCGGGAGCGGGAGCGGGGGGGGCCGGCGCCACCGGTGGTGGCTTCGGTGTGGCCGGCGCCGGCGCCATCGGCGGCGTAGCGACGGAGGCATTCACTGGAAACACGTTGCTGCACACCGCGCAGCGTGCGCGCACGCCCCCCGCCGGAACCTTGCTCGGATCCACGCGATACACCGTCTCGCACGACGGACAGGTGACGTTCATCTAGCGGACCCCGTCGTCATCGAGCTCCGGGTCGTGGCGACGGTCGACCACGAACACCGACCCCGGCTGCGTTTTCGCGTAGCTCTTCATTTCCGTCGCGAGCTCGCTCACCTGTGCCGGATGGGCGAAGCGACGGTGCTGGTTGGTCACGATCCCGATCGACAGGGTCATCAACGGCACGCGGTGCAGCTGGCCGCGCCGATCCTTGCCGAAATAGTACCCGGCGCGGCGGTCCTGCTCGTTGTACTGGTAGGGAATCAACGTGTCGAACACCTCGAGCACCTCGCCGCACACGTCGGGGATCGCGTCGAACGGGATGATGAAGATGAAGTCGTCCCCGCCGATGTGCCCGATGAACCCGCGATTGCCGAGCAGTCCTTTCACGACGTCGTGCAGGATGCGCGACAGGATGTATATGACCCGATCACCGTCGTTGTAGCTGTAGCGATCGTTATACTCCTTGAAATGATCCAGGTCGGCATAACATACCGCGAACAGCTCGCCGTTCTCCATGCGTCGCCGGATCTCGCGCTCGATCTCCGTCGTGCCCGGCAAGCGGGTGGACGGGTTGACGGCGACGTCGCGGGCGGTGCGGGTCATGAGCCCGTCGAGCCGGCTCGCCTGCTCCGTCGGCTCGAACAGCGGGCTGATCACCTCGTCCGCCCCCGCGGTGAACCATTCCTGCACGCGGTCCGTCGTGTGCCGGCTCGTCAAGACGGCAAGCGGGACGATGGCCGAGTAGGAGTCGGCCTTGAGCCGGGTACAGAGCGCCAGCCCCTGGGGACCGCCGTCCGCGTCGATGACCACGAGCTGCGGCAGCGACCGGAGCACGCGCTGCTCCACGTCGGCGGGGTCCGGCACGGGCACGATCGTCAGACCCTTGCCGTTGACCCAGCGTGCCAGGAAGTCAGGTACGGTGCGACCAGTCGCCGAGAAGAAGAGTATCGTCGGGCGCGTGCCGCGCACCTGCCTCCTCACGTAAGGGTCGAGCGCGCCTAAACTTAGGCCGCGTATGCGTGGGTTGTCAAACAAACCGCCAGCAGGGTGCGCTAGAAGTGCTTCGCCTCGTCGATCAGCATGATCGGGATGTCGTCTTCGACCGCGTAGATGAGCCGGCAGGCATGACACACCAGCGCTTCCCCGGGCGCGGTGCGGTGCTCGAGCGGACCCTTGCACTTGGGACAGACGAGGATTTCGAGGAGGTCGGGCGCGAGGCTCATCCGGCATACCCCAGGCGTTTGAGGGACGAGAGCTGGCGCCGCCATTTCGGCAGCACCTTCGCGTGCAACTCGAGGAACACGCGCGTCCCGAGCAGGGCTTCGATCTTCCCGCGGGCGGTTTGTCCGATCGCCTTGATGGTGCGGCCCCCTTCCCCGATCACGATCCCCTTCTGGCTGGCGCGCTCGACGTAGACCACGGCTCGAATATACACCGGTTCCTGACCCTCTCGGAACTCGTCGATCTCGACGGCCACACTGTAGGGCAGTTCTTCATGCAGCAGCTCGAACGCGGCCTCGCGCACGAATTCGGCGGCGAAGAAGCGCATCGGCTGCGTCGCCATCGCGTCGGGGTCGTAGTGGAACGGGCTCTCGGGAAGGTGTGCGCGGAGCGTATCGAGCAGGCGATCGAGGCCCTCACCGCGCGGCGCCGACACCACGCAGTCGGACGGCCAGACTGTCGGACGGTCGGACGGTGGAACGAGATCCGCCTTCGTGTACACGGTTACCACGGGAGCCCGCGGAGGCTTCTCGAGGCGTGCCACGGACAAGAGATCGGGAGCCGGGAAGGCCGCGAGCGGATGCAGGTACGCGATGACCTCCGCGTCGGCGATCGCCCGCAGCGCCGCAGCGCGCATCGTTTCGTGCAGCTTGTATTCGGGCTCGAGCAGCCCCGGCGAGTCGGTGAAGATGAACTGCGTGTCGGCGCGCGTGAGCAGGCCGACCACGGGCAGGCGGGTGGACTGCGGCTTGGGGGAGACGATCGCGAGATGCTCGCCGACGAGCGCATTGAGAAGGGTGGACTTCCCCACGTTGGGTTTCCCGGCCAGCGCCACGACGCCGCAGCGCGTCATGGGGTGATCGACTCTTTCAGATGCACGGGCGGCGCCTTGCGCGCGAGGCGCAGGTTGAGCGACTCGACGAACACCGAGAAGCCCATCGCGAAGTAGACGTAGCCTTTGGAGATGTGCTGGCCGAGGCCGTCGGCGATGAGTGTGACGCCAATGAGCAGCAGGAAGGAGAGCGCGAGCATCCTGAGGGTCGGGTGACGGTGGACGAAGTCGCTGATCGGGCCGGCGGCCACGAGCATGACGAGGACCGCGAGGACGATGGCCGCGATCATCACGCCGACCTGCCGGACCATGCCGACGGCGGTGATCACCGAGTCGAGCGAGAACACGATGTCGAGGAGGGCGATCTGGACGATGATGCCCGCGAACGTGACCCCGGCGGTCACGTTGTGGCGTCCCTCCTCGCCCTCAAGCTTGTCGTGAATCTCGCGGGTGCTTTTCCACAGGAGGAACAGCCCGCCCAGGAGGAGGATCAGGTCGCGCCCGGAGACCGGGTGGCCGAACGGGCTCACGAGCGGCCGCGTGAGGCGCATGATGCCGGTGAGGGAGAGCAGCAGGAGAATACGGGTCACCATCGCGAGGATGAGGCCCACAGTGCGGGCCCGCCGCTGCGCGCCGGCCGGCAGCTTCCCGGCCAGGATCGAGATGAAGATGATGTTGTCGATGCCGAGGACGATCTCGAGCACCGTGAGGGTAAGGAGGGCGATCCAGGTCTCGGGGGAGGTGAGCCAGGGCATGGGACAAATGTAAAATGTCCAATGTCGAATACCCAATTTCGAAATTCGTCATTGGATATTGGACATTGGACATTTGTACTGCATTGACCGGTACCACCGTCGCGGGGTTTTGGTTACCACGACGTTGGCCGCTGCCGCAGAATAGTGGTATGCCCGTGCCGCGCTATGACCTGGAAGATCGGCTGATCAATTTCGCTGTACAGATCTGCCTGCTGACGGATCGCTTTCCGTCCACTCCCATCGCTAGGCACGTCAGCACACAGATCACGCGCAGCGGGACGTCGCCCTTTGCGAACTACGGCGAGGCGCAAGCGGCCGAGTCCCGGCAGGACTTCGTTCACAAGCTCAAGGTCTGCCTCAAAGAATTGCGGGAAACTCAAGCTTGGTTGAAGTTCGTCGAACGCATGAATCTGTGTCCGGAGCACATCGAGGCTGCGCGATCCGAATGCGGCGAGCTCGTGGCTATCATTGTGGTAAGTGTCCGAACCGCGGCGGGCAAAATGTAAAATGTCCAATGTCGAATACCCAATTTCGAAATTTGGCATTGGATATTGGACATTGGACATTTTGTAGCGAAGCTGGCGGCGGCCTACTCTCCCACGACCTCGCAGTCGCAGTACCATCGGCGCTGACAGGCTTAACGACCGTGTTCGGGATGGGAACGGGTGTGGCCCTGTCGCGCTAGTCGCCAGCAAAGATGCAGGTGCTGGGGGCTAGGGACTGGGTGTTAGGGTTTCACCCCTAGCCCCCAGCACCTAATCCCTAGAACCCGACGAGGGTGTGTGTGGTATCGAGGATCACGCCGAGCATCGAGAAGAGATCAAGCCTCACGGGCAATTAGTACGGCTCGGCTGAAGCGCTCGCGCGCCTTGCACCTGCCGCCTATCAACGTGGTAGTCTCCCACGGCCCTTTAGGGGTCTTGCGACCCGGGAGTGTTCATCTTGGGGA
>WNFY01004029.1_pt1 | contig 17262 bp, 18 predicted proteins | sample 5400091 | NCBI WGS metagenome assembly WNFY01 (sample SAMN13153364, study PRJNA577476) | soil metagenome | isolation source: 60 cm soil or saprolite under grassland replicate 1 | place: USA:California | collected 2016-06-15
ATCGTCGCGGTGACCGAGGCGGGCGAGGCGGGCCTGCGGGACTGGCTCGGGGTGGACCTGGTCCAGCTCAGGTCAGCCGCCTGACACGTTGTCGCGGAGCCTGGTCAGCAGGGCTTCGAGCTGGCCGGCGTCGCCTTCGGACAGCCCGGCGCGCAGCCGCCGGTCGAAGGCCGTGGCCGCGTCTCGCAGCCGGAGGAAGAGCGCGTCGCCGGCCGGAGTCAGCTCGACCAGGTGCAGCCGCCGGTTGGCCGGATCACGACGCCGGGTAGCCAGCCCGGCGGACTCCATCGTGTCCAGGTGATGGGTGAGCGTGGCCCCCTGGATCCCGACCGCTTCGGCGAGTTCGCGCTGGCTGGCGAGCGGCCGGCCTTTCAGCGAGATCAGCACCAGCCAGACCGGCAGCGAGCCGCCCGCCTCGGCCAGGGTGTCGTCGAAGGCACGGCTGACCGTCCTGGCCACCCTGGTCAGGTGCAGGCCGAGCGGCGGGTGCGCGGGGCGTGGCATGAGCGAAGGGTAGCATTCTTCCAACGACATCTAACCGTTTGATATCATACGCTTCGGTATCGAATTATACGGGAGGTGCATCATGAACGATCATGCCGAGGGCCAGCCGATGAGCGGGCGGGTCGCCCTGGTGGCCGGGGCGAGCAAGGGGATCGGCGCGGCCACGGCCGAGGCGTTCGCCGCCGCCGGGGCGGCCGTGGTCCTCGCCGCCCGCGACACCACCGCGCTCAAGGCCGTCGCCGACGGCATCCTGGCGCGCGGCGGCCGGGCGCTCGCCGTGGGCGCCGACGTCACCGACGTAGCGTCGGTGCGTGATGTGGTGGACCGGGCCGTGACGGTGTTCGGCCGTCTCGACGCGGCGTTCAACAACGCCAGCGCGGGCCCGCTGCCGGCCCCGCTCGCCGATATCGACCCGGACGAGTTCGACCTCGGCATCGCCACCAACATCCGCGGCACCTTCCTGGGGATGAAGTTCCAGATCCCGGCCATGCTCGCGAGCGGCGGGGGCGCCATCGTGAACATGGCCTCGGTCGCCGGGCTGAACGCCACGGCCAACCTCGCCGCCTACGTCGCGGGCAAGTCCGGGATCATCGGCCTGACCAAGGTGGCCGCGCTGGACTACGCCGACCAGGGCATCCGGGTCAACGTGGTGGCGCCGGGCCCGATCCGGACCTATCACATCGAGGCAGCCGGCGAGCAGGCGATACGCGCCGCGTCGATGTCGACGCCGATGCGGCGGATGGGCACGTCGGCCGAGGTGGCCCAGACCGTGCTCTGGCTGTGCTCGGACCAGTCCTCGTTCATCACCGGGACCGTCATCCCCGTCGACGGCGGGCAGGCCGCGGGGAGCAAGCCGCCGCAGATGTACCGGCAGGGCCAGCCGATGAAGGACGCCCCGGCCCCGGCCGGCTAACTGGCCTGAGTGACACCAGGCGGTCCGCCTCTGCCGCTCCTCGGCCCGTGCGCGATCGGTAACTCCCAGCACCACCACGCCGAACGCGAGCATCGCCTGTCCCCTTTCCTCCCTACCGCCCTTCTTGTTTTCCCAGCGGACGCACAGACTGGCCCAGTAGCCTTAGCGGCCGTGCCTGACGCTGTCGCCCGACCAGCGCCGCGACCGCAACCAGCATCTCAGCCGCGGCCAGCGTCACAGCCGGAGATCCGCCCTACCGGGCCCGCAGCCGGAACGCGGCTCGCCTGGCTGGACGCACTGCGCGGGATCGCCGCGCTGTGCGTGGTATTCGACCACCTGACCTACTCCGTGTTCCAGCCGGTGCGGGATTCGGTCTATCACTGGTTCGACCCTGGCCAGTACGGCGTCTTCGTATTCTTCCTCGTCAGCGGCTACATCGTGCCCGCGTCGCTGGAGCGCAGGGGCAGCGTCCGCGGCTTCTGGGTCAGCCGCGTGTTCCGGCTCTACCCGCTGTACCTGTTCACGCTGAGCGCCATGATCGTGCTCTGGGCCAGCGGGATCGGCTCGCTGGGGGGTATGGACTCCGACGCGGTGACCTCCTCGTTCGCCGACGTGTTCATGCTGCAGAGCGTGCTGTGGGCAGCGACCGCCCCGAACGTGGTGTGGTCGCTGGCCTACGAGATGGTGTTCTACCTGATGATCACCGCGCTGTTCCTGGGCGGCGTGCACCAGCGGAGCAGCCGGTACGCCCTGGTGTTCGCGGCGGCGGCGGTAGGTCTGGGCGGGCTCCTGGTTCCCGCGTCCCTGTCCCACCACCTGCTCACGCCCGGCGTGGTAGTCGCGATCACCGACAGCCTGATACTGGCCGGCCTGGCGCTGACGCTGGCGAGCCGGGGCCGGACGCGCATCGCGGGCGCGGTGCTGGCGGCGCTGACCGGGCTGCTGCTGATCGTGTTCAATAGCGGCTTCGCGGCGCCCTGGGAGACCTTCACGATCTTCGCGCTGATGTTCACCGGCACGATGCTGTACCGCGCCGAGGCCGGCCAGTACCCCTGGCGGCGGGCGCTGTACGTGACGGTCCTGGTGTTCGGCCTCACCCTGGTCGCCGTGCAATGGCACGTCTCTCCGCTAGCGGAGAATTTGGTGGCCATCCGCAAGACGTTCAACACCCTGGAACTCGCCGGGCTGACCTTCGCGGTCGCCATGCTGTGCCGCCGCAAGAGGATGCCGCGCGCCCTGGCCTGGCTCGGGCTGATCAGCTACTCGGTGTACCTGCTGCACCCCGTGCTGATCGAGGTCTACGACAGCGTGCCGTGGACGCGGAACCAGAACTTCGTACCGACGGAGTTGCTCCTGGTCGCGGTGTTCGTCCTGGTCCTGCTGGCGTGCTGCGGGCTGACCCACCGCTTCATCGAGGCACCCATGCAGCGCGTGGGCCGTCGGGTGGCGAGACGACTCGACGCTAGGTTCGGCCCGGATAGCGTCGCGGGCCAGGCCTCCCCTCCGGGAACGCGATGAAACCCTGGTTCCAGTGCGTTTTAACGCACTGGAATCCCGGTTTCAGGGCATCCGGCACGACGGCAATCCAGCTTGGCCGTCTTTTACTGCGGGGAAGCGCGGCAATGCCGATTCACCGACGTTCTTTCCGCGTTTCAGTATTGCTTTCCGGGTAATTTCGGGTACCATTTCGCCGTGCGCCGGGAGGGGCGATCGGCGCGTCATCGGGATGCCGGCGCGGTCGCGGACTCCGGCCCGGCGAGGCCGCTAGCCCGGCGGCCGCCTCTCGTGGAGAGACGCTCGCGGTGACCGTTAGGCTGCCGAACGCGACGAGTCAGTATGTGACTGATAGCACTTAAGTGACTACAGTTAGCCCTCACTTCTGGTGACCGGTTGCCGCCGGACGACGGCATGCGGACGTCGCGACGACAGGCGCGGGGCGCGCTCGTACACACTCGTGACCGACGTGCCGAATCTTTTCGCATTCCGGAATTATAGATGTTTGCCCAGTTCAGGGGCTTGAATAATAGCCAGCCGACGCTCCGGCATAGGCGCTGATTGCGGCTAACTATACGTACAGTAACTATGCTGAGATACGTTAGTAACCTTGATGTTATCTACTGTGAAAGCTGATAGTTGTGTAACTTGTGTATAGCGGAATGTTCCATAAGATGGAACATTTTCGGGTTTTGCGAGATTTTCCGGCCTTCATGCCGCATGCTGATTCAGCACCAGGGATCTTATTCAGAGCGTAAAGATGCGCTTTCCCTGCGTTACGCGGGTCAGTCGCGCGGATAAGGCAGCGACCACGAAGCGGCCCGCGGCGCCGGCCACCAGAGCACGGCGCATTCTTCCGAATCCACGGAACTCATTAAAGGAGCGGGCCTGTGTCCATGCGACATAAGGTAGGCACCATCGCCGGAACGATGGCAGTATCTCTGGCGTTTCTCCCAGGAGCGGCTAGCGCGCATTCGCTGTCGTTCAACCAGAAGGCAGCCTCGTACGTGAAGTCGTTCGTGCACCGGGTCCCGTACGTGTACGGCGGCAGCTCGCCCCGCACCGGCTTCGACTGCAGCGGGCTCACCCACTACGTGTACGGCCACTACGGCAAGTCGATCCCCCGGACCGCGGACGCCCAGTTCCGGCGCTTCCACCGCGAGAGCAAAGCCCGCGCGTGGGGTGGTGACCTCGTGTTCTTCCACGTGAACTCCAACCCGAACAGCTACGTCTACCATGTCGGCGTCTACGAAGGTGGCGGCCACATGGTCTCGGCCACGAATCCCGCCGGGGGGATCCGCTGGCAGACAATCTGGTCACGCAATGTGACGTTCGGTACGATCACCCACTAGCCTCTGGCCGCGGACGCGCTCCGTGTGCAGCGCGCCGGCCAGGACGGCATGTCCAGGCCTGCAACGCCGCCGGTTCCCGGTTCCGCCGGGGACCGGCGGCTAGCCAATGGCTAGAATCGTCGGGATGCCAGGGCCGACCGCAGGAAGCGCCGTGGGTAGGAGCCGCACGCTCGCTCAGGTGTACCGGCACTTCGGTGAGGTCGACGCCGCCGGGACATCGCCGCTGTACGAGCGCGTCGCTGTCGCCCTGAGTGAGTCCGGCGAGGCACTGCGCGCCATCGAGGCGGCACCGGCGCGCAAGCGGCACCCCGCGGTGATCCTCGCCGCGCTGCACGACCTCGCCCTCGCCGGACGCGCCCCGGCGCTGGCCGCGGCCTATGCCGCTGCGGACGGCGACGCTGCCGCTGGCGCGGCGATCGACACGCTGCTGCGAATGACCGACTCGGTCGTGGCCATCGCCGTGCGCCGGCCGACGCGGGCCAACGAGACCGGACGCTGCGCCGTGCTGTATCCGGCCATTGCCGAGGCGGCGCGCCGGGTAGGCGCGAATGCGGTCGGGCTGATCGACGTGGGCTGTTCGGCTGGGCTCAATCTCAATGTCGATCGCGTTGGCATCACGTACAGCAACGGGCAATCACTGGGCGATCCGTCATCTCCTGTGCAGCTGTCGTCTTCGATCGTGGGAGAACAGCCCATCCCGGCGCGGGCGATGCCCGAGGTCGTCGCCCGGGTCGGCGTCGACCTCGATCCGGTCGACGTGACCGACCCCGATGACGCCCGGTGGTTGCGCGCCTGCCTGTGGCCGGATCAGCCGGAGCAGGCCGCGAGGCTCGAAGCGGAGATGGCGCTGGCGGCGACGGCCCCTCCGCTGCTGCTGCACGGTGACGCCGTCGAGGTGGTGCCCGACGCCTTCGCCCGCGTGCCCGCGGACGCCCTGCCAGTCGTGGTCACGACGTGGGCGTTGTCGCACTTCCCGCTCGAGAGCCGGCTGCGCTTCCTGCACCGCCTCGACGAGGCGGCGGCCGGGCGGGCGGTGGCGTGGGTGTCAGCGGAAGGAGTCGGAGTCGCGCCGGCGATACCGGCACTTGGCGATCGCCGCGCCTCTGGCCACAGCATCATCGGCCTGGCGGTGTTCGGCCGGTCGGCCCTGCGCGCCGAGGCCATTGGCCGCTGCTGGTCGCGGGGCCGCTTCCTGGCGTGGCTGGCAGACTCCGAGTTGTCCGGGCTCAACCGGTCCAACCCGACAGCACACTAGGTCAGCTGCGGCGCTAACCGGGCCCGATCCACTCGACCGTGGAGCCGAATCCGCTCAGCGCGGTCCACTGGACGGTCGAGACCTTCACGTCCTTCGGCAGCTGGAAGGTGACCGAACCCGTCACCGTCTCGCCCGTGGACACCTGAATCGCCCCGTGGTCGAAGTTGGCGTAGCCGGGGATGCCGTCGAAGTCCGCCGAGTAGTCCTTGCCGTTACTGCCGATGACCACGGCGTCGTTGTTGGCGTCCTCGTCCCGCGGGCTGCCGGTCAGGGCCTTGACCCGGAAGACGAGCCCGACGAACCGCTTGCCTGCGTCCGGCACCGTGAACTGGTTCTCGCCCCTGGCCGGGTCGATCACCTTGGTCAGGGTCACCCGGTAGAGGTTCCCGCTGCCGTCCTTGAGCTCGAAGGACGAGCCGATCCTGCCCGGTGGTTCCTGGTGCCCGGCGGACGCGCTGGTGCCCGAGGGGAACGGCGTGACCGAGACCGAGACGTTCTCGTGGCTCTTGCCGAGGTTCCCGACCACGACGCCGGCGACGATGATCACGCCCAGCGTGATGATCGCGCCGAGGAACCTGGGCCTGCGCCTGAACCGCGGCGGGCGCGGGCCGTGGCCGTAGGTGTAGCCGGGGGCGGGGTAAGGCGGCTGGCCCGCGGGCGGCCAGGACGGCGGCGGAGGCTGATCCCCGCCACCCGAGGGCCAGGATTGCGGCGGAGGCGGGGACTGGCCCGGCGTGGGCCAGGCCGGCGGCTGTCCCTGGCCCGACCCGGCGGACGGCCAGGCCGACGGCTGGTCACCGGACGGCCAGGCGGGTGGCTGGTCCGCGGAGGGCCACGGCGACGGCTGGTCGCCCTGATCTGACGGCTGGCCCTGGCCCCATGGCGGCGGCTGGCTCAAGGTGTCCCCTCCAACGCGGCGCGGACGGCCGCGCTCCCCCGGCAGGGGACGCGCCGAAGGCCGTCACGGTGCACGGTAATGCATTCGCCGGCATCCCGCAGGGGGGTGCATGCTGACCTCGGCTTACAGTTTGTGAGAACGTCTGACCATGGATGCTGCCGCTGTGAACGTGGCCGGCGACGACGGCTCGCCGGGACGAGCCGGCTACCGGCGATCGGCGGGATCGCCACGGGGCGAGGCCAGGCGCCGGGAACTGCTGGACCGGGTGACCGACGACCTCGCGGTCAACGGCCTGGTGGACTTCTCGCTCCGGCGGGCGGCGCGCGCCGCCAGTACCACGCACAAAGTGCTGCTCTACCACTTCGACGGGGCCGAGGACCTGCTCGCGCAGGCCATCTTCCAGCTGCGCGAGCGGCGCATCGGCAACGCGCTGGCCGCCATCGCCGCGGGACCGGAGGGGCAGACGCTGGCGGAGCGGATCCGCGCCGTCTGGCCCGCCCTGCTGGGCAAGGAATCCCGGGTGCTCGATCAGGCCATCGGGCTGATGATGTACAACCCAGCGCGCTACGCCGAACTCGGCCGGGGGGCATCCCAGCAGTACCTGCCGACGCTGCTGTCGCTCTGCCCGCCGGAATGGACCGACCGGCGCAAGCTCGAGGTCGCCGAGATGATCCTCGCCATCCTGCGCGGTTTCCTCATCGACGCGCTGACCAGCGGGAACACCACGGGGGTTGAGGCCGGGTTCGAGGCCCTGGCCCGCGCGCTCGACCGCGAGGAGGCCGCCGGGGCCTAACCGGATAGACATTTTGCGAACCATGTGGTTCACTTCTGCTGAGAATGAATTCCGCTGGACGTCGATACGGGGGCATCCATGGAACGGCAGAAGATCAGGTTCGCGAGCGGCGACACCGAGTGCGCGGCCTGGCACTACCCGGGGACCAACGGCGGCTGCGTGGTCATGACTGGCGGCTTCGCGGTGACCAAGGAGCCGGGAACCGACCTGTTCGCCAGGCGGTTCGCCGAGGCCGGGTTCAGCGTCCTGGCGTTCGACTACCGCTACCTGGGCGAGAGCGGCGGGCAACCGCGCCAGGTGCAGCGCGTCGGCGAGCAGCTCGCCGACTGGCGGGCCGCGATCGGCTGCGCCCGGGCGCTGCCCGGAGTCGACCCGGCCAGGGTCGCGATCTGGAGCTTTTCCGCCTCGGCAGGCCACGTGTTCCGGATCGCCGCCGACGACGCGGGCCTGGCCGCGGCGATCGCTCAGACGCCGTACGCCGACGGGCCGACGGCGTCGCGCAACGCGGCGCGGTACCAGAAGCCGGCCGCCATGCTTCGCTTCGCCGGCTTGGGCATCGCCGACGCCGTCGGCGCCTTGGCCGGCCGTCAGCCGAGGCTGGTGCGGCTCGCCGGGCCGCCGGGAACCGTCGCGATGCTCACCACGCCGGACGGCCAGGATGGCAGCAGGGCGCTCGATCCGGACGGCAGGTACCCGGACTGGCGGCAGGAGGTCGCCGCCCGTTCGGCCCTTCGCCTTAGTTTCTACCGGCCGGGACGGTACGCGAGCCGGGTCCGGTGCCCGCTGCTGGTCCTGGCCTGTGACCAGGACCAGTCGGTCCTGGCCGGACCGGCCGTCCGCGCGGCCGGCCGGGCGCCGCGGGCCGAACTGGTCCGGATGCCAGGCGGGCACTACGAGCCGTTCCTGGGCGGCCACGAGCGGGCCGTCGAGGCCGAACTGTCCTTCCTGCGCCGGCACCTGCTCATCGAATCGGCGGGCGGCCGACCGGGTGCGGCTGCGGCCGCGGCCGCGGAGTCAGCCGGACGGCCGGCATGAAACAGATCGAGCTGTCCGCCGGGACGATCGAGTACCACGACACCGGCGGCGACGGACCGGTACTCGTGCTGCTGCACGGGCTGATGATGGACGCCTCGCTGTGGGACGAGGTGATCGCCGGCCTGTCCCCCGGCCACCGGTGCGTGGCGCCGACCCTGCCGCTCGGGGCGCACCGTCACGCCATGGACCCCGCCGCGGACCTGTCGCTGCCCGGGATAGCCCGGCTGACCGCCGAGTTCCTGGACCGCCTGAACCTGCGCGACGTCACCCTCGTCGGCAACGACACCGGCGGGGCGCTCGTCCAGCTGCTCATGGGCGACGGCAACACAAGGGTGGGACGGGCCGTGCTCGTCTCGTGCGACGCGTTCGACAACTTCCCGCCCGGGCTGACCGGTAGGACGCTGCTGCTCTCCGGGAAGCTCCCGCCGCCGCTGTTCGGGGTGTTCATGCAGCAGATGCGGCTGCGGGTGGTGCGGCGGCTGCCGATCGCGTTCGGCTGGCTGACCAAGCGAGGCGACGCGGCCACGGCTCGGTGGATGAGGCCGGTCCTGACCAGGCCCGAAATCCGGCGCGACGCCGTGCGGATGCTGCGGGCCGCGGCCGCCGACACCCGCTTCCTGCTCGCGGCGGCCGAACGGCTGCCGGGCTTCGACCGCCCCGCTCTCGTCGTCTGGGCCAGCCGGGACCGGGTGATGCCGCCCGAGCACGGCCCGCGGCTGGCCGGGCTGCTCCCGCAAGGACGGCTGGCCGAGGTCGACGACAGCTATACGCTCATTCCGCTGGACCAGCCCGCCAGGCTCGCCCAGATCATCGCGGATTTCGCCGCTGAACGACAGACGGGGCCGTCACGACATGCAGGCCAGAGGTCTTGACTGGATCGACGACCTCCCCGAACGGGGCATGGCGGGTGCCTATATATCCGGCCTCCGCTTCGCCTCCGGGCACGACCGGGATCAGCTTGCCGACGAGTCGCTTCCCTGCCGCTTAACCGCGGATGCCGTATGGCGCACCGCATAAGGTGAGCGTTAACGGTGAAGGGAGGTTGCGACGTGCGACGATTCCTTGCCCTGATGCTCGGCGTGCTCGCGGCGATCTGGCTGTCGGGTTCCCCGGCTCGGGCCGACACGCTGGCGGACTGCCTGGGCAAGCACCACGTCTGCGTCACCAGCGACGGACGCAGCCTCGTCACCCAGAGCCAGCAGACGCAGCTGGAACAGGCTATCGGCAACGATGACATCTACCTGGTGGCCGCGGCGTCCGGCTCGGCCGGCTACAACGCCGCGATGCGCCAGATCATCGGCACGCTGGGCACCGAGAAGAATCAGTTCGTCGTCGGCTTCCTGGACAGCAGGCTGCGGCATTTCGGCGCCGACAACCGGGGCGTGCTGGAAGCCGGCGCGGCCGCGAACATCGCCACCACCGTCGTGCAACAGCACCAGTCCGATCAGGACATCTTCGCCGCGCTGCAGGACTTCGTCCGCGACGTGCAGCAGGAGGCGCAGGCCCCCGGTTCCTCGGGCGCCGCGGCCGGCCCGGCTTCGCATACGCTGCGCAATGTCCTGATCGTCCTCGGCGTCATCCTGCTCGTGGTGGTGCTCGGCGGCTTGTTCATCTGGCGGCCACGCCGCCTGCGCAGGCAGCGGGAACTCGCCGAGGCCAAGGCCGCGGCCCAGGACGACCTGCTCGCGCTCAGCAACCGGATCACCGACCACCAGAACGACGTCTCCGTGCAGAGCAACCCGGAGGCGGCGGCCGAGCAGGCCGCCGCGCTGGCCGCCTACGAGCGCGGCACCGCGGCCCTGGACGCCGCCCGGCGGCCCGGCGACATGCAGGCGGTGAGCCGGAACATCGCCGAGGGCCAGTACCGCCTGGCCTGCGCGGAAGCCGTCGCGAACGGCGAGCCCAAGCCCGGGCGGCGGCCGATGTGCTTCTTCGATCCGCGGCACGGCATGTCGGTGACCGATGTCTCCTGGGCGCCACCGGACGGCGGCCCGAGCCGGCTGGTCCCGGTCTGTGCCATGGACCTGCGCAAGATCGAGCAGGGCATCCAGCCGGAGATCCGCAGGGTGGAGGACACGTCCGGCGCGCGGGTCCCGTACGTCAACACTGGCTTCGCCCCGGCGTACTGGGGCGGTTTCGGCTACGGCGGAGCCGCGCTCGGCGGATTCCTGCTCGGCGAGGCGCTCGCCTCACCGCCGATCTTCATCAACGAGTACGGCTACGGGGACCCTGGATCCTATGGGAGCGGGGACAACTTCGGCGGCGGGGACTTCGGCGGAGACGGCGGCAACGACTTCGGCGGCGGAGACTTCGGCGGCGGGGATATGGGTGGCGGCGATTTCGGCGGGGGCGACTTCGGCGGCGGGGGCGGGGACTTCTAGCCGCGGTAAGCGGAGCGCGGCTCCGGCTTCGGCTCCGGCTTCGGCTTCGTCACAGGGCTGCCAACGCCACGGCTAGCCCGGTCGCTCCGAAGAGAACAAGCCCGGCGATCCATAGCTGGTGAGAAGGCCGCCAATCCTCTCGGTCGTAGCCCGGCCGCGGCTACCCGGTCCTCGGCATGCTCCCAGCCGCCGCTCACTGCCTTGCTGGGATGAACGGCATCGACGCATCACGGGGTTGGCCTGTCGCGCGGCGAGGGACAGGACGAGCGCGAGGCCGAGGAGGACGAGCCCGGCCGCAGGGGCCTGCGCGAGAGCGGCGGATGCACCCCACGCGTCCGCGACGCGCCCAGCAAGGGAAGCCGCCACGGCCGAGCCAGCCGCACTGGCGGAGTTGTTCCAGGTGAACGCCTGGGTGAGGGCCGCCGGGTGGACGGCCTTCTCGGTGAGGACGTTCAGCAGGACAAGCGTGGGCGGTACCGCCACCTCCGTGACTACCACCGCCACGCCGAGCCAGATCGCCGACGGCGCGAGGGGAAGCAGCAGCGCCGCGCCCGTCAGGTAGGCGGACGCCGCGACGAGCTGGCGCCGTGCCGGGGCGCGATAGCGGCGCAGCCCGTAGACCCAGCCGGAGAGCAGCCCGCTGAGGCCGGCGGCGGCGGTGATCGCGGCGGCCGCGCCCGGCACCCCGTGACGGGTGGCGAAGGAGCTCACCGAGACCCCCATGGTGCCGAAGAACAGCCCGATAGCCAGGTTGAGCAGTGCGAGGAGGAGGAAGGCCGGCCGCAGCAAGGTCCGTCCGCTGCGGGCATGTCCGGCGCGCTCGCGAGCGGGCCGGGGCGCGGTGCGGCGCTGAGCGGCCAGCGCCGCTCCCCCGCCGAGAATCAGGCCCGCGGCGATGGCGCTGGCCAGGGCCGCGTCACCGACTGCGCCAAGCGAGGTGACCAGGACCGGCCCGAGAAGGAAAGCGGTGGCGTTGGCCAGCGACTCCAGCGCGAAGGCGGTGGGCAGCTCGCCGGCCCGCTCGCCGCGCAGCAGGTGCGCCCAGCGGGCCCCGGACAGGGCGCCGAGCTGGGGAACGACCGCACCGGCGCAGGTCGCGGCGGCGATCTGTGCTGCCGGAATGGTGGACGCAAGGACACCGGCGATAGCGGCGCCGTGGGCCAGGAGGCAGAACGGCAGGACGCGGGTCTGGCCGAACCTGTCGACCAAGCGGGCCAGCTGCGGGCCGACCAGAGCCTCGGCGAGGGCGAACCCAGCGGCGGCAAGGCCGGCGGTGCCGTAGGAGCCGGTGCGGGCGTGCAGCAGCCAGACCAGGCCGAGGCCGGTCATGGCGATACCGACGCGGCCGGCAGCGGCGGTGAAGAAGAAGGCGGCGGCACCGGGGGTGCGCAGCAAGGAACGGTAGCCGGTAGCGGCGCGGGGCATGAGGTGTCCTTCGTCGCCGCCCGGCGGGGTGAGCCACCCGGGGTCGCCGGCGCCTGAGTGATGCAGAAAGACGCAACCCGTGGCCCGCCGGGGGACGTCCAGGACTGCGGCGGGACGGGACACGCGCCCTCGCCGCCGCCCCCGACACCGGGCGGAAGAGAAACGTTGAGCCCGGGCCAAGGCGGGTCCGGGTGACCGGGACGACGATAGCAGGACGGGGCGGGGTTCCGGCAAGGCCATTTCGGACGATGGCGGCGCGCAAACGTCCGGGGAGGAGCGGCTAGTGGCTGACTCCTGAGGCTGCGTCACCACTGCCGGATGTGCAATGAGATCATGGTCGGCGGGTTGGAAGGTAGAGGCAGGCTGTCATATATCGAACAGTCGTGCTATTGTGTGAATGTGAAGCCCCATGTTTCTAGAGCAAAGATCCGTGCCCCGTCGCCGGTCCTGGCCGTCGTCCTGCTGGCGATCCTGGTCATGGCCTCTGCGGTGCTCGGCTGGCTGGGGGGCCTGGTGGCCTGGCTGATAGTGCTGGGCGCGCTGGCCGTGTTCGCGTTCTGCCTGCGGGGCCGCCCCTGACCCGGGCCTCTCTGTTAAGGAACAAGCCTCGGTCCTGCCTGTTCGGCCACAAGCCGGGTCCGGGGAGAGTCCATATCGGATGGAAGCTGTGCGCTTGCGTCCCGGCAGCGGAAGACCCGAGCCGGGATGGGTCATGTCCGGTCAAGATCCTCAAGGGTTGGCCGATTCCTAGATGACTGGGACGGCAGTCACGCCCGTGCGCTGCTGCTGGCCGCGCAGACCGATACCAGTGAGGAGACGATAGAACCGCTGGTGACGGCGAAGCTGGAACGGGCGGTGATCCTGGACCGCGCAGACCCGCCCGACGTCGTAGCCCTCATTGACGAGCTAGTGCTTCACAGACTGATCGGCTCACCCGAGATCATGCACGACCAGCTAACCCAGGTCGCCGATCTTGCCCAGCGCCCGTATGTGTGCGTCCAGGTCGTGCCCACGGCTGTCGGCGCCACGGCCGGACTGTCCGGTGCGGTGAACCTGGCCAGCGGTGACGGCTCACCTGACGTGCTGCACACGGATGCCATACCGGAAGGGCATACCACCGAATCAAGATCACTAGTGCGCAACGCAGCGGTAGCCTTCGAGCGGATACGCGGCTATGCCATGCCGCGAGCGCAGTCTCGTGACCTGATCATGGAAGTGGCGAATGAGCAATGGAAGCAGTAGAACCACGCTGGCGCAAGTCCAGCTACAGCGGCAACGGCGGTGATTGCGTCGAAGTCGGCCAGGCTGCCCGCGCGATGGCCGTTCGGGACACTAAGGACCGGACTGGCCCAGTACTCCGGTTCACTCCCGCCGCATGGCGGAAGTTTGCCCACCGGGTAAAGCACTCGTTAGGGTGCGGCAATAGCCTGACGGCCGTTAGGCGTGGAGGGGCGGGTGAGTCGGCCTGTAGGCCGGGTTCTGTCACCCCGCTTTCCGTAACCTGGCGGGACTCCCCCGAAACGCTGGCTGACCTGCGGTTTAACCTCTCATGGCTTCTCATCAGTTCCTGTGTCTTTTCACACTCTGGCGGAACAGAGACGGCTTGTCGTTTGCCGTACGGAGGTCATCCCAATCGATTGGGCCGAGGACAAGTTCGTTTAGCTCACTACGCTCCACCAGCTCCCGTATGGCGCCAGCTACAGCCTGGGCTTCGTCCATCGTCAGGTTCACCGTGATCACCGCTCCTGCCTCCTTACGGTCTTCTACCGCCAAAGGTAGGTCGTAGGGGGCCGCGATGCATCGACCGGCACGAGATCGGCTATTACCTCCGGTGCAGGAAAGTGACCATCTGGAGGACCGATGACGGGCCCTGAACACTATGCCGAGGCCGAGCGCCTGCTGACGCTCGCCGACCGTCACACCAAGGGCGTCACCTACGCCCAGGAATGGACGCTGACCCTGAACGCAGCCCAGGTCCACGCCACCCTCGCGCTGGCCGCTGCGACCGCCGTAGGCACGGTAGGCCCTGACCTCCACGCGTGGACCGACGTCGCCGCCACCAGGCCCAGCGCCAGCAAGCCGGAGGCCCCGAGCCCCAGCCCTCCGGAGTCCGGCCCTGGACCACGGCGCCCTCCGCCCCTGTTCCCGCCGGAGGACAGGCCACGCCATTAGGCTGACACCGCTTAGTGGTAGCGCGAGGCTGTCGCTGTGCTGTTGCCAGAGTGCCTCAGCTCGAGGATTCCTTGACTGGCTGGCGGGCAAGCCGCTGCCCCGCCCGGCGAACCCCGCGTGGTCCCAGCTTGTCCAGGCCCACACGGCCAGAGGAGTGCGGTTCCGCCGTGCCCGGGTGGTCTCCGAGCCGCTCGCGGACTACATCCGGTTCGAGCATGCGATTACCGATGAGGTGAACGTCTGTGCCGGGGAGGAGGTGCGCTGGCTCCCGCGGCGCCGGGCGTCAGACCTGTGCCTGCCTGGAAACGACTTCTGGTTGTTCGATGACAGGCTCATCCGGTTCTCGTACTTTTCCGGCGACGGTCACATCCTGGAGGACGAACTGGTCTCAGACACGGCAGTGGCCCGGATGTGCTCAGCGGCCTTCGAGGCCGTCTGGGAACGCTCGATCCCGCACGCCGAGTACCGGTCCACCTGAACCTCGCGAATCTTCGACACAGGACAGCCGTCGTGGCCATCTCGCCGTCATCTAGCGTCCAGCGCGCGAGGCAGCAGCTCGCCGGGCGGCTGCGTGACATCCGTCTCGACGCGGGCCTGACCGCACGGTCGCTGTCCGCAGCTGCGGGCTGGCATGAGGCGAAAACGAGCCGGATCGAGTCGGCTAAGCAGGCGCCGAGCGAGGCGGACATTCTGCAGTGGTGCCGGGTGTGCGGCGCGGACCGGGAGATCCCGGATCTGATCGCGGCGTCCAGGGCAGCCGACTCGATGTACGTCGAGTGGCGCCGGCTCAATCCAGCCGGCCTGCGCCGGGCGCAGGAGTCCCGGCGCCCGCTGTACCAGCGCACCCGGTTCTTCAAGGCGTACTGCTCGGCCGTCGTTCCCGGGTTCCTTCAGACGCCCGGTTACGCGGGAGCGCTGCTATCAGCAATCGGTGCGTTCCGTGACACCCCGGACGACGTGGAAGAAGCAGTCGCGGCACGAATGAGCCGGAACCGGATGCTGCGCAACGGCAACCACCGCTTCGTGCTGCTGGTGGAGGAATCCGTCCTCAGGTACCGTCTCGGCGCTGCGGATGTCATGGCGGACCAACTCAGCTACCTGCTCGAAGCAGCAGAGCTGCCTTCCCTGTCCCTCGGCGTGATCCCATTCACGGCGCAACGAGGGCCGCTGTGGCCGCTGGAGTCCTTTACTGTCTTCGACGACGAACGGGTACATGTTGAACTGCTGTCGGCGCAGGTAACTGTCACCGCGCCTAGCGAGATCATGCTGTATGTGCGCCTTCGAGAGGCTTGCGGAGCTAGCTGTCTACCGGACGCAGGCACGGGCATTGATCACAGCGGCAGTTGACGCGCTCGGCTAACTTCCTCGCAAGTTTCCGCAAGCTTATTTACCCACCACTCGCCCCTCCGGTTGGCTGAAGGTAATCACAAGGGTGCGCGATGGTGAGACAGGCGGTCTGCGATGAGATCCCGGGAAGACAACCCTGCAGAACTGGCAAGGCCCCGGGCCGCCGTCGCGAGCTGGCGCGATCAGAACCCAGCTGGGAACGCTGAGGAGTTGATCGCAGCCATCGGTCACCGGTTCCACCGCGACTACGATGTCGTGCTCCGCGCGATGCTCTTCGCGGTCGACCGGCACCGGGCGCGTCAGGTTACCGGCACTGCCTTTGTGGGGCGGCTGCCATGAGCGCGTTCCGTGCCCGACCGATGGCCGCGGCACTGGGGATCGCGCCGGATGAGCCGGACCAGGTAATACGGCTCGGTCGGTTCCGCGAGGAGCATCCAGACGTGATCATCGGGGACGGCGGGTTCGGCACCTGGCAAGCCCGAGTCGCACGGCGAGACAGTCATCACCCGTTACACCCTCCGCGAGCTGCTCGACAAGCTTGGTGAACTGATCGCAGGAGACGACGGACAGTCAGGCGGGACGCTCGACTAAGAACGGTACGGCGGCATGTCCTCTCCGATGCCAAACCTGGGCAATGGCTGGGGTGCCTGTGGTACTGACCAACCGGCCGGGCGTGCTGGCTTACGCCACTGTGCCCCTAATGTGCCCGGCAGCGTTTCCGTACTTTGTTCCAGCGCAGGTCAGCGAGGTGCAAGGGTGGGTGAGCCGGCCTGTAGGCCGGGTTCTGTGCGCCCGCTTGCGCGGGGCGGCGGTCATCCATCTGGGACTGCCGTTGCCGACAGCCTCGTGCGGTCTACCCGCGAGCATCGGGCGGGCCGCCCTCGATCGCTCGCGCAGGGAGCCAATGGCTCCCCTCTTGACCTTGCTCCGGGTGGGGTTTACCGAGCCGCCGCAGTCACCTGCGGCGCTGGTGGTCTCTTACACCACCGTTTCACCCTTACCCCGGCTGACGCCGGGGCGGTCTGCTTTCTGTGGCACTGTCCCGCGGGTCACCCCGGGTCGGCGTTACCGACCACCCTGCCCTGTGGAGCCCGGACCTTCCTCACCGGGCTTGCACCCGGCGCGACCGCCCGGCCGACTCACCCGTGCTCAGGATACGCCGGATGCCACCGGGCCCGCGTAGCGAACCGAACCGGCGCCGACGAACGACGCCAGCGATTCGATCGCCGCCGTCACCGGGGCATCCGCCATCGACCCGGCCGAACCCTCCTCAGCGAACACCCCCTCGACGACGAGCTCGCCCCGCTTGCGGTCCATCCGCGGCACCACCCGGCCGATCAGCCGCTCCCCCGCTAGCACCGGCATCACGTAGCTGCCGAAGCGCCGCTTGTGCTTCGGCACGTAGATCTCATTGCGGTAGACGAAATCCCAGAGCCGTTCGGTCCGGTCCCGGTCGCAGATCAGGTTGCCGAACGGGGACAGCAGCGTGGTCCGCGGCCGCCACTGCTCGTCCAGCAGGCCGAGCTTGTCCCGGTGAACCCACCACTGCTCACTGCCGCCCTCGACCCGAACCGGCCGGGCCCAGCCCGCGTGCTCCAGGTCAAGACCCGGATACCGGCCGATGGTGAAGTGCCGCTCGACGTCCCGCGCCCGGGCCACGCCCAGGGCGCGCAGTGCGTGACCTGCCGCCAGG
>WNFY01002557.1_pt1 | contig 17257 bp, 15 predicted proteins | sample 5400091 | NCBI WGS metagenome assembly WNFY01 (sample SAMN13153364, study PRJNA577476) | soil metagenome | isolation source: 60 cm soil or saprolite under grassland replicate 1 | place: USA:California | collected 2016-06-15
CGAGTCGCCCGGCAGCGTGAACCACTGGTTGCCGGCCGCGTCGACCGTCTCCTCGGCACCGGTACCGTCGAGCTTTCCGCCGAGCCATTCGCGGGCGCGCTGCCACGTATCGGTCCACGCGACCCGCTGGGCGCCGTTTTCGTCGCCGGTCAGCTCCTGAAGCTCTCGCAGCTCTGCGACTGTGCGGCCTGGATCGAGCATCTGCGCGATCGTAAACGGCTCCCGCGAGTGTGGTAAGAGATACGCGATGGCGACGATCGCGGCAGAGCAACCCGCCGGGCATCGTCGTGCCGCGGCCATCAAGAGCGCGGCCGAGCGGGTCGGAATGCTGGTGCTCGTGCTGGCGATCCTCTGGGGGCTCTGGGAGGGATACCGCTGGCTTTGGATTCGCGAGGGCTGGACGTGGCCGTTCGTCGTCGACTCGACGACGATGCCGCACATCTACGACATCCTGCGGCAGCTCTTCCGCAAGCCGACCTCGGGTGCCGGCGGCGACATCCTTCTCGTCCAGCTTCTGCACGCGGCATGGTTCACGGCGAAGGAGGCGTTGGTGGGGTTCGCGCTCGGCGCCTCGTTCGGCTTCCTGCTCGGCGTCGCGCTCTCGCAGTTCCGTCTGCTCCAGCGCGGCCTCCTGCCCTACGTCGTCGCCTCGCAGACCGTGCCGATCCTCGCAGTCGCGCCCATCGTCGTCGTCTACCTCGGCAGCCTCCATGTCGCCGCTTGGTTCTCGGTCGCCGTCATCGCGAGCTATTTGACCTTCTTCCCGGTGACGATCAACACGCTGCGCGGCCTCCAGTCGACCGACCGGCGGGCCCTCGAGCTGATGCGCTCGTACGCTGCCGGCCGGCTGAGCGTGCTCTGGAAGCTGAGGATTCCCGCGGCGCTGCCATACATCTTCTCCGCGCTCAAGGTGTCGGCCACCGCGAGCATTGTCGGCGCGATCATCGGCGAAGCGCCTTCGTCGATCCAGGAAGGCCTCGGCGGCTTCATCGTCAGCTTCAACCAGTACTACTCACTCAATCCCGAGAACCTCTGGGCGACCAACCTGATCGCGGCGCTGCTCGGGATCGCCTTCTTCCTCGTGATCGTGATCGTCGAGGCGATCGTCGTCCGCCGCGCGCCGGAGAACGTCGCATGAGTGTGGTGACGATCGAAGGGCTGACGAAGAGGTTCGGAGGCGGGACGACGGCACTCGAGGGGATCGAGCTGGCGATCGAGGAACGCGAGTTCGTCTCGCTGATCGGGCCGTCGGGCTGCGGCAAGTCGACGCTCCTGCGGATCATCGGCGACCTGATCCAGCCGACGGCGGGGACCGTCCGAGTGAACGGGAAGCCGGCGGCGCAGGCCCGGGCCGATCGCGACTACGGCATCGTCTTCCAGGACCCCGTCCTCTACGACTGGCGGACGGTCGCCAAGAACATCTCCCTTCCGCTCGAGCTGGCCCGCTGGAATCGTCGCCGGCGCAACGAACGTGTCCAGGAGATGATGCGGCTCGTCGAGCTCACCGGCTTCGAGGGCCATTACCCTTGGCAGCTCTCCGGTGGCATGCAGCAACGCGTCTCGATCGCGCGCGCGCTCTCGTTCGACCCGGCGCTGCTGCTCATGGACGAGCCCTTCGGGGCCCTCGACGAGATGACGCGCGAACGGCTCAACCTCGAGCTGCTTCGGATTTGGGAGGCCAGCGGCTCGACGATGGTCTTCGTGACCCACTCGATCGCCGAAGCTGTCTTCCTCTCCACGCGAGTCGTGGTGATGTCCCCACGCCCGGGCCGGATCTCGAACCTGATCACGGTCGACCTACCGCACCCGCGCACCGCGGCGATCCGTGAGGATCCTCGCTTCTTCGAGCTCGTGACGAGCGTCCGCGAGGCGCTTCATCTCGGCTCCGACCTCGATCGGAAGCTGGAAGCCGAAGCCCCCGCCGCCGTTGAGGCGCAACCGTGACCACCGCCCCGGTAGCCGTCCAGGCGATCCCGCGCGGCACCCTCGCGGGCCGCGTCGGCCGGCGAGCCTTGGACTGGGTGCCGGCCCTGGTCGTGCTCGTGCTCGTCTTCGTGGTCTGGCAGGAATCGATCGCGATCTTCCACATCAAGCGGTTTCTCGCGCCCCAACCGACCGACATCGCGAGCACGTTCTGGACGAATCGGCACGAGTTGATCAGCGCGGGCTGGTTCACCTTCCAGGAGGCGCTGGGAGGCTTTGTGATCGGCTCGGGTCTCGCCCTCGTCGTCGCGCTCGTGCTCGCCCGCTGGCGCGGTGTCGGGCGGGCGCTGATGCCGTACATGATCGCGGCGAACGCGATCCCGATCATCGCCTTCGCTCCGATCATGAATGCCTGGTTCGACCCCTTCTCGAAGGGATCGAAGATGGCGATCGCCGCCGTCCTCTGCTTCTTCCCGGTGCTTGTGAACACGCTCCGGGGGCTGACCTCGGTGCGGCCGGAATCGATCGAGCTGATGCGGTCCTACGGAGCCGGAGAGATCGCGACGTTCAGGCGAGTCCGCATCCCCACCGCGCTGCCGTTCATCTTCACCTCGCTCAAGATCGCCACGGTGCTCGCGATGATCGGCGCGATCGTCGGCGAGTACTTCGGCGGCGCCTTCACGGCGCTCGGCGTCCTGATCGACAGCCGCAGCACGACGTTCCAGTTCAAAGAAGCGTGGGCTGGAATCGGGGTCGCCTGCGCCTACGGGATCGCGTTCTACCTCGCCGTTGCGGTCGTCGAGTGGCTGACCCTCCGGTGGGTGCCATCGACAGGCGACTGAGAGAGGTTCAGAATGGCGCCAGCTATCGAGACAGGAAAGGGGATCGCATGAGGCGGAGGTACTGGGTCGTAGCGACGCTTGCTGTCGTGGCGGCGATCGCGAGCGTGGTCGTGGCGGCGGCCACGACCGCCGGGGCGTCGACGAAATCGCAGAAGCTGACAAAGGTGACGTTGCAGCTGAAATGGGTCACCCAGGCGCAGTTCGCCGGCTTCTACGCGGCGAAGGCCAAGGGGTACTACAAGGCGCAGGGCATGGACGTCACGATCAAGCCAGGAGGCCCGAGCATCATCCCGGAGCAGGTCGTCGCGGGCGGCCAGGCAGAGTTCGGCATCGACTGGCTCTCGAGCCTGATGACGAGCCGCGACGCGGGGGTCAACATCGTCAACATCGCGCAGGTGTTCAACAAGAGCGGGCTGACGCTCATCTCGTGGAAGGACACCGGTCTCGATCGCGTCAGCGAGCTGAAAGGGAAGAAGGTCGCGAACTGGCTCGGTGGTAACGAGTACGAGGTGTTCGCCGCGCTGGCGAAGTTCGGAATGGACCCCCTTCACAACAAGGGAGTCACGATCGTCAAAGAGCCCTTCTCGATGGACTTCTTCCTCAAGCGGCAGGTCGATGCGGCCTCCGCAATGACCTACAACGAGCTAGCGCAGGTGCTGGAGGCGAAGAATCCGAAGACGGGCAAGCTCTACCAGCTGAAGAACCTGAACGTGATTCCGATGCAGAAGGTCGGGACCTCGATGCTCGAGGACGGAATCTTCGTCCGCGGGGACTGGATCAAGAGCAAGGCGAACCAGGCGCTTTCGAAGAAGTTCGTCGCGGCGTCCCTCAAGGGCTGGCTCTGGTGCCGAGACCATCAGGCGGCCTGCGTCAAGATCGTGCTGGCGAACGGGACCGCACTGGGGAGGGGCCACCAGACGTGGATGATGAACGAGATCAACGCGCTGATCTGGCCCGCCAAGCTGGGAATCGGGGTGATGGACCCGACTTCGTACGCACGCTCGGCGAAGATCGTGAAGACCTATGGGAACCTGAAGAAGCTGCCCGGGCACGAGGCGTACCGGACCGACATCGCCAAGGCGGCGCAGGCGATCCTGAAGAAGCAGCATCTGGACATCTACGGCCGTAACTGGCACAAGGCCAACGTCAAGGTCACCCCGGGAGGGAAGTAAACGGAGTTCTCGCGGAGGGGGCGCTCGACGCGTCCCCTCCGCACTGAAAGGAGCGTCATGTCGATCCTGATCAAGGGCGGTCGTGTCATCACGGCGGCGGACGACTACGTTGGAGACGTCTTCGTCGAGGACGAGCGGATCTCCCTGATCGGCGAGTCGCTCGACATCCAGGCCGACCGCACGATCGACGCCTCCGGCAAGTACGTACTGCCTGGGGGCGTCGACCCGCACACGCATCTCGACATGCCGTTCGGAGGCACGGTCACGATCGACGACGTCGAGTCCGGGCAGACCTCAGCCGCATTCGGCGGCACGACCACCCACGTCGACTTCATCATCCAGCCGCAGGGCTCGTCGTTCGCGGATGCACTCGAGGAATGGCGCGGCAAGGCGAACGGCAAGCAGGTGATCGACATGGGCTACCACATGGCGGTCACCGACCTGAAGGAGGGCGGCACGCTCGAGGAACTCGCGTCGCTGCCCGACCAGGGGATCACCTCCTACAAGTTGTTCATGGCCTACAAGGGCGCGCTGATGGTCGACGACGAGACGCTCTTCAAGACGATGCAGGTTGCCGCCGACACCGGCGCGCTCGTGATGGTGCATGCCGAGAACGGCGACGCCATCGACGTGCTCGTCAAGGAAGCACTCGCCGCCGGCAATACGGAGCCGAAGTACCACGCGCTGACCCGCCCTCCCGAGACCGAGGGCGAGGCGACGAACCGCGCGATCCAACTCGCCCGCGTTGCCGGGTCACCGCTCTACGTCGTCCACGTCTCCTGCGCCGAGTCGGTCGAGCCGATCCAACTTGCCCGCGAGAAGGGCTGGAACGTCTGGGGCGAGACCTGCACCCAGTACTTCTTCATCGACTACACGTTCCTCGAGCGTCCGAACTTCGAGGGCGGCAAGTACGTCTACACGCCGCCGCCGCGCGACAAGGCGAACCAGGACGTGCTCTGGAACGCGGTCCGCACCGACACGCTGAGCGCGATCTCCACCGACCACTGCGCCTTCCTCTGGGACGGCCAGAAGACGATCGGCAAGGACGACTTCTCGAAGATCCCGAACGGCGGGCCGGGCCTGGAGAACAGGCTGCAGATGATCCACGAGTTCGGCGTCCGCGGCGGCCGGATCTCGCTGAACCGGATGGTCGAGCTGCTGTCGACGAACCCGGCGAAGCTGTTCGGCCTGTATCCGCGCAAGGGCACGATCGCTGTCGGCTCCGACGCCGACATCGTTGTCTTCGACCCGGAGAAGCGGGTGACGATCTCAGCGTCGACGCACCACTCGAAGACGGACTACAACCTGTTCGAGGGCACTGAGGTGACCGGAGTCCCCCAGGTCGTGCTGCTCCGCGGCAACGTACTGGTCGAGAACGACGAGCTCGTCGCGTCGCCCGGGGTGGGCCAGTTCATCGCGCGCGCGAAGTTCGGAAAGGAGCTGCGGCCGGTCCCCACGACCGCCGTCTAGCGCCGGGCCGAGCCACTGACCCTCGCTCAGCTCGCGATCACGGTCGCCCTCCTTGGCGGGCTAGGGCTCGTGGCTTCACGCGTCGGCCTATCGGCGATACCGGCGTACCTGCTCGCCGGTCTCTTGCTCGGCCCCAACGAGCCGAAGGTCCTCGCGCTGATCCGGCCGTCAGAAGTGACCGACTTCGTTGCCGAGATCGGGATCGTCTTCCTGCTCTTCTTCCTCGGCCTCGAGTTCACGCTCGGCCGGCTTGCGCGCAGTCACCGCCACGTCCTCGTCGGCGGCGCCATCGACTTGATCGTGAACGGCGCAATCGGTCTAGTCGTCGGAGTCGCGGCCTTCGGACTGAGTTTCGGCGCGCTCATTCTCGCAGCCGCGATTTACGTCTCCTCGTCGGCGATCACCGTGAAGGGGCTGATCGACTTCCGCCGCCTCGCAGACGACGAGACCGATCTCGTGCTTGCGATACTCGTCGTGGAGGACATCGTGATCGCGCTCGTCCTCGGATTCGCCTCGGGCGGCGGGGGCGAGCTCGTGAACACACTTGGGATCGTCGCCAAGGCAATCGGATTCATCGCCGCCGCTCTCGCGGTTTCGAAGTGGCTGCGGCGGCCTATAGATCTTCTCCTCGACCGGCTTCCGCGCGAGGTATTCCTCCTCGCCGTTTTCTCGTTCGTCGTCGGCAGCGCGGCCCTCAGCAGCGAGCTCGGACTGTCCGAAGCGATCGGTGCGCTGATGGCTGGTGTCGTCCTCTCCGAGACGGGGGCGCGCGAGGAGATCGAGGAGCGCTTCTTCAGCTTCCGCGACGTCTTCGCAGCGCTCTTCTTCTTCGTCTTCGGGCTGTCGATCGACGTCTCGGCGGTCGGCCGGATCGGATGGCTGCTCGCCCTCGCCGTGACCCTCACGGTCGCGAGCAAGGTCGGCGGAGGCTTCCTCGCCGGCATGGCCGGGGGCTACACGCGCCGCCAGAGCTTCAACGCGGGCGTTGCTCTTGTCGCGCACGGCGAGTTCACGATCATCCTCGCGCAGGTCGCAGCCGCGAATCCGCAGATCGCTCGCGCGACCCAGGACCGGCTCGTCGCCTTTGCCGGTCTCTACGTGCTCGCCACGGCAACGCTCGGCTTGATCCTGATGAAGGAGTCGAAATCCCTGGGCCGTTGGCTCCTCCCGGCGCCTAAACTCGTCGAGAGGACGTAGCGATGCCGATAAACCTCAGCGAGAGTCGACTACCCGGCGTCGGGACGAAGTTCACGCTCCAGCTCGACCGCGGCGCCCGGCTGGCCGTCATCCTCCACAACGACGGAACGAGGGAGCTCTACTACTTCCCGCATCCCGACGACGAGGAGCCGAGGGCCGTCATCACGCTCGACGACGACGAGGCGCGCCAGCTGGGCGCCGTTATCGGCGGCGCGTATGAGCGCCCGAAGATCGTCGAGGATCTCGAGATCGCTCTGGGAGAGTTGACAATCGAGTGGGTTGCCGTCCCGGATTCGAGCCCGGCGATCGGCAAAACGCTGGGGGAGTGCGGCTTCCGAGCGAAGACCGGCGTGACCGTGATTGCGATCCTCCGCGACCCCGAACCGGTGAGCGGGGCGCAGCCGGACGATGACATCCGTCGCGGCGACACGCTCGTCACTGTCGGCAAGGGCGGGCAGTACGCTGCCTTTCGGCGCCTATTGGCCGGAGAAGATTCCGGCCCGTCCTCCTAGCGTTTACTCGACGGTCAGCGCGTCTGCGGAAAACCGAGGTCGACCTTCGACGTCGCCGGATCCGGCCAGCGTGATGTGACGACCTTGCCGCGCGTGTAGAACTGGATTCCCTCCGGCCCGTAGACGTGCAGGTCGCCGAAGAGGGAGTTCTTCCACCCGCCGAACGAGTAGTACGCCACCGGCACCGGGATCGGCACGTTGATGCCGACCATCCCGACGTTGACGTCGAACTGGAACTGCCTTGCGACGCCGCCGTCGCGCGTGAAGATCGCGACCCCGTTGCCGTAGGGATTCTCGTTCACGAGCCGCACCGCCTCGTCGTAGGTGCCGACCCGCGTGACGCCGAGCACGGGGCCGAAGATCTCGTGCTTGTAGACGTCCATCTCCGGCTTGACGTCGTCGAGCAGCGTGACGCCGAGGAAGAACCCCCCGCCGTCGGGCGCGGTCTCGCGGCCGTCGGTGACGACGGTGGCGCCCTCGTCGCGGCCCTTGTCGATGTACGACGCGACCTTGTCGCGATGCTCGCGCGTAACGAGCGGCCCCATCTCGGAATCGGGCTGCATCCCGTCGCCGACCTTCACCTTCGGAAGGCGCTCCTTGATCGCCCCAATGAGCTCGTCGCCTGCGTCGCCGACCGCGACCAGCATCGAGACCGCCATGCAGCGCTCGCCCGCCGAGCCGTAGCCCGCCGACACAGCCGCGTCGGCGGCCATGTCGATGTCGGCGTCGGGCAGGACGATCATGTGATTCTTCGCGCCGCCGAGCGCTTGCACGCGCTTCCCGTGCGACGTGCCCGTCTCGTAGACGTAGCGTGCGATCGGCGTCGAGCCGACGAACGAGACTGCGGCGATCTCGGGATGCTCGAGGATCGCGTCGACCGCGACTTTGTCGCCGTGGACGACGTTGAAGACGCCGTCCGGGATGCCTGCCTCTTTCAGCAGCTCGGCCATGTAGATCGACGCAGACGGATCCTTCTCGGACGGCTTGAGGACGAACGTGTTCCCGCAGGCGAGCGCCGGCGCCCACATCCACATCGGGACCATGGCCGGGAAGTTGAACGGCGTGATCCCCGCGCAGACGCCCAGCGGCTGCCGGATCGAATAGACGTCGATCCCGGTCGAGGCCTGCTCGGTGAAGCCACCCTTCAAGAGCTCCGGAATCCCGCAGCAGAACTCGATCACCTCGAGTCCGCGCGCGACCTCGCCCTTCGCGTCCGAGAGCACCTTGCCGTGCTCGGCCGTCAGGATCTTGGCGATGTCCTCACGGTGCTCGTCGACGAGTGCGCGGATGCGGAAGAAGATCTCGGTCTTACGCGAGAGCGAGACGGCGCGCCACGAGGCGAAGGCCTCCTTCGCAGCCTGGACGGCGCGATCGACCTCCTCCGCGGAGGCGAAATCGACCTCGCCCGTCTGGATGCCCGCCGCCGGGTTGTAGACCGGGCCATTACGGCCGGAGCCGCCCTCGACGGCGCCCCCTCCGATCCAGTGCGTGATCCGCTTGAGCTCGTCTGCCCGCTTGGCGCTGGGTGCTTTCACTACTTCCGTCATCGCTGCCTCCTTCGTCGCCGCACCAGCCTAGCGCGGCCAAGGCATCGCTTGCGATGCCGCCCAAGAGGCCGCGCCGACATGTGCGCCGCGGCCGATGAACCCGCGTTTGGCTCGAGTGCCCGGATGAACCGCGATCCGGTGGTTGGGGCAGTAGGATCGCGATATGGCTGTCGAACAGGGCCTAGACACGAAGCGGATCCAGGAGCTCGACCAGCAGTACGTCCTGCACTCCTGGTCGGTGCAGAACCAGATCTCGCCGCTCGTGGTCACCGGCGGAGAGGGCCGGTACTTCTGGGACGCCGACGGCAACCGCTACCTCGACTTCGCCTCGCAGCTCGTCAACGTCTCGATCGGCCACCAGCACCCGAAGGTCGTCGCTGCGATCAAGGAGCAGGCGGACAAGCTGACGACGATCGGGCCGCCGATGGCGCATGAGGCGCGCTCCGAGCTCGCGCGGCTGCTGGCGGAAGTGACGCCCGGCGACCTGACGATGTCGTTCTTCACCAACGGCGGCGCCGAGGCGAACGAGAACGCGATCAAGCTCGCCCGCTGGTACACGGGCCGCGACAAGATCGTCGCGCGCTATCGCTCGTACCACGGTGCGACCGCGGGCGCGATCACGCTCACCGGTGACCCGCGGCGCTGGCCGGCGGAGCCGGGGATCCCCGGCGTCGTTCGCATGCTCGACCCGTACACGTACCGTTGCCCCGCAGGGCACCCCGATCCGTGCCCGGTCTGCACGGGCGGCCCGCACCTGGAGGAGATCCTCCAATACGAAGGCCCGCAGAACGTCGCCGCCGTCATCCTCGAGACGATCGTCGGAACGAACGGGATCATCGTCCCGCCCGACGGCTACCTGCAGTCGATCCGCGAGGTTTGCGACCGGCATGGGATCCTGCTGATCTGCGACGAGGTGATGGCGGGCTTCGGCCGCTCAGGCAAATGGTTCGCCTGCGAGCACTGGGACGTCGTCCCGGACATCCTCACGGTCGCGAAGGGGATCAACTCCGGCTACGTGCCGCTGGGCGCGATGGTGATCGGCGAGAAGATCGCCGACTGGGTGCGCGACAAGTACTTCGCCGGCGGGCTGACGTACTCCGGTCACGTGCTCGCGTGCGCCTCGGCGATCGCCTCGATCGAGGCGTTCCAGGAGGAGGGCATCGTCGAGAACTCGGCCGCGATGGGCGAGGTGCTGGCCCAGGAACTGCCCCAATTGCAGGAGCGGCACCCGTCGATCGGCGAGGTGCGCGGCAAGGGGCTGTTCTGGGGGATCGAGCTAGTGCGCGACCGTCAGACGCGCGAGCCGCTCGTTCCGTTCAATGCCACCGGGGAGGCGTTTGCCCCGGTTGCGAAGCTCGCGAAGGCGGCGATGGAACGCGGCCTCTACCTGATGACCCACTGGAACGTGATCATCGTCGCGCCGCCGCTGACGATCACCCGCGACGAGCTCGACGAAGGGCTCGGCGTGCTCGATGAGGTGCTCGATTAGTTCTGTGGGGTAGGCGGCGAGGCCCTCGCCGCAGCGGGGCCCCGCCTGTTCTCTCACTGGGAGATCTTTCGAGCGCAGACCGGTTGCGTTCCCCCTCGCTCCGTCGCGCCGAACCTACCCCTACCTTTGAGATAGCGAGGTTCGGGTGAGAACACAACTCAATTCCCTCGAACGAGGGATCAAGAGCAGGGGGACGAGAGATGCCTCAGACTCGCGACGGCCGCCCTTGAGGAGGCGGCCGTCACTTTCATTTGCGCGCCGAGCGGGTGTGAGGGGAGAGGCGCGCTGCTGTGTGGAGAAGCTTGTTACGAGGGGCGGGTACCGATCGTCACCTGCGTGGTCTTCATCGTCCCGTTGCGAACGTACGTGACGGAGACCTTGTTCCCTGGGGCCCTGGCAGCCACAGCGGCGGTGAGGTCGTCCGGGCTCTGGATCGTCTCGCCTCCGAAAGAGGTGATCACGTCGCCGGCCTTCAGCCCCGCATCGGCGGCGGGAGAGCCACTCTTGACCTGAGCGACCTCAGCTCCGCTTCGGTTCGCCGGCGTCTGGACGAAGACGCCGAGATAAGGATGCTGGACGGTCTGGCCGTTGACCAGCTTCGAAGCGACCGTCGAGATCGTGTTCGAAGGAACCGCGAAGCCGACGCCTTCGTTTCCGCCGGAGTCGCTCTCGATCTGCGTCGTGATACCGACGACCTGGCCCGACATGTTCAGCAGCGGACCACCCGAGTTGCCATGGTTGATCGCGGCGTCAGTCTGGATCGCGCCCGAGATCGTGAAGTTGTTCGTCGAGCTGATATCGCGGTCGAGCGCGCTGACGATTCCGGTCGTGACCGTCTCGTCGAGCCCGAACGGGGCGCCGATCGCGACGACGCCGTCTCCGACCGCGAGCTTGCTCGAGTCGCCGAGGGTGAGCGGGTGCAGCTTGCTCGACGGCGCGTTCACCTTCAGGACCGCGAGGTCGGTCGAGGCATCGGTACCGACGACCTTGGCGCTGTACTTGGAGCCGTCGCTGAACATGACCGAGATCGAGGTCGCGTTTGCGACCACATGGTCGTTCGTAACGATGTGGCCTGAGGTGTCGTAGACCCAGCCTGAGCCCTGAGCCTGCGTTTGCTTCGAGCCCGAGCCGCCGAAGGGGAAGGGCGAGTTGTTGTCAGAACCTCCGGAGGTCGTCACCGTGATCTCGACCACCCCGTCGCGGGCGGCCCTGTAGACGCCGTTGACCGACATCGTCCTCGTCGAGGAGGCCGGGGAACCCGCTGCGACTGCTTGCTGGACCACCGTTGTCGTCTTGGCGCCGTCCGTGCCGAAGGCGGCATAGCTGCCGGCGCCGGCCCCGGCGCCGGCGACGAGAGCGGCGACTGCGATCACAATGGGCGTGCGCTTCTGAAGCATGTCGGATTCCTTTCGAGCTGATTCGATTGCCGTGTCGCCGCATCAGACCAGTCACGCGTAAGAGCCCGATGAGGGACGGCTAAGAGGCTCCTAAGAATCCGCGGCCCACGGCTTCAAAGACTTCTTACAGCCGTCTTAGGGGTTTCTCAGATGCGCGTGCGAACCTGGCGTCGTGTGACTCCTTCCCCCATCCCTGCGGATAGCGGCAACCCCGCGGTCGACCTCCTGGCGGCCGCGGGTTAGCCGCCAGGGATAGAGCCCCTTCCACGATGAAGCACTGAGCCGCCGGGCCGCGCTGGACGGCCCCTGGCGGCGTCCTCAGTCGCGCCCGTATTCCTCATACGGGCACTCCCTGCGTCCTTGCCAGGAACCGACCATCGCACCCCGGCGACGAGGCCCCATCATGAAAGGGGCTCTCTCCAGTCGAGTCCACAAGCTCTTAGCCGGCTCTCAATCTTTCACGCAACAATGCGCGCATGAACAGCGCCCAGATCCTCGTCGTCGATGACGAAGCGGCAGTCCGCGAATCGCTGCGGCGCGCGCTTGCCCTCGAGGGTTACGACGTCGAGCTCGCAGCCGACGGATCTGAGGCGCTTTACCGGCTCGATATCGGCGAGGTCCAGCCGGACGCGATCGTCCTCGACGTGCTGATGCCGAACGTCGATGGGCTCGAGACCGCACGCCGGCTGCGCGGCTCCGGCAACAGGATTCCAATCCTGATGCTGACCGCGCGCGACGAGGTCGAAGCGAGGGTCGCGGGGCTCGACGCCGGGGCGGACGACTACGTGGTCAAGCCGTTTGCACTCGCGGAGCTGCTCGCCCGGCTACGCGCGTTGCTGCGGCGGACGACGAACGGCTCGGGCGAGACACTTCATTTCGCCGAACTCGAGCTCGATCCGGCGACGCGCGAAGTCAAGCGCGGCGGCGAGCCGATCGAGCTGACGCGCACCGAGTTCTCGCTGCTCGAGCTCTTCATGCTCAACCCGCGGCAGGTGCTGACCCGATCGCTGATCTTCGAGCGCGTCTGGGGCTACGACTTCGGACTCTCGTCGAATTCGCTCGACGTGTACATCGGCTACCTGCGCCGGAAGACCGAAGCAGGCGGCAAGCCGCGCCTGATCCAGACAGTACGCGGCGTCGGCTACGCACTGCGAGAGCCGTGAGCTTTCGCACCCGTCTGACCCTCGTCGCCGCCGCGGCGGTCGCGTTCGCGATCGTGGCCGCTTCCCTGGTCGTCTTTCTCGTCGTCCGCAACCAGCTGCGGGGACAGGTCGACAACGCCCTCACGACCCGGGCTAAGCAGGTTGAAAACGGGCCTCCGCCACATCTCGAGGTGACAGCCGGCGGACAGCGCATTCTCGACGTCGGTGGGCCACTGGGATTCGGGACCGGGGACTTTGTCCAGGTCGTCGACTCGAGCGGCCACACGTACCGCACGCTGTCGGATGTCGGAAAGCTTCCACCCAACGGCGATGCGCTCGCCGCCGCCAGGGGCCGGCCGGGGTCGAGCTTCAGCGACGCGCGCATCGGCGGTGAGGAAGTACGCGTCTTCACGATTCCGGTGCAGGACGAGCACGGCAACCAGTACGCACTGCAGGTCGCGAGATCGCTCGAGGAGGTCAACCATACGCTGCGGCGAGTCACGATCTTCCTGATCCTGATCGCCGCCGGGGGAATCGCGATCGCGGGCGGGCTCGGCCTCGCTGTCTCGCAAGCGGCGCTTGCGCCGGTTCGCCGGCTGACCAAGGCGACCGAGAAGGTGGCCGAGACCCGTGATCTCTCCGAGCGAATCGAGGCGAACGGCGAGGACGAGCTCAGCCGGCTGGCCGCGAGCTTCAACACCATGCTCGCAGCGCTCGAGGAGTCCGACCGCGCCAAGCGGCAGCTCGTCTCGGATGCCTCTCACGAGCTGAGAACGCCGCTGACCAGCCTGCGCACGAATATCGAGGTGCTCGCTCGGGACCGGAACATCGAGGACGACGAGCGGGAGAAGCTGCTCAACGACGTCGTCAGCCAGCTCTCCGAGATGACCGCGCTGGTGACCGAGCTCGTCGAGCTCGCCCGCGGCGAGACGCAGCCGCAGCAGGCCGAAGACGTCCGTCTCGATCTGCTCGTCGAGGAAGTGGTGGCGCGCGCGCGACGAGACTTCCCGCAGGTCGAATTCGTGTCCGAGCTGCAGCCCACCGAGCTACACGGAGTCCCGAACACGATCGCTCGCGCGGTCTCGAACCTCCTCGACAACGCCGCCAAGTGGAGCCCGCCCGGCGGCAAGGTGGAGGTCACTGTCCGCGACGGGCAGGTGATCGTGCGTGACCACGGGCCCGGCATCGAAGACGACGACCTGCCGTACGTCTTCGACCGTTTCTACCGCGCGCCGGCCGCTCGGAAGCTGCCGGGCTCGGGCCTAGGGCTCGCAATCGTCAAGCAGGTGGCGGAGGCGCACGGCGGCGGCGTCGGCGCCGAGCGGGCGGAGGGCGGCGGGACGAAGATGACGCTTCGCCTCGCCGACTCGAATGGAGCGAGTCCGGTCAGACCAGCCGGCGCTCGAGAAAGGCCGCCAGGCGAGTCAGTGGAAACGAGATAAGGAAGAAGAAGACCAGCACCGCCCCGTAGATCGCGAACCCGTGCTGCTCGAGCTGACCGGCCGGTGGCGGCGCAGCCAGGCGCTCGACCTGCTGCTTAGCCGCGAACAGGATGTCTGTGACGCCGACGAGTGAGGCGAGCGTCGTATTCTGGATCACGTTCGCCATCAGGCTCACCAGCGGCGGCAGCAGGCGCCGCCCGGCCTGCGGGAGCACGACGAAGACGTGCCGGCCAAGCCAGCCGAAGCCGAGCGCCGCAGCGGCCTCGTGTTGCTCGCGCGGGATCGACTCGACTGCGCCTCGCGTCGCCTCCGCCACCTGGGCGCTACCCCAGAGCGTCAGGCCGATCGCGGCCCCCACCCAGGGCTGAAAAGTGACGTGGAAAGTCGTCTGCGGCAGCGCGTAGACGATCAGGAAGAGGGTCACGATCAACGGCAACCCTCGCCAGACCTCGATGTACAGCCGGATCGGTGCACGCAGCGGCAGGAAACGGATCGTGAGCAGGGTGCCCAGGGCAATGCCGATGACGACGGTGCCGACGACGGCGAAGCCGGCGATCTTGAGCGTGAACGGGAGCCCGGTCTCGAGGATGTAATGAAAGACGGGTCCCGCCCAGTCCGGCAGCAGTCCTGCGAGAGGCACTAGACCGCCTCCCGCAACCGCTGCTGGCGCCGCGTCCGTACGCGCTTGGCCTCCGGCAAAGCGAGCCGGGCCTCGAGCGCGCGGATCAGCCCCGAGAGGACCCAGACGACGGCGAGGTAGATAACCGCGAGCGTGAAGTAGATCTCAGTGGCGCGGAAGCTCACGCTCTCGAGGCTGTACGCCTGGTACGTGAGCTCAGGAAGGCTGATCGCAGGTCCGATCAAGGCGCTGTTCTTGAGGACGGAGATGTACGTGTTGATCGAGGAGGGAAGGGCGATCCGTCCGCCGATCGGCAACGTCACGTTCAGGAAAGTCATGAGGCGGCCGAACCCCAGCGCGAGCCCGGCTTCGCGATAGCGGTAGGGCACCGCCTCGAAGCCGGCCCGGAAGTTTTCCGTGTTGAAGGCGCCGCCCCAGACGGCGAGGGTCAGCCAGCCCGCCGTAAACGCCGTCAGCCTGATGTTGAACGGCGGCTCGCTCAGACCGAAGTAGACGAAGAAGACCTGAACGAGGATCGGCGTGTTCCGAATCACCTCGACGTAGACCGCGGAGAGCGGGCTCAGGACCGGAATCCGGTGCGCGCGCGCGGCGCCGAGGACGACGCCGATAACGAAAGCGCCCGCGATCCCGATCGCCGACACCTTCAGGGTCAGCCAGAGGCCGTCGAGAAAGACGCCGCGGTTCTCCCAGATGAAGGACCACTCGAAGCTTGCGATGAGGCTCATGTGCGACTGACGGAGTGGCCGCCTGAGACGCGGCCACTCCGTCTAGTGATCGTTACGAGCAGATCGTCTCGGGATCGGCGCCCGTCGGGTATTTGAGCGTGTTCGTCGGGCGAGGAACGTTCTTCTTGAAGATCGGGTAGAACCGCCGCGGGATCGTGTGCTGCATGATCTGCCAGAACTGATCTCGCTTCTTCATCAGCTTGACGCGCGAGTTCACCCACGCCCTCATATCGCCCTCACCCTTGCGGATCCCGATTCCCCAGGGGATCGCCAGGAACTTGCTGCTTAGTAGCTTCGTGTTCGGATCGTTGGCGGCGACGCCCACGAGGAAGGCGTCGTCGAACATGAATCCGGCCGCCCGCCTGTCCTGCACCGCCAGGAGCGCAGAGCTCGTCGTGTCGGTCAGGATCACCTTCGTGTTCTTGAAGCAGTTGCTCAGCCAGCGGTCGTAGATCGAGCCGCGAGTGGTCGAGATCGTCTTCCCCGACATGTCGCTTAGCTTGCTGATGCTGGAGTTGTTCGGGACGAGCAACCGCCCCGTCGCCCCGTAGTACGGGACCGAGAAGTCGATCACCTGGGCGCGGGCCTTGGTGAACGTCAGCGTCGAGATGATGATGTCGACGCGCTTCGACTGCAGCGTCGGGATGCGGCTCGGCGTCGTCACGCAGACGTAGCTGACGCGGTTTCCCTTGCCAAAGGCGAACCGCGCGAAGGCCTTCGCCACCTCGACGTCGTAACCGGCGTTCTTACCGCTCGCCGTGATGTAGCCGAACGGCGGGAAATCGCACTTGACGCCGATCACCCACCTGCCTCGGCTCTTCACCGTGGCGGGCAGCGGTGGCAAGGCGTGAGCGGAGCTTTCCGCCTTCGTCCCGCCGGTGCCTGCCGGCGCGGCCAGCGTCCATGCTGCACTCGCAGCGGCGATCAGGGTGGCGACCCCGACCGCGATTAGGAGCTTTTTCATTCCCTGCCTCCTTCTTCGTTGCTTTCGACTTCCTCGACGGTGAGCTCTTCGAGCGACTCGGCCAGCTGGAGCGAGCGGCGCAGGAAACGCAGCGTTCGTTCCTCCTTGGGGTGGTCGAGTACGTCGGCCGGCTTTCCCTGCTCGACGATCCGGCCCTCGTCGATGAACATCAGGTGGTCGCCCACGTCGCGGGCGAACTGCATCTCATGCGTGACGACGATCATCGTCATCCCGCTGCGGGCCAGGTCGCGCATCACGATCAGCACCTCGCCGACGAGCTCGGGATCGAGCGCCGACGTGACCTCGTCGAAGAGCATCACGTGCGGCGCCATCATCAGGGCGCGGGCGATCGCGACCCGCTGCTGCTGCCCGCCGGAGAGCTGATGCGGGTATTGACGGGCCTTGTCCTCGAGGCCGACGAGCTTCAGTAGCTCGAGCGCGCGCGACCCGGCCTCGGCCCGCGGTACCTTGCCCACGCGTCGCGCGGCCAGCGTGAGGTTGTCGATCACTTTCAGATGGGGGAAGAGATTGAACTGCTGGAAGACGATCCCGATCCGCTGGCGAACCTGGTCGACCTTGACTCCCCTCGCGGTGATCTCCTGGCCCTCGAAAAAGATCCGGCCGCTGTCGATCGGCTCGAGCAGGTTGATGCAGCGAAGCAGCGTGCTTTTGCCGCTCCCGCTCGGGCCGATGACGACGAGTACCTGCCCGGCGTCGACGGTGAGGTCGACGGCGTCGAGGACGACGTTGTCGCCGAAGCGCTTGCGAATCGCCTCCGCGCGAACGGCCGGTGTA
>WNFY01002559.1_pt1 | contig 17256 bp, 17 predicted proteins | sample 5400091 | NCBI WGS metagenome assembly WNFY01 (sample SAMN13153364, study PRJNA577476) | soil metagenome | isolation source: 60 cm soil or saprolite under grassland replicate 1 | place: USA:California | collected 2016-06-15
GACAGCATGACGTCATCACTCACTTATACGTTCTGAACTTTATTCAGCAAATCAATATTGAGCTGTAGTGCTACACATGCCGCAATGTCCCCGGCTAAACACAAAGCTTTTGGAGAGACATTGCGGAGAAGGAAAAAATTCTGTATGAGATTTAGTGAAAGCCGCAATGGCAGAAAAATATTTAGAAATTTGGTGGTCAAAAGTGCCGGATAAAATAAAAACGAAAGTAAAGACAAGACAGGAAGAAGATTCAAAATTTCGTTATCATGGCAGCCGGGGTAGTGAGGAAATTATGTATTGTGACTTTGGAGATCTTTCTTCGATTATTGTAGTCAATTGGATTTTATTTGAAAACATTCTAGGAAATATGGAATGGGCAAAAGCAGTTTTATCAACTTTAGAAAGATCAAGAAATATTATTATGCACGGTGGTATCATGGCGCGAGAAGATATTGAAAGAATAGGAATGAATATGAGAGATTGTATAAGACAGACACGATAAAGATTTGTTCAGCTTTAATTCGAGCTTGACATTAATAATTGGGCGACAAATGTTATCTTCAACAATAAAACTTTAATCAACTTCTGTGTCAGCGTGACGGAATACAGAACATCCTGCCACCTGTCCCGAGAGCACGGCGATTCGGGATCGCAAATACCGATTCGTTGTGTGTCTTGCAATCGAAACACCCAAATAATTTAAAGTAAATGACAGACAATACAGACGACGAACATTTAGATAATCCGACAAATACACAATCAGAAAATTCTTCAGACGAAATTATTCTTACTACTAACACTGACCCTATTAACCAAATTCAAGAAACTGAAAATATGGAAGTACATAAACATCCTCATCATGTGACACACAAAAAGAAATGGGGCGAATACCTTTTGGAATTTTTAATGCTATTTCTAGCAGTTTTTCTTGGTTTCATTGCCGAAAATCAAAGAGAGCATATTGTGGAGCATCAGAGGGAAAAAAAATTTGCGAGACGACTGCTGTCCGATCTTCGGCAGGATTCGCTATTCTTTGAAACCAGGATCCAGCTGCTTGAAAAACGACAACAAGCCCATGAGCAGTTTTTGAAAATTATGACTAATCCGGCAGGGGCTACAGACTCGGCAGTAAACAGGGGATTTGTGCGAATTCTGTTGCTGACGGAAACCAGTAATGACTTCACCACAGCAACGTACAACCAGATGAAAACTTCAGGCAGCTTACGTTATATAGACAATGACAATCTTACAACATCATTGCAGCAATATTATGACGTTCTTTTGGCAAAAACTTCCCGCGATGCTGAGGGGGCTGATAAATTCTTTACGGACTATATTATTTCTTATATGACAAAACACTTTCGGTTCCAGGACTTCAAGCCGAGCGATGGCTCGTCGTTGCATATAAAACTCCTCAACCGGTCAGCCCAGTCAGATCAGGAGTTGATCAATATTATGGGTGTATGGGCCGCTAACTGCGATACACAGCTCGATTTGCAAAGGCCAGCCCAGAAACAAATGTTAGAGTTAATTAAGCTTATCAAAAAAGAATATCATCTCGAGTAGAAAATTTATTGAAGTACATGCACATACATATACTCCGAGAAAGAAATGGACGCATTATCTCTTCAGTCCCCCCACGGGGTCTTCACAGCAAAGGTTTGTGTGCAGGATGAGACCACCGTTAAACGGTGCAGGCTCTGCAGTATTCAGTTGCTTAATCAAATTCTTCCACACGTTATTCGAAGTGTTCCGCAGGGCACTTCGAACCAAAGATAAAAGCCGTTCTGCGAACGGTATTTGAAAAACAAAAGTTCATCATTTAATTTAATGTCAATAAGAATTACAACAGGTGATTCGTTTTTTGTAACTACCCCCGTTGTTCGAAGTGTTCCGCAGGGCACTTCGAACTAAAGATAAAAGCCGTTCTGCGAACGGTATTTGAAAAACAAAAGTTTATCATTTAATTTAATGTCAATAAGAATTAGGTGATTAGTTTTTTGCAACTAAGGATATTAAATTTACTTCATGGGCTATGCATATAAAATCACAAACCAACAAGGCTTATATTATGTAACATTCACGGTGAAAGATTGGGTGGATGTTTTTACAAGAAATGAGTATCGCTTCATTGTTACAAACAGTCTTAACTACTGCATAAAGCAAAAGGGTTTGGAAGTATATGCATGGGTATTAATGACAAATCATCTACATGCAATATTATCATATCAAAAGATGAGCTTTCCAACATTATACGTGACTTTAAAAAATTCACTTCAACTCAAATAATTGAAGCAATAGAACAAAATGGAAAAGAAAGCAGAAGCAGATGGTTATTATGGTTGCTAAAACAAAAAACTGAAACTGGTGAAGAGAAAAAACAATTATGGCAATCAGGTAATCATCCTGAAGAATAAGGACAGAAAAGTTTTATAAACAGAAGATGCAATATATACATCAAAATCCTATAAGAGCCGGATGGGTAAGACACGAGGAAGATTATGAATGGAGCAGTGCAGGTTATTTTTATAATAAACCAACAGCAGTAACCTTATCTTTTTATAACGGATGACTATGAATTGTTGTCTATAAATTCCCTTCACAGAAGGGCATTGTATCAAAATTCCAAATGCCCTGCGGAACATTTGGAATAACGTAGGGATGCAACAGATTAAATGTTGAAATATTTTTTTGTAGCGGGCATTATTCGGCAAATCAATATTGAGCTGTAGTGCTACACATGCCGCAATGTCCTTGGCTAAACACAAAGCTTTTGGAGAGACATTCGGCGGAGAAGGAAAAATCGCGATGCCCTCAACTAAACAGAAAGGTTCGGCGAAGAAGGAGAAAATCCATGTCGCTATTGCTATCTTAACTTTGATTTGGTATATTAGAAAAAATTTATGTACAAAATGGATTGGGGCGTTTTAATACAATCACTTGCAGCAATTGTTTCTTGTATAATTGCATGGCTGGCATATAGATTATCGGTAAGAATTGATAAGCAGCAAAAGGAAATAAAAGAATTGGTAGATATTACAAATGAATTGAAAAATCACACATTGGAGTTAAGTCACAGTAATGAAATTCTACAAAAAAGATATGAACTTGAAGATAAGATTACTCTAAAAGATAGAATTCCATTTTTCATAAGAGCAAGCAATGACGCTCAAATAAATTCTGATTATGGTGTCTACGTACTTCATCTTCTAAATATTGGCACAAAAGGTTATAATATAACTGGACATTACCCTCTAGGCGAAAAATTTACTATACATCTGCAGGAACATGAAGTAGAGAATAATCGTACTTTGACGGTAAAAATTACATTTTCTGATAGAAGGTTGATGGCTTCTGAAAATTATGAGTTTAGCATTAAATTCGTTACCATCGAAAACATTGAGATGTTTCAAACAATATCACAAGATGATCTTCATCGAAATTCATATCGAATTTCAATACCGCAGTATATTCCTGACAACTTAAAGTAGTTCCGCATAAATTTTGTCACACTTAAAATAGATTTATGACAAACTTTTGGACAGATTATCTTTTCCCCCTTCTAACTTTTATTAGATATTATCTTTTGTATTTTACTGCTAAAACTATTACTTAGTTACTTCAACGAAAAAGGGAGGGAAAGGTATATTCAGCAAATTAGCTCTGTTGCATACTTACGCTAGCAAAGGGCTATTTAAGTTTGCAGAAGATCAGCCCAATGAATTAATTGCATATAATGGATGTTTGCAGCTAAACACATATTCGCAAGGCTTTCCATTTGTTTCATAATTGACTCTTCCGTCAATATCTCTTGGTCAAAAGTAATTTTTCCATCGCTTGCTGATTTTATTTTCGGATTGAATCTCGCAATTGAAGTTACTTCACCTCCAGCTTTTAGTTCTATATACGCAGAATGAAGCAAAGTATTTCTATACTTCCTCATTTTATTACATTCAATCATTAATTTACTGAAGCTTCTTTTCTTTTCAAGGGAGTCCTCAGTATTGATGACGTCCATAGCGCGAGAATATAATTGTTCAACTTTACTGATTAATTCATGATTACTTTCCTCTCTTAAGATTCGTGGAGGATATTCTTTTCTAGTAGGATCATTAATCAGCCATCCGATTTGCCGAATCTTATCTTCTAGCCATTGAAAAGAAACAACAAACTCTCCTATTCGTTGATATAGGTTATCAATATTTTGCTGTTCTATCATTAGAAAATATTTGAGTGATAAGCTTTAAAAAAATTTTAAGAAGTGCTGATATTTTAAAAATTATGCATCCGGTAGATTAATGCATAATCACTATCTTCTATTTTCTTTTCTGTCGTTGATATTTCTTTGTACGTTTTAGCTCCAATATTAGCTGTTATTGCTAATGCAGTTCCCGCGGTGAGTAGAGGTCCACCGCTCAGTATAGAAGTAATAAATGCTCCAACAGCAAGCCATGTTTTCTCATCTGAAAAAATATTGTCGAGGATGCTTTGAAATTGTTTTTTTTCTAGTCTTAATAGATCATTGATCTCTTTTTCAGTGTTGACCTTGACATGCTGAGAAATGTCCTTAGAAAAATTTATAAAATCTCTATCACCCTTATACTGCTCTGCTAATTTCATACATTTGTTCTTTAGATTGTTTATTTCTTCACTATTTTGTTCTCGAAAATTTTCTATTAATTCTATTCTTTTTTCAGGCGATTTCTCTTCTATATAAGGTGTAGTAATTTGTCGAAATATTTCCCAACTAATTAAATCAATGCCCTCATAGTAGGAGAGCTCAGAATTTATATCTTGTTTTCGAGGAATTCGATTTAAAAAGTTAATCAAATTGCCATTAGTTAATAAAATATCAGGTAAATGTTGAAATATTTTTAGTCTATAGAAATAATTATTAACGAGGGCTTGTTCAATAGTATAGTTCGTAAAAAGATGATTACAATAATTCAACAGTTCTTTGTAATCTATATTTTCCGTTATTGGTTCTTCGTTTAATAGCTCATCAATATCTTCAGCTTTTTCTCGAATTGGATATTTATAAATTTCTAGAAATTTTTCGAATAATATATGTGCAATTAATTCCTGAGAAGCCATAGGAATATTAACGATTCGCAATAACTCCTCAGTGCTTAAGTCCGTTGATTTTACCATATCTTCATTTTCTCTCAGAGCTTCTTCCGTTCTTGAGTAAGAAAGCAAAATTCCTTTTAAATATTTCTTTGATTTCAATGGAGAAAGAAGATTATAAGTATGTCGAATCATTTCTGTGCTTTGCTTCCATACGCTAAATATATTTAGAAAGTAATTTTTCCAATTATAATTGGATTCGTCAATTAGCTTGGCAAAATAAAATGGGTCACATTTTGCCAAAAAAAGAGAGGCAGTTGGATGCAAAGTAAAAGAGAGCTCTTCTTGAAAGTATAAGAAAGTTGAAAGAGAAATTTCGTTTAGATTAAATATGCAATCAGGATAAAACAATTTTGATTTTTCCATTGCTAAGATTACTTTTTATAGTTCTGGGTTATTTTGCTCGGTGATTTTGTTTAATAAGGAATCGCTAGTATATGGAACTTTACCTGACGGAACTACTTTCGAAACTCCTTCTAAATGGGCTTCTTGGTCATCAAAAAATATGTGGGCTCCAAAAGCCTTCAATATTTTATCTTTTGGCAACCCTCCCATGAAATAAGCTTCATCTACATAAACACCCCATTTTCGTAGCGTTTTAATAACTCTCATATGTGAAGGAGCGCTTCTTGCTGTTACGATAGCAATTCTTAGTGGAGAAAGTTCTATAGTTGTCGGCAAATGTTCTTGGATTTTTGAAAGCTTAATTAACAGTTTTGCAAAAGGTCCTTCAGATAATGGGATGTCTTCATTCTCTTGTTCAAATTTGTGAAATGCTTCCATGCCTTCAGTTTTATATCGATGCTCTGATTCTTCTGAAAATAATACAGCATCTGCATCAAATGCAATTTTTACACGACTATCTAGAGGATTAAAGTCTTTTGGTGGTGCATATATATACGCTGCTGCGCATTGCTTTGAATCAATAACAGTTTGAACATCCTTTACATCTTTTGATAAAAAAAGATCAACATCAAAAGCTTCTATATATGGAGCAAGTGGTTCTCCGCCTGTGAAAGCCATTCGAGTTATCGGTAAATTATATTTACGAATAGAATTTAAAATGCGCACACCTGTTTCGGGGCTATTTCTTGACATGATAATAACTTCAACGATTTTTTTACTTGCTTGGTTATTTAATTGAAGAAGGCTTTGCACCAAATGAAATGCTGTTCCCGGATCAAGTGGCTCTATTTCATGTTCGAGTTGATATTTTCTATAGCCTTGAATTCCCTCTTTCTCAAACACATCATTTTCTTTTTCTAAATCAAAAAGAGCACGTGTTGAAACACCAATTACTAATATCTGTGAAAAATTTACCGGCATATCAAAAACATTTTATTGAATATACACATTAACGTTCTCAATTGCTAATCAAACTTCTGAACGTACAAGTGACACAACAGGCGATGCTATAAAAAACCAAAGCTGGTATCATAAAATCCTTCGACAAACTCAGGATGACATTCATCATTTATCATTCTCAAAATTTAAAGTGACGTTTAAAAGTTTATTGTTATAAGTTAAGTTTGCTGCCAACAACAAACAGCCATCATGAAAATTATTGTCGCCACTTTTTTATCAATCATTCTTTTTTATACTCATAATTACGCGCAAAAACATTCGTTCTCATCTTATCCAAAAAGCAAATCGTTTTATACAAAACAATTGATAGATTCTGATGCGGTATATTTCACGCCGGAAAATTTCAACATAAAAGCAGATGGTTCAATGGATGTATCTGATGTGTTGCAACAGGCTTTATATGATTTAAAGACAACCCACAACTTCGGAATACTTTTTTTGCCTGGAGGAAAATATCTCATCAGCAAAACTATTTACGTGCCGCAGGCCATTCGCATTATTGGTTATGGAACAAATCGCCCGTTGATTATATTAAAGAAAAATTCACCCGGCTTTCAACAACCGGATTCTGCTGACAAAGGCAAAGCAAAATATATGTTCTGGTTTATTCACAGTGTGCCTAAGCCCGGTGAACCGGTTCGCGATGCCGGCGCAGGAACATTTTACAGCGCTATGAGCAATGTTGATCTGGAAATTGAAGATGGCAATCCTTATGCAGTGGCGCTGCGAGCACATTATGCGCAACATAGTTTTATTGCGCATGTTGATATTCATATCAACAATGGGTTGGCGGGTATGTTTGATGTAGGCAATGAAATGGAAGATGTAAAATTCTTTGGCGGCGGGTATGGCATCTATACAACAAAGCCTTCGCCGGGCTGGCAATTCATGATGACCGATACATATTTTGAAGCCCAGCGCAAAGCGGCCATAAAAACACAGGAGGCAGGATTAACGATTGTAAGGTTGCAGGCGAAACATGTTCCATCGGTAATTGAGATCAATCCAAATTATGTTGAAAAATTATTCATGGAAGATTGCCGGTTTGAAGATGTACAACAACAAGCGATTCTTGTTAGTCTTCCCGATAATGCGGGCAATCAAATCAGTTTAAAAAATATTGATTGCAGCAATGTGCCCATACTTATAAATTATCGCGACAGCACCAATAAAGTTGAAGGAAAAGGAACGATATATAAAGTGAAAGTATTTATGCAAGGCTTGCAAATGGATAGCTTGCATGCAGACCCGATTATAAAAACGATTGCTGATATTGAAACATTAAAAACTTTACCGGCGCCTGTTCAAAAAGATATTCCTGGTTTTCCTTCCATTGATACATGGGTTAATTTAAAATCATTGGGAGCAGTGGGTGATGGAACAACAGATGAAACAAAAGCAATCCAGGATGCGATTGATAAATACGAAACCATTTATGTTCCGCAAGGCTGGTACCGCGTAAGCGAAACAATCAAACTAAAACCCAATACTGTTTTAATTGGTTTAACACCTGTCGGTACACAATTTATGTTGGCTGATAACACACCTGCATTCAGCGGCTTTGGTGCACCGAAAGCGTTGCTTGAAACATCAAAAGGCGGCAATAATATTGTAACAGGTATCGGGCTTACAACTGGCTTTGCAAATTATCGTGCCGTTGCATGTAAGTGGATGGCGGGTGAACATTCTTATATGAATGACGTGAAGTTTATTGGTGGGCACGGAACGATGCAATGGATATGGAAACATAAAAGCGAAACGAAAAATATTTATGGCGATAACCTGATAAATGGTTTTGACCCTTTGTGGGCAACGCAATACTGGAGCTTATGGATTACAGATGGTGGCGGCGGAACATTTAAAGATATATGGACAGCGAACACATGGGCAAGCAGCGGCGCGTATGTTTCCAACACTTCAACAATGGGACGCATTTATGCAATGTCGGTTGAACATCATGTGTATAATGAAATTCGTTTCAACAATGTTTCCAATTTTAAAGTGTATGCGTTGCAGTTGGAGGAGGAAAGCCGTGAGAGTTCAGAATGTCAGCCAATGGAATTGGAGAATTGCAAAAACATGGTGTTTGCAAATTTGTATATGTTTCGTGTGATAAGAGTAAATGTGCCGTATGCATATTCCATCCGCAACTGGGGTTCCTCCAACATTGAATTTTTAAACGTGCATAATTACAGCCAGGTAAAATATACAACCAGCAATCCATTGTATGATGTGAAGACGAATACAACTGTTCGTCCGTGGGAGTTTAATAGGTTATACATTGATAATGCAACTTCAGTTGCTGCAATGAATAATGATGCAGTGAATCAACTCGCAACAGGATTTGAATTTGCGGAAGGCATTTGTCGCGACGGCAAAAACAATATTTATTTCTGTGATTCAAGAATGAAAAGAATTTATAAATACGATGCATCAGCAAAGCAAACAGCCTTGTTCGCGGATTACCAGTGGGAGCCGCTTTCATTGGCTTGTGATAAGAATGATAATTTGCTTGTGGTGTTTAAGTATGTTCCGCAAAAAGGTTATATGGTGAATGGAAAACAGGAAGCATTTACCAATCCGCCTGATGCATCAGGAACATCATTTAGTGGTTGGGGTAATTCAGGTTTTGCAACATGGGTTTATTCGGTTGATGCATCTAATCCTGATGAAACAATTCATTTGCTTGATACCGTAAAAATGGGCAGCATTCAAAATGTTTACAAGGCTTTATATCCCGGTCATCGCTGGAGAGATCATCATGACTTTAATACTATCACTATCGCTAAAGCTGAACAATGTTTTGTTGCACCCGATGGTGTTACCATCATTCCAAAAGTATATGACCTTGCAAGAGCAACTTATTTGTCTGAAGCATTTCCAAATAAGCCTGCTTACGTTACCGATGAATATGATAAACGCACTGTAAAGCTGGATGTAGATGCACAAGGTTATGTAAACAACTTAAAATATTTTGTTGAGAAAGGTGAATTTGGAACAATAGAAGACAGCAAGGGAAATGTGTATATCGCCGACGGGGAAATTTATGTGTATGATACACAAGGTAAGTTGCTGAAAGAAATTAAAACACCTGAACGACCAACATCGATTGTTATCAGCAATGATGATAAAACATTGTATATAACGAGTGGAGGTTCGTTGTTTAGTAAAAATCTGCAGTGAGATACGTTATGAAATATCGATCGGGTCTTAAAGCTTGCCGACTGAATATGCTCAATTCTGCATGTAACCGAATTATTTAATCAAATCAAAGACCTGCCTTTTATTCTGTTCCGCAGGGCACTTCGAGCTTAAGATGAAAGCCAGTCTGTACCTATTCATAATACCACAACTGAATATTGTTTTGCTCAATAAAATTCAGAACGCACAAGTGCGTGATGCCGATATTCACCGGCACAGGCTCCCCAGGCGATGCAATGAAATACTAAAGCTGGTATCAAAAAAAAAGTTGTAGGTAAAAAATCATGTATCATCTCATCATGTATCATCTCGCAATTGCCAACATGGAAAATTTAAAAACAAAAAATGGCTCATGTTTTACACGAACCATTTGAAATGTAATTTACTCAATAGCGAAATTTAATGCATCGCTGCTTCTTCAATAGTTGATGATTCAAGTTCTTTGGCAGCGCTCAATATGAAATCAGCAATTTCGCGTGGATGCGAAACCATTGACGCATGACTTGACGCCAGCGAAATAGTTTTTGCATTTATTCGTTGCGCCATGAATTGCTGTGCCTGCGGAGGTATCATCCTGTCTTTACTTGAAACCTGGTACCAGCAGCGTAAATTTTTCCAGCCTGCATCGGTTACCTTGTCATCAAAGCTCTTTGTGGAGATGGGATGCTGTGTGGCTGCCATAACAAGTGCTTCCGTTTTATCAACATCCTGGCAGAAGTTTTCTGCGAATAATTCTCTATCTATCCAAAGCATTCCATATTTATCGGGACGAATAGCTGCAGCCCCGGGAGGAGCTGCACCGCCTGCTGACAAACTTGTCAAACTTTCACCGGCATCGGGCGCAAAGGCGGCGATATAAACCAGTCCAATAACATTGGGACATTGATGTGCTGCTTCCGTGATAATATCACCTCCATAAGAATGACCGACTAAAATTGTGGGACCTTCCTGCGCTTCTGCAAGACGGCGGATTACCTCTGCATCATCGTATAATGATGTCATAGGGTTTTGTGTGGCGACTACATTGTGCCCGGCTTCTTTTAGAATAGGAATTACCTTACTCCAGCTTGAGCCATCAGCCCATGCACCATGGACTAAAACAATAGATGGTTTTGTTTGCATAAAATGTATTTTTTGATTAAAAAATGTTGATGATGTAGTTGTAACAAAGTTGGAATTACCCAGGGCAGAATATAAAACGTTAACTCAAGCATTGCTGCGCGTTTTTTATTTTAAATCATTTTACCATCTTTCCATCTCCACAAATACATGCCTGCATAGGTTCTGTATGGACTCCACTTGTCGGATATCCTGATCAGTTTTTCCCGCAATTGCTTTTTATCTGTAGTGTTAATCTTGTACAATTTTATCATTGATTGTTGCAAGCCAAGGTCATCAATTGCAAACACATCTTCTCTTCCCAGCGTAAACATCAAAAGCATGTCAACTGTCCAACGCCCAACCCCTTTTATTTGCGTGAGTAGTTCAATCACCTCTTCATTTGTTATTGCATTTAATTTCTTATCGGTAATGTTATGTTCAACACAAAATGTTGCTGCGTTATGCACATAAGTAGTTTTTGCATTTGACAAACTAATAGAGCGGAGTGTTGTTAACGGCGTATCAAGTATTTGTTGCAGTGTTGGTTCTCTACCGTTATACAATGCAAGAAATCTTTCGAGAATCACATCTGCAACTTTTGTACTCAACTGCTGACTCATGATACTTGTGATCAAAGTAAGCGGAATGTTTTTTAGCATGCGTAATTCACTTAGCGGCTCGCCAATGATCTTTGCAATCCGTTTGTCTTTTTTCTGAAAATAGGCAATATGATCCATATATCTTCTAGTCGAAGCCATGAGGCCCTGATTGATTTTGTTTTTTTCTAACCAAGGGTATTTGCAAATTGGTGGGTCTGTTCTCAGGCTTGTCGAAAGGACGACCATCAATGTTGCGGCTGCCGTTGAAAAGAAAATCATTGTATATATAAATGAGATCGTATTCAGTGAAATATTCGCCAGCTTTCAAACCAAATGCAGGCACTGTTTTATTTAATACATTTTGCGGCACATTCACTTCCCATTTGCTGATGCCATCCGATAAAGACGCAGTGTTCAATGCATTGGCAAAGCCTTCATGCAATACAGTAATTTCAAAATCTTCATCTGCTATGTAATCCAGTTCATAAGCACCCTCTGCAATGGGATGTGGTGCACCAAAATGCATATGACCCCTGATCATCATTTTCACTAATGGCAATTTCCCGTAAGCATCAGCATGGTTGATAAAAGTTAATTCGAACCTGTCGTCGCCGGGATAAATAAATCTTCTTGAACAATACAAAGGTTTGGTATCACCGGTAGCAGTTCTAACAATGCTGGGGCGTATTTCAGTAGTAATGCTTATCCATTCATCATTTTCAATGAGTTGCCGTATTTGTTGTATCGTCATCACTCTTGTTTGGATGAATGTTGTGTTGATGATTGATCTTACTCATCAAAATTCCTTAACAATTACTACGATAAATTGTAAAAATCAAAGTGAATTGTGCAAAAATGAAAGGCGCTTTTCCATCCTGTACTTCTTATTGCTTCGCGACACTCATCCGGAGAAATTCCAAAAATTTTTCGCTTCGCCAATTATCATCGTATTTTTTTCCGTTTATAAAAAAAGTCGGCGTGGCATTTACACCACTTCGCAGACCGCTATAAAAATCATCCATCACTTTTTTTTCCAGTCTTGGATCAACAAGATCATTTTCAAATTCATCCATGTTTAATTTGAGTTCATTTGCGTAATCTAAAAGTGAATGGGGATTCAACCGTCTTTGATTTTCGTAAAGCAGGTCATGCATTTCCCAATACTTTCCCTCCAAGTCTGCCGCTTCCGATGCTACGGCAGCCATTACAGCATCAGGATGAATTTTTTTAAGAGGAAAATTTCTGAAGACAAATTTCAAATTGCGACCTAGTTGTTCTTGTATATGTTTTACAATGGGATAAGCTTCTCCGCAATAAGGACATTGATAATCTCCATATTCAACCAATTCAATGGATGCATCTTTCTTCCCATCAATATGGTCGTTTTCTGAAACCTGAGGTTTTAAACTCATAATAATTTTTGTTCTTTACTTTTTTATGGCGTTCAAATCATCCAGAGCTTGCAAGATTCCGTCGGCGCCGGGATTAACGCCTACGGGAGATAAATAATTCCATCGAATGATTCCTTCTTCATCAATTACATATAATGCTCTTTTGGATTCACCCGTCTGTTCATCATACACATCATACAATTTTGAGACAGCTCCTTTTGGTTCAAAATCAGAAAGCAATGGAAAATGCAGTTTGCGGTCATTCTTAAATGCAAGATGGCACCATATGCCGTCAACTGAAATTCCAAGAAGAATCGCATTTTGCTGATTGAAATAATCAAGTGCTTCATTGTAAAATGACATTTGATCGGTACAAACAGGACTCCAGTCTGCCGGATAAAAAGCGAGAATCATTCTCTTTCCTTTTATTTCAGACAAACTAAATGTTTGATTAGGAGAATCAAGTAAAGTAAAGTCGGGAGCGCGGGTTCCAATTGGTAACATGACTTAAGCTTTGATAAATGCTAAAAGATCTGCATTAATTGTTGCTGCTTCGGTTGTCGGCATTCCGTGTGGGAAGCCGGGATATGAAATAAGCTTTCCGTGTTTTAAAAGTTTTACAGCCTTCGCTCCTGAAACTTCAAATGGAACAATTTGATCATCCTCTCCATGCATAACAAGCACAGGTATATCCACGCTTTTAAGATCTTCTGTAAAATCTGTTTCTGAAAAAACTTTGATGCAATCATATTGAGCTTTTATTGCACCCATCATCCCCTGGCGCCACCAATTGTCTATGACCCCTTGTGATATTTTTGCTCCTTCGCGATTGTACCCAAAAAAGGGAATAGTAAAATCATGGAAATATTGTTGTCTTCTTGTTGCGGTATTCAAGCGTATCTCATCAAATACCGATATAGGTACACCGTCAGGATTCTTTTCACTTTTTACCATCACCGGAGTTACGGCACTGATAAGGACTGCTTTCGCAACACGACCTTTGCCATATTTTGCAACATACCGGATAACTTCTCCGCCACCGGTTGAATGCCCGACATGTATGGCGTCTTTTAAATCAAGCGCTTGTGTTAGTTCTGCAACGTCTGCTGCATAGGTGTCCATATCATGTCCATCTGCAGTTGGTGTTGATCTCCCATGCCCTCTGCGATCATGAGCAATTACTCTATATCCACTACCGAGGAAAAACATCATTTGTGTATCCCAGTCATCGCCTGATAAAGGCCAGCCATGATGAAAAAAAATCGGTTGCCCGGAACCCCAATCTTTGTAATAAATCTCGGTACCGTCTTTTACTTTGATTGTTGCCATGGTTTCATTTTGATAATATATCAACAAAATATTTGTGAATATGTTTCAATCAAAACTCCGCAACAATTGAGATTATTAATTGTAAAAATCAAAGAGAATTGTGCGAAAATGAAAGGTGTTTTTCTTTTCTGTATAAAGCAGGTGTAAGATAAGTTTGCTTCTTAAAAAAATGATTGAAGTGTGAAGATTCATTAAAGCCGAGTTTGAATGCAATTTCTTTAATGCTTAATTCTGTTTGGCTCAACAACGCTTTCGCTTCAAGCACCAGTTGTTCGTGAATAAAAGCGATAGCCGTCTTTTGCGTTTTCCGTTTCACAACAGCATTTAAATGATTGGGGTGTGTTGAAAGATGTGATGCAAAATATTTTACAGTGCGGTTGCGATTATCCATGTCACCTTCCAGAATATTTTTTCTTATCAACCCACGAAACTTTTCTACCAAGGAATGATCGAACTTATGAATTCGTTCAGCGAGGTTTTATCAGTTTCAACATATTTAAAGTACAGCCTGCGTACATGAATTAATAAAGCATGAATGTACGATACGATAAGTTCAAATTTATCAGTGTTGTCAGATTTATATTCCTTCAGAATTTGCTTGTACAAAACGGTAAGTTCTTCTACTTCATCAGCTTCTATTTCAAAAGGAATAGCTTTTTCGAGTTCAAAAAATGGCAAGTCAAAAACAATATCTGCCAGGGATTTATACTTCAGCATAAAGCTTTCAGTAAATACTATAAAATATTCTTTCAACCAGCGTTCGGGTTTAAACCACGATACCACCTGGCATGGTGTTTTAAAATACAGTGCAGGTTTGCTAAGTCTTGTTTTCCAGAAACCGGCATTGAGTGTTATATCTCCCTGCAGAAATAAAGTGATACAATAAAATGAATGGCGGAATGGTTTCGCAACATAGTCATATGATTTCAGTACTTCAGGATCAATTTCTCTTATATCAAAATCTGTATGAAGTGGTGGTCTTGCCTTAACATGTTTGTAAAAACTTACAAGGTCGTTGAAGTAAGGAATGTTTTCTTCTGATGTATGTCTTTTTTTTGTGCTTATTTGGTAAGTATCACTCATCACAATAAAGTTACATGGTTAATCTTGTTCTGAACAAAGGAGAGCTACACGACTTGTTTAGAATAAATAGAAAACCTCATCTCTTTAAAACATGAGACGAGGTTTTAGTTTTTATCTAGGTTATTTGTTAACTGATACACTTTTGGCTGCTTCAATAATTACGGCACCAACTTTCTCCGGTTGTGAAATGTACACGGCATGACTACCCTTTATTTCAGTCGCTTTTGTATTTGAGCGTTTGTACATGTTACGCTGAATATCGGGAACGATACTTTTGTCGTCGGTTGCTACTATGCCAAACGCAGGTTTATTTCTCCATGCCGCATTAGTTATTGGTGTAGTAAAGGCTTTAGCATAAAAAGCTCCCTGTGATGCATACATAAAATCTGATTCTTCTTTGCTTAGATCAGCACAGAAACCCGCATGGTACTTATCCTTGTCATAATAAACTATACCTTTCTCGTCAGGAAGTAGTGCTCCATTCTCCGGAGCAGGCGGCATTGTTTGAAACCATTGCAGTGCTGATTCGCCATTATCAGGCTGGAAAGCTGCAATATATACCAATGCTGCAACTTTGGGGTGATTTGCGGTTTCGGTAATAACTGCACCACCCCATGAATGACCGACAAGAATAGTCAGTCCATATTGTTTATCCAACGCAAGTTTCGTGGCTGCCACGTCATCTTCTAAAGAAGTCAACGGATTTTGAACAACAGTTACATGATAGCCTTTTTTGGTGAGCACCTCATAAAGCGCTTTGTATCCTGAACCATCAGCAAAGGCGCCGTGTACCAATACTACGTTTTTAACTGCTTGAGCATTCACTTCAGTAACAGAACCTGTTGTTGCAACTGATTCGCCACTTTTCAATGTGCCTGTTAATATTTGCTTTTCCATTTTGATTTTTGTTGAAGTTTTTGTTTGAATCAACAGAACAAAGTTGTTATGAAAAAGCAGCGTGGTTGATGAGTCTATTTCCCTTTTAGTTGTAAATATTTCCCTTTTTTAGTGCGGATGATGTATTTCTAAACTCCGAGGGAGATATGAGGGCAAGCTTTTTGAAAAAATTGGAGAAATGGGATACATCTTCAAAACCCAATTCAAAAGTTATTTGCTTTACTGTTTTTTCTGTATAAGATAAAAGCCTTTTTGCTTCAATGAATATTCTTTCCTGGATAACCTGCGATGGTGTTTTATGGTTATAAATAGCAAACAGGTTAGACAGGGTTTGGGCGATTTGCATAATTGTTGAGCATAAAAGCTTACCGAATGTTCTGATTTAAAATTTGCCTCTACCAGCAGGTTGAATTTTCGGATGATATGAAATTTTTCATCCTGCATTTTTTTTACAGGCACATATTCTGATTTTGCCAACCTCGTTACATAGATTATGAGCCGTTTCAGCAACATAAGCAACATTTCATTTTGAATGTTGTCTGATGTTTTAAACTCTTCGATGAATATATCCAGCAACAATTTCAATTTTTGTTGCGCATGTTCATCAAGCCCAATAAATAAATAATCAGTGCTACCAAATAAGAATCCTACGCAACTTACTTCATTATCATGATCGATAATGCAGTAAAATTCACGGTTAAATTGCCATGCAACAATTTCTGTAGATCTTTGAAAATAGAACGACTGGTCAAAGAGAAGGGTAAGTAAGCTGTTCGGAAGAAACTCATATCCTGTGTTATCAATAGTTACTGTCTGTTTCTCTCCGGGATTCCAGGCTATAGTAAAGTATTTATTAAACCGGTCACGACTGAAATACAAACGGTCAAAACTGTCTTCCTCTTTAAAAAGCAGCAGATCGCCACCTGTTTTGTCGTCCCTAAGTTTAAATTTCATTGTGTTGATTAATTCTGCTTACAGCTTGTAGCCAACGGCTACGGCTTGGCGATGTGGCGTCATTGAAAATCGGTCGAGTAGGCAAGGGCATTGCAGCCCAAGCCTCTCACAAAACCGTGCTTGAGATTCTCACCTCACACGGCTTTTCTCATTCAGCATAAAAGGAATTTTACACATAATTGAACTAAACTTGATCGTCCACAGATTAC
>WNFY01004041.1_pt1 | contig 17250 bp, 16 predicted proteins | sample 5400091 | NCBI WGS metagenome assembly WNFY01 (sample SAMN13153364, study PRJNA577476) | soil metagenome | isolation source: 60 cm soil or saprolite under grassland replicate 1 | place: USA:California | collected 2016-06-15
CCGCGAACGCGGTGCTTACGTCGAGTCAAAGAGCGAAGCAGTTCTTATCGATCACTTAAATCCACGTTACCTCGCACGAATTATTCGGCTCGATCCATGGCACCAGCCTTATGAATATGAGGGTGGCCGTACTTCGTTTGTGCTGCGGTCGCTGGGTGCGGACGGGAAGGCGAATACTCCAGATGACATCATTATGACCGGCGGCGCGCGCTGAACTCCTCTAACCTGATCACAGGTTTCTTATCGCCGGCGATTCTCGCTCCGAATCTGCGGCTTCAGGATAAATTGTTAGCGAAATAAAAAGTCTTGACAGATTTTCTGCTAAGTTATCGAATCGGGGTCAGGCCTGCGATTTTTGCGATCTGTGATTTCGATTCCGAAAAAGATCGTCACCCGCCGAAGTCGATCAATTAGTTGGCTGCAAGGATCATAACGTCACTCTTGAAAGTCTTACAGTCAAAGACCGATAACGCTGATGCAAATTACCGGCCTCAGCAGTTCAGCTCTGAGTCGACGAGGTGATGCCGTCAGACTTAAGGTGCAAGAGAATGTACAAGTTCGTGATCTGGCCGACGAGATAATCAAACAATACCAGAGCGACAACCATTGAGAATTGCAAAAATCGCAGGCCTGACCCCGATTTATCTGACCCCGATTTATCTGACCCCGATTTATCTGGATGACCCCGATTTATCTGGAACTATTTTTGCGGGAGATATCCTAGCTCAAATGAACCATCAAATATTTAATGACCTTGTGAAGAATGCGTTGAAGGTAAGAGGCGACGGCGGTCCCGAAGAGGCCGCGGCCGAACTACGCGTGCTTCTCCACGATCTCGTACCCGCGGTAAGGTCTGGTGTAAACGACTGGCATCATCAGCAGGCGCTTGCCCTGCTTGTCGATACTCTAGACATGACGGGGAAAGACGAGGAATGCCGTGCTGCATGGGAAGAACTTATTGAATTAACGGAGCATGCCGCAGTCTATTGGGAGAAGGCGCTGTCGTCTGCTCGCGCCGACTTCGCTCGGTGGAGCCTTGAGCATCCTCCACAGCGTTGAATTTTTAGGCGGCGCCCTTTGCCGGGACCAAACGACCAGCCGAATCGTGACGCGCGTAGGACTGCGAGGTGAGGCTAAAGTGAAGGAACATGTGAACTCTGATCACAAAGCGACGGCCACACACCGGCGCTAGAAAAACACTCCGGCCTCAAAGCAATTATTTCTCTCTCGATCTTAGTTGGTTGCTGGGTTTTGTGGTTTTTATTGAATAGAAGCTGGGATCCTCGTGCCTGTGCTATCCATTGTCGGTTGCTTGTGTGCCGAATACCTTGGAATAGAGATTCTTACCAAGGTTGCCAAACCCGGGGTTCAAACCCGGGGCAGGCCTGATGCGATTTGTGCGATTCTCATCAACTCTGCCGGGCAGGAACGGTGTGATTAGCTTGGCACGAAGTGAAATAGGTTTGTCGCGTATGATCAATTGTTATGAGGGACGGCGAATCGCACAAATCGCAGGCCTGACTCTGTTTTTCGGTTTCACGCCCTGATCTCTCATTCATAACCTTCACCTACGATCTCGCGGGTCGCAGAACTAAAGTCACTGATGCGCTCAGTAACAGCACCACCTTCGCTTACGATGGCGCGTATCGCCTAACGGGCGTGACCGACGCTCTGCTCAAATCAGTCAGCTATAGCTATGACTTGATGTCCAATTTGACTGCTGCGGCGGACCAACTGGCGCATACCACCAACATCGATTACGACGAGTTCAATCGCCCTATTACAACCACCTATCCGCCTGCCGTGGCTGGGGGAACGCGTTTACAAGAGACTGTAGAGTACGGTAACAGACCCGGCACTCCAGGTAACACAGTACGAATACAACGCGCGCTCGAATGTCACAGCAGTAGTCGATGCCCTCAGCCAGTGTTACGAATTTGGTTACGACGCGCTTTCACGTGTGACTTACGCGACCCGCGCCGGCACGATGATGTCGTTCGCTTACGACGCAGCAGGCAATCGGATCCAGCGCACCGATTACAACAACATAACCACGAGTTACAGCTATGATGAGCTGAATCGCCTGACGACGATCACCTATCCCGACGCGACCACCGCGACCTATTCGTACGACGTGTTGTCACAGTTGAAGACGGCAACAAACTTGATCGGCACGGTGAGTTTTGTTTACGATAGTCTGGGTCGCGCGACCAGCACCACGGATGTCTGGGGCGAAGTCCTCAACTACACTTACGATGCCAACGACCGCCGCACCAGGATGAGCTTCGGTGCTACCACGAAGGCCACTTACTCCTACGACACAGTGAATCGCCTAACCAAGATTACCGACGGCTCGAACCTGGCGACCAGCTACAAATCGAATCGGTGTCAGGCCTGCGATTTTTGCGATCTCTCTGGTTTCGATTCCGAAAAAGATCGTCACCCGCCGAAGTCGATCAATTAGTTGGCTGCAAGGATCATAACGTCACTCTTGAAAGTCTTACAGTCAAAGACCGATAACGCTGATGCAAGGAACTTTCAACGGCTGACGTTTGACGCTAAAGCTGCCGGCGCGTACCATCCACGCTCCGATGCCCAGGAAAGCGCGTGCCGAAGTCGAGGGTGGGTTATACCACGTAATCACACGGGGCAATAATCGTCGGAAGATTTTTAATTCAGCTGCTGATTATGAGAAGTTCCTCTCGCTGCTTGCCATTCAGAAGATCAAACTACCGTTCTTCCTCTACGCCTACTGTTTGATGTCCAACCATGTGCATCTTTTAGTCGAGCGACAAGCTCATACGATTGGCCAGATCATGCACCGCTTATTGACGGGCTACAGTCAGTACTATAACCGTCGCTACCGACGGGTAGGGCATCTGTTGCAGGGCCGACATAAGGCGATTCTCTGTCAAAGCGATCGGTATTTAAGCGAGTTGGTTCGGTATATCCATCTTAATCCCGTGCGCGCAAAGATGGTGGTTAGGCCTGAGGAATACCAGTATAGCGGACATCGGGCTTATCTCGGGTTGGAACCGGCTGGGATAGTCGATGTCGATCCGGTGCTTCGGCATTTCGGAGTAAAGAAGGAGGTTGCGCGCGAGAAATACCGGCAATTTGTGGCCGCGGGAATGAAGTACGGTCACCGTGAAGAATTCTATGCAGCAGACGAAGGGCGCATTCTGGGAACTGAAGAATTTGTTGACGCGACGATTCACCGGATGGGCGAAGCGAAGCGCAGAATTCCTAGCTCAGGAAAGAGTGCGACGACGGCGGGCGAATTCCAACCGGATCGACTGCTCGAAGCTGTGGAAAAGACTTATCGAGTATCGAGGGCTGAGCTTTGCAGCCGAAGCAAGAGCACGGCTGCAGTGATGGCGAAAGAGGTCCTGATCCTAACTGGATTGCAATTAGGGGCCAGTCGGAGAATGTTATCTGAAATTACCGGCCTCAGCAGTTCAGCTCTGAGTCGACGATGTGATGCCGTCAGACTTAAGGTGCAAGAGAATGTGCAAGTTCGTGATCTGGCCGGCGAGATAATCAAACAATACCAGAGCGACAACCATTGAGAATTGCAAAAATCGCAGGCCTGACCCCGATTTAACAACATGGTGATCCAGATTGGCACGGATGGGTTCGTGACTTGCATCCCGAAACCTACCCGCTTGATACTAGGACGAAGGGTTTCCAAGCTTTACCGGCAACAAAAAGCTTGACGCCGTTTTCGGGCGGATGCTAGGTTCGAATTAGCGCCGCGCGTGGACCAATCGGCGAACGTGATTCAAAGCGCGTGGTGAGAAAGCGGTTCGACTTGATTGCTGGACGAAAGCTACTGCTTGCCGATGACTCAGTGGCGATTCAAAAAGTCATTGACCTCACATTCACCGATGAGGGAATTTCGGAGGTATTCCTGTTATCCTTCTGGTTGGTTCGTTCGAGCCGTTCGATGAAGCCGAGGCGCGCCGCGTGGGCGCAGATGACGTCGTGACCAAGCCCTTCCAATCAATCCGCCAACTGGTTAGCCGCGTGGGATCACTCGTCGGTGGTAAGACAGCTGATGCCGAAGAGTCGCGACAGGTTTCTACCCTGGGATTAGAAACACCGAGGGTAACAATCGCCAAAGATCCTGCCGATCAGCCAAACGTTACAGTCCTGGTTGAAGCGCCGGCAATGACCAATCTCGACTCCTCAAATGTTGCTGAAAAGAGTTGCGCAGAGAACATTGAACTACAGACTGCAGATACTATGCAGCTTCCCAGTGTCGAAACCGCAACATCGAACGAGACCCCACAGCAGGATGAATTCATGGCGATTGCAGATTCTGACTCTGATGAGAAAATCAATTCCGAAACTTTTTCGATTGGTGCTCGCGAAATGAACGACACTTCAAATCAGCAAATGGTGCAGCCGGACTCCACTGAATTCAATGACACTGTTCTCGACCTGGATGACTTTGGCAAGGTGCAGGCTTCAACTGCAGAAGATTTTATTCTGGATCTGGAACCCGAAGCCGCATCAGGCGATGCCGAGGGAACTTTCCTGGCAGAGACTTCTGAATCGCCGGTTATACCTTTGCAGGGCGCGGACATCATTGAGCTGGACTCGGCGGTAGAAACAGAAACCGCCCGAGCCGACGAAGGTGAAGAGTGGCCCGTCGTACCGGCTTCAGTTTTGGAAGAACCTGCGCGATCGGCGAGCCAGCCTGGAACGGAGAAAGTGAGTCTCTCTGATCTATCCCCCGAAGCTGTGGACGCAATTGCGCGCCGCGCCGTTGAGCACTTATCCGAGAAGGTGGTGCGCGAAATCGCCTGGGAGGTCGTGCCGGAGCTGGCGGAATTGCTGATCAAGAGACGCCTCGACGAGAAGAAGTAATCCCTGATACCTGCGAGGCGGGTGGCCAAATACTGAGGATCGAGTAAGTGACAAGAGTCGCTGCTCGATCCTTTTTGTTTCTGTTAGACGACTTACGCATGAAAGCCAATTGCCGTACAATTGGCAAACGCGCAAAGAGCGATTCTAATTAATGATCGACATTCCTAAGACTTACGATCCCAAACAAGCCGAGCAACATCATTATGCTCGGTGGGAAGATGGTGGCTACTTCGCGCCGGAAATCAATCAGGATCCGACGGCGGCGATTTTCTCGATTGTAATTCCGCCCCCGAACGTTACCGGCTCGCTGCACATGGGTCACGCGCTTCAGCATACGATGATGGATGTCCTGACCAGGTACAAGCGCATGTCGGGATTTCGCACTTTGTGGCTGCCGGGAATGGATCACGCCAGCATCTCGACCCAATTAATGGTAACCCGCCAGCTGAAAAAGGAAGGACTGACGCGCCACGATCTCGGCCGTGAGAAGTTCATCGCGCGCGCGTGGCAATGGAAGCGGGAGTATGGCGGGCAGATCGTAAACCAGATGCGGCGCGAAGGCGCGTCTGTCGATTGGTCGCGCGAACGGTTCACGATGGACGAAGGTTTGTCACGGGCAGTAAACGAGGCGTTTGTCCGGCTGTACGAAGAAGGACTGATTTATCGTGGCAATCGCATAGTGAATTGGTGTCCGAATGATCAGACCGTGCTTTCGGATTTGGAAGTTCAACGCGAGGCCCAAAAAGGCAAGCTCTACTATCTTCGTTACCCGTTCAAGAACAACAGTGGCGCAATCACAGTCGCTACGACCCGGCCTGAGACGATGCTCGGCGATACGGCTGTGGCGGTAAATCCGTCCGATGATCGTTATCAAAGGGTGCTCGGTCAGACATTGATTCTGCCGCTGGTTAATCGCGAAATCCCGGTTATCGCTGACGATTTTGTTGAGTCTGAGTTTGGCACGGGAGCCGTGAAAGTGACGCCGGCGCACGATCCGAATGACTATGAAATGGGGGTGCGCCACAATCTGCCGCAGGTTGCGGTTATCGATCAATTTGCGCGCATGACCGAAGAAGCAGGCGCCGATTTCGCTGGACTCGACCGGTACAAAGCGCGAGAGCAAGTCGTACAAAGGTTAGAAGACCTCGGTTTACTTGAGAAGGTCATCGATTACGAGTTCTCGATTTCCAAATGCGAGCGGTGCAAAACGGTCATTGAACCTTTGATCTCGACGCAATGGTTTTGTCGCATGGAACAACTGCGCGATCCCGCATTGCGGAAGCTGCGCGAGGAACAAAAGCCTCGCTTTGTTCCACAGGTGCCTTACGAAAAAGTTTATAGCGACTGGCTCGAAAATCTTCGTGACTGGACGATCTCCCGACAACTCTGGTGGGGTCATCAGATTCCTGCGTGGTATACGAAAGATAGCCAAACCATCGTCGCGCGCTCTCTGGAAGAAGCCCGAAGGAAGGCCGGCACTGACGAACTAACCCAGGACGAAGATGTACTCGATACGTGGTTTTCGTCTGCATTGTGGCCGTTCTCAACATTGGGTTGGCCCGAAGGGACCGACGACCTGACGACGTTTTATCCAACTTCGGTATTGGTAACCGCGCGCGACATCATCTTTCTCTGGGTCTCGCGGATGATGATGGCCGGCTTGAAATTCATTGGCAAGGAACCTTTCGACGATGTTTATGTAACCGGCACGGTTCTCGACAAACATGGCCAGCGAATGTCCAAGACCAAGGGCAACGGCATCGATCCGCTCGAGGTGTTTGATAAGTACGGTGTGGATGCCACTCGCTTGACGCTCGCTTCGGTTGGATCAACCGACACGCGCTGGAACGAAAAGCAGGTTGAATCCTACCGCAATTTCGCGAACAAGATTTGGAATGCCGCGCGCTTTTGCCTGCTGAACGCTGACGGCGCTGATGCGATCGCTGATCCGTTCGACGGCGATCGCGCAACTCTTCCTTTGCATGATCGCTGGATACTGTCGCGGCTCAATAAAACGGCGCGTGACGTTAACATGCAACTCGATCTCTACGAATTTCATGGGGTCGTGCAAGCGCTCTATCACTTTTTCTGGGATGATTTTTGCGATTGGTATATCGAGCTGGCCAAGGCCGGCGTTACCGCCGAAGCGGCGTCGTCTCAGCGTGACCTGGCGCGGGCGCGCTTGATTTCGGTGCTGGAACGATCCTTGCGGCTGCTGCATCCTTTCATGCCTTATTTGACAGAAGAGCTATGGTTGAAACTTCCGGTAAAACACGCGGCGCTTCTGCATCGTTCTTACGCCAATGCCGAGCCGACGATCATGCTGACGGCTTTTCCAAAATGTGACGAGTCGCTGATTGACGAACGCTCGGAAGCAGAGATGCAAGCAGTCATCGATCTGATTTCTCGAGTTCGTAATATTCGATCTGAGATGAACATCAAGCCAGGCGATCGCATTCAGTTATTGATCACAGCAAAATCCGATCAGCAGTCAGTCTTCGCAGCCAGCGCCGATCAGATCGGACGGCTAACACGGGCGGCTGAGATTGCGATCGACGGCGGAGTTGCTATCCCAAAGGCTGCCGTGCGCGCGGTCCTGGCGGCCGGCGCGGAGGTCGCAGTACCTCTTGAAGGTCTCATCGACTTCGCTCAAGAGCGCGACAAGTTGTCTCGCGAGAAGGAGAAGTTGCTGAAGGAAACGGCGAAGCTGGAAGCTCAGCTTGCGAATTCTGAATTCGTGGCCCGCGCGCCCGCCGAAAAAGTCGAAGAATTAAGAGTCCGCATCGTGGATATTGCGCAACGAATATCAGCGTTGGATCAGATACTGGAGGCGCTGGTGTGAACCCTGCTCTTATGAGCACGCTTTGCGCGCTATGCGGACAAGACTTCCGCGCTCCCAGGGAGGCGCTGGTATGAGCCCTGCTCTTATGAACACGCTTCGCGCGCTATGCGGACAGAATGTCTGCGCTCCCAGGGAGGCGTTGCGGTGAATTGGCTTGATGAGGGCGCGCTGTATTCGAGCATTGGTTTGTTTCTGCGCGAGGACCTGGGACGCGGCGACATTACTACGCAAACCGTGTTAATGCGCAACGCGCGCGCTCGCGGACGCTTCGTTGCCGGCGAAAAAATGGTGGTCGCTGGCCTTGAAGCCGCCGAAGAAGTTTTCGTGACGCTTGATCCGCAGCAGCAACTGGAAGCGTTCGCCGGCGATGGAGAAGAGGTCGAAGCCGGAAAGGTAATCGCACGGACGACCGGCTTTGCTGATGTGTTACTTGCAGGCGAACGCGTTGCTCTTAATTTGCTGCAACATCTCTCGGGCGTGGCTACTGTAACGCGGCAGTTTGCACGGGCAATCGAAGGCACGAAGGCGAAAATTGCCGACACGCGGAAGACGACACCGGGCTTGCGGATGCTCGAAAAATACGCCGTACTGCTCGGCGGTGGTATGAATCATCGTTACGGATTGGACGATGGCGTTTGTATTAAGTCGAACCATGCGGTAATCGGCGGAGGGCTGGCCCTGGCAGTAAAGAATGTCCGGAAAAAAATTGGTCATGTTCATAAAGTTGCGGCGGAAGTAGCAAACAAGAGCGAAGTAACTGAAGCTATCGAAGCCGGCGCCAGCGTGCTTGTTTTTGACGGCACCGGGCCAACGGAAGTGAAAGAGTTGATTGATCACGCGCGAGGACTTTCGCCCGAAATCACCGCTGAAGTTTCTGGATCGATAACGCTGAAGAATGTTCGCGCTTACGCCGAAACCGGCGCCGATCTGATTCGAGTCGCCGCGTTGACACAGTCAGTCAAGGCGATGGACATTGCTTTTCAAATTCAGTCCGGATGACTATTTAGCCGGGAACGAATTGCCTTTCAAAACGTTTAAGTTGTGAAGCATCCTGGCGTTTGCCGGTCGCATCACTCAAAATAGCAAGGAGGTTCGTGATGTCGAAGTATCTATTTCGCCGATTAGCTTTGATCGCTCTGGGTCTTATTGTGATCGCGGGACTCTTCATGGTTGATTCGAGCGCTCAGCGGCGGCGACGCCGACGTAGCCGGCCGGCTGCCCCCCGCATTACGAATCCTGCTATTTATCAGCCTTCGGCAAACGATAACGCCAACAATACGGCCGATACAGGTACCGGGACTGGCGATACAAATCCAAACCAGAATACACAGCCTACTCCTGCTGCATCGGATCCGGAATCTATGCGACGAACGATTCGCGATCTTTCCACTCAGGTTGACAAGCTCAACAATAAGCTCAGTCAGATGGAAGAATCGCAGCGTTCGCTGGTGGATCTCGAGCGGTTGTCGCGCGCAGAGCAACGTACCACCTCGCTCCGCGCGGAACTAGGGGAGGTGCAGACCAAAGAAGCGGACCTGGAAGCGCGCGCAGAAGACATCGAGTATGCCCTGAAGCCTGAGAACATCGAAAGATCCGTGGCTGGATATGGAACGACGCGCCCGGAAGAATTGCGTGAGCAAAGAAGACGTCAACTGGAAAGCGAAAAGGCGCGAGTGAGAAAACAGCTCGATCAATTAGCTGCCAGTCACGCTCACCTTGATCAGGCCATCGCGGCTGCGGATATTGAGGTCGAACGTTTGCGAAAACGTCTGGATGTCGGGGATCAGGCTGACTTGGAAAATGCCAAGACAAAATCTCAGGCATCGGAAGGAACCTCGCAGCCTGGAGCCACTCCGCTTCCGTCGCCGAGTCCTTATCGACCGCAGTGACAATCGCGACTTTTCCGGCAGGCCGCAATAGCAGGTGGTTGCTGCCTTCTGCTTACTGCCTACTGCTTACTGACCGATGGGTACCATTGCTCAAAGCGATCTTTACCATTTGATCTCGGAAGCGAACTCTCGAGGTGAGCGCGTCGTCGTGGCAACAGTGGCGCAGACGCGCGGCTCGACGCCGCAACGCCGCGGCGCAAGGATGCTTTTCTTTGAGAACGGCGAGACGGCGGGCACCGTCGGCGGCGGTTGCGTCGAAGCGGACGTTTGGGCTGAGGCCCGCGAGGCGATGCGCAACGGTGAGCCGGCTCTCCATCACTTTGCGCTCACGGCCGACGAAGCCAGCGAAGAAGGAATGGTTTGCGGCGGGACGATGGATATCTTTCTTGATGTGTGGGAAAGCTCGAATCGTGAATTGTAAATCGGGGAACCCATCGCGATGATTGTATTCGTAAACACTTCATGGAAACATCCTTAGTCGACAATTACAAAGCTAAGCACCGGCACCCGCTGAACAAACTCTGCCATACGATCGGCATTCCTATGATAACCATCGCTTGGCCGCTGTTCTTCTTCCGTTGGCGCTGGGCGCTTGTACTCTTCATCTTCGGCTGGATCTTTCAATTCGTCGGCCATGCGATTGAAGGCAATCAGCCAGCATTCTTCCGGAATCCTGTTTATCTGCTCGTCGGTCCGTGGTGGCTGGTTCGCCGCGCGGCGAAAGCTGTCGGGCTTCTGAAATCCTCCACCGTAAGCTAATCCGCATCGCTTTACCTTTAGAAATCGTTTCGCTACCCTTCGACGCGGCTTATCTAAATGAGCGTCGATAAGACAGAAGCGCAACTCATCAGCAGGACCATTATCCGGGTGCTCAATCAAGGTCTGGCGGCTGTGCTGGTGACCCTCATGAAGCTGCCGCCAAAGCCTTCCGCAGATTCTCGGGTTGGCTCGAAGATACTCGTCATTGAGTCGGGCGAAACATTGGGTACATTGGGCATGTCGGAACTTGACGAGGCGATTGCTCGACAAACACACAAATTTCTTTCTTCGCGCGATGAAGCAAAGACATTCAGAGTTGAAGAATTGGCGCCGGACTTGAAAGATTTACAAGATGTCCTTTTGTTATTTGAACGAATTGAAGCTGAACCGCGTTTAGTTGTCGCCGGCGCCGGTCATGTGGGCGCATCGCTGGCGCGGCTGGGCGCATTAGTTGGTTATCGCGTCACGCTGATTGATGACCGCAGCGAGTTCGTTAAGCGCGAACTCTTTAGTTCGGAAAAGGACCTAAGCATCCAATTGATTCTTGCCGAGGGTTGGTCTGACGCCATGAGAGAAGCAATCGGTAATGGCCGCGGTGTTTCCGTGGCTATAGTCACGCGCGGGCATAAACAGGACGAAGATTGCCTGCGTGCTGCGATCGCTACGAATCCGAATTATATCGGCATGATCGGAAGCAAGCGGCGTACGAACATTGTGCTCGCCAAATTGCGTGAAGAAGGCGCGGATGAAGATAAGTTACGTAAAGTGCGCGCGCCGATTGGCCTGGATATCGGTGCAATTTCCCCTGAGGAAGTCGCGCTTGCGGTTCTGGCCGAGATCGTTACTGAACGTCGCGGAGGTTCCGGCACACCACTTTCCGAATGGCGTCGCAGTTAATTTCTACTTCGCAAGTACTCTGGCGGCAAGGGATTTTTTTCGTCTTCGCCTTGCCAGAAAATCGTCACAATCCACCAACGCTTCCCATCGTTCATCAATTGAATGCTATTAATGCCGCGCTGAAAAGGCTTTGCATCCTCTTTTGCATGTCGTGATTCGTACGTGCTGAAAACGTGCGCGATGTTGCCGAACCGTTCCAGGCGACGTGAGACTTCGCGCTCGAAAAACCCTTCTGTCTCCAAGCGAGGGCCTGCACGCTGAAGGTAGTCTTCGACAGTTAAAACTCGCGAGCTGACTTCACCGGTTGGGTGGGAGCCGGTGGGGATCAAGCGCGCGCCGGAAATAAAGAGCGGGCGAAACCGATTCCAGTCCCGCTTTCCCGCTGGGCCGGAAATCACATCGTAAAGCGCCGCAACGATCGAATTTATTGTAGCGACGTCGGCAGGAATAGCTACGGGCGCCGCCGGCGCGGCTTGCGCAGGCATCTGTGAAGATTGCCGAGGAGCCCAGGTTGTTAAGAAAGCGGTCAGCCGTTCCAGATTGTAGGATTTTCCGCTCTCAAGGACATTCGTGTTCTGAGACTGCAAGAGCTTGCCATCAGACTGGAGTACGAAAAGGTGGGGGTAGCCTGGAATTGAAGGATATTGAGAAAGCAGTTCCTGGTTTTGGTTTTCTTCACTGAAGTTAATTTTCAAGGTGACGAAGTTCTCATCGCGAAGACGGACAAGGTTCGGATTTGCTTCAAAGAATCGATCCAGCGTGTGGCACCAACTGCACCATTCTCCACCCACTTCCAGAAGGATACGTCGATTGCTTCGTTGCGCCTCCCTGATTGCATCCTGAATGTCTTGAGCGACACTCCTTTTGGGATCATAGGCGGAAACTGGAACGTACTTCTTAACCGAAGGCGCAGCTTGACCCAGCGCCGTCATGGTCAGACCGATTGTAATTAGTATGAGTGAAAGCAAATGGTGCTTTGTTCTAACAAAAGAGCATACGATCTTCATTGTGCAATCTCCCGGTCCGGCTATTTGTGAGCCGAACTACTGCGATTAAAGCATGAGTGCATTTTGAGTGGCAAAGTTGTCGTCCGTCTGGCTTCGGGCTCTACCTGTCTGTTTGGAACAGAAGCACGCGCAATGGTATTAACATTATTCATGTCCACGGAAGTACAAGTCCAAGCCGAACGCGGTCGCAGTGTGGGTGAAATGTTTCGAGCCCTGCGGCACCGCAATTTTCTGCTGTTCTGGTCTGGCGCTTTTCTTTCAAACACCGGCACGTGGATGCAGGCTGTCGCCCAGGGTTGGCTGGTGCTGCAGCTGTCGAACTCGCCTTTCTGGTTAGGCCTCGATGCATTTATGGCAACAGCGCCTGGATTGGTTTTCACGCTGGCCGGCGGCGTCTTTGCCGATCTCGTGGATCGGCGAAAGCTTTTGATCTATTCGCAGATCATTGCCGGTTTCGCTGCGTTGACCTTAGGCACTCTGGTTGTAACCGGTGTAGTAAAGGTTTGGATGATTCTGGCGCTTTCGTTTGTTACCGGCTCTTGCATGTCAATAGCGGGACCGTCTTACCTGGCGCTCGTATTTGATCTGGTGGGAAGGGACGATCTCGCGAATGCGATAGCACTAAATTCGACACAGTTCCAGTTGGCGCGAGCCTTGGGACCGGTTTGCGCCGGAATAGGATTCAAGGTCTTTGGTCTGGCGGGTTGCTTCTTTGCCAACGGACTATCATTCGCCGCAGTCGTAACCGGGCTGGCGATGGTTCGATACGATGAACACAACAAGCCGAATCTCGCTTCCGGCCGCTCGATCAAAGACAGGCGCGCGTTTGTCCAGGATTTGGTCGAAGGCTTTCGTTATGTGGGCCGTCGTCCGCGTGTGTCGATGCTCTTGACGATTTCAGCAGTTACCAGTCTGTTCGGCGCGCCCTATATTTCCATGACGCCGGTCTTCGCGCGCGACATTTTTCATCTGGGCGAAACCGGTCTCGCCTTGTTGATGGGTATGGCCGGGGCCGGTGCGCTGTTTGGCGCATTATTTTTGGCTTACCTTGGAGACTTTCGACGCAAGGGTTGGTTCGTTTTGGGCGGCGACTTTGCCTTTGCAATTTGCCTGGTCGTTTTTTCGCTTTCTACTAACATCAAAGTCTCGCTGATTTTTCTGTTCGCGCTCGGTTTCGCAATTGTCGGTTCGGTCGCCGTCACGAATACGCTCTTGCAAAAGCTGGTCACTGACGAGATGCGTGGCCGCGTGATGAGTATGTTCATGCTTTCGTTTATCGGAGCCATGCCGATCGGCAATCTGGTTGCAGGTACCGCATCTTATCGTTTTGGCGCGCCGCACACTCTGGCGGCTGGCGGCACGATCATTGCTGTTTTCGTCGCCGTAATCATGCTGCGCAGCCCAAAGTTACGTGAACTCTGAGATTGGCTACACGCTTTTGCGCTTTTTGTTAAATTAGGATTGGTGTGCAAAACTTCTCGGTGGAAACGATGAAATCGAAAACGAGGTATTCAGCATTCCTGACAGTCGCGGTCGTGTTTTCAACCACCGCGGTCATTTGCCTTGCGCAAACCGGTTGGATTAGTAAGCGGATTGGCACCGGCGGCAAAGATCTGAACGCGGTCTATTTTGTCGACTCGAAACGAGGCTGGGTGGGCGGCGACAACGGGTTTTTCAGCCACACCGAAGACGGCGGCACCACGTGGGACCAGCGCTCAATCGGCACCGATCGTGCGATTAATGATATCTACTTCACGAGCAAAGATTCAGGATTTGTTTTGGCCGGCGGCAGTATCTTTGAAACCAGCGATGGCGGCCATAGGTGGCGTGAAGCCCACAGATTTTCACCCACGGAATTCGAAGGAGCCACGCCTGAGCTCTACAGTCTGCGCTTCAACGGCAAGAAGCGAGGATGGGTAGTTGGCTCGGTAAGCCGCGGCGATACCATCATCAACAGCATTCTCGCTATCACCCGAGACGCCGGCGCGAGTTGGCAGATATTGCACGCCGAGACTCAGAAAGAATTGATTCATATCGATTTTGTAGATGAAAAGCATGGATGGACCGTAGGAGCCGCGGGCACGATTCTGCACACGGACGACGGGGGCGAAACGTGGGCGAAACAGAATTCCGGAACCACAGTGGCGCTTTATCATGTCGATTTCCGCAATGAGCGCCAGGGTTGGACAGTGGGCGAGCGGGGCACAATTCTCAGGACAGATGATGGAGGCCAAACCTGGATCCGCATGAGTTCTCCAGTCAGTTCCACTCTATTAAGCGTTCAGTTTGTTAGCGAAGACGACGGTTGGATTGTTGGTCGCAGCGGCGTCATTCTTCGTTCAGGCAATGGCGGCCGAACCTGGTTGGATCAAGAGAGCACTACGAAGCAGAACCTGTACGCTCTATTCATAAATAAGAAGAACGGTTGGGCCGTGGGGAGTGACGGATTGATACTTCGATACGAGAAATGACATCGAAATAGCTCGGCGGTAACTTTCACGATTTAAAATGGGTCTTATTAGACGATTGCTAATGAAATTGCGGCTGAAGAGCAGTGCTTCTGATCGCCATCCGATCAGAGTTTTTCTGCTGGAAGACGATGAGCGTCGTTGCGATTGGTTCGCCCGGCGATTCAAGGGCGACGAGCTGGACATTGCCTGTGATGTGTCGCAGGCGAAAGAGTTGTTGGAGAGTCGAACTTATGATTCGATTTTTCTTGATCACGATCTCATGCCAGAGCACTACGGCTCCAGCACGGCTGATGACGAACGCACCGGCTACGCGATTGCGTCATTTCTGGCGTCACGACCCGATTTGCAACGCGCCGCAACGATTATGGTCCACAGCTTTAATGCGGATGGGGCTATGCGCATGGTGGAAGAACTTCGGCGTGCCGGCAGACAAGCGGAGTACATTCCATTTCATTTTTTAGAGGAGCGGATAAAGAATTACTGGCCACGATAAAGCCGAAAACCGTGAACCGTACCAGGCAATCGCGGTTCTGTTTACTCCCCCGCAGGTCCCTGCGTGAGCACCCGTTCTCCGCGGCTCTGAGTCGTCACTCTTTTCTCCTGCCCCGATGCCAGACCGGCAGAGGTCAACAACATCGCACAACCACACAATGCTGCAAGGGATTTTCTTGATTTCCCCATGTCTTCCGTCCTTAAGTTAATGGGCCAAGACGTAAACAAAAGATGCTGTTCGGAAGCAAATCAAAACCGAACCTCACGCAGGCGAGGTGCGGCTTCGATTAGGATTGATCCTGCGTTACGGTCTTAATTGAATGTTACCCGATTCGATTGGTTGCATCGGGAAATCACCCAACTGGTTACCTTGACAAAGTGCCGGATCGCCCTGCGTGTTGGGATCATCATCAAAGAAGAACACCAAACTGATTTGATCGTTATCCCTTCCGGGCTCTCCATTATCCTGAACAGAGAAATAAACCGCATCGACGAGGCTTGGATCATTTGTTCGGCGCGTCAGGCCGCCGAAAAATGCAACATTGCCGATCACTTTCATGCACCGGATATCTATCTGAAGCTGGTATCTCTGCCCCTTGGCGTTTTCGAAAGCCGGATTGTCGAGAATGGCATTGCCCTTGGCTGTGCCGTCTGAAAGTTGTCGCGCGCTGAACGCGAATTGACGTCGCACCAGATCGCCGTTTTCGTCTTCCACTAGAAGTATTCCTTCGCCGTTGGCCGCGGCGCCGCTCTGAGCTGTCGACTTCGGCGCGAACATGAATCCCGCAACTACCAACGCAAGAATTGCCACCAACACCCAAACGAGTTTAGGTCTGATCGCTCCCATAGTTGATACTCCTTTCTCTCCCTCTCTCTTTCTTACAGTTTGAGTGCAGATATGGGGGGTTACTACACGCGTGCAAGGGACTCTGTAGGCGTATTGGGACACCAAAGACCTGAGATGTCAAGGCGCGGGTTCAACAAAGTTTGAAATCGTTGGCCAGAGGTAAATGCAGTAGCAACTTTCCTTTCCTTGTCATGGCCCGCACACCAGGTCTGGCGCCTTACAGTCCGGTGCAGGGTGTCCAGCACCCTTGGGATGGACGGACGCCGTTAGCCAAGACAAGCCTCTGCACGCAGTTAGGTTTTTGGAACGTATCGGAACGTATTCGGGTGATGACCGACATGTAAGTGCTTGAAAAGATGGTGGCCAGGGACGGAATCGAACCGCCGACGCCGGCCTTTTCAGTGCCGCCTACCGAATCGTCGAAGTGGTTTGATTCAATGGATGTCGATCGAAGACCCTAAAACGGCCCCGAGCATCCTAAACCATCCTAACTAAGTCACTTATGTCATAAGCCTGCACGCTCATGTTCGCGTATTGTTCGCGCCCGCCGAGTCCCAGTATCGCACGCCTTCGTCGATCAATTGGCCTTGAATGAGTCTTCCTGTGCGTAAGGTAGTACCGCTGATCAGACAGGTATCGGTATCGAGTGGGTGACAAGTATCCGCGAAAAGCCGATTTCGTGAGACATGTGACTAGTACTTCTGACCTTGCCTCCCATAAAGCAACGCCTGATTAAGGGTCGACGGATTTTGAGCCCGTTCTTATGGCACCTGCCTCATTCGACTACGCACTACCAAGTAGTATCTACTGACGTTTCAGCAGTCAAAGCAAGTTACGTATGGCTTGGTAGGAACGCGTATCCCCTCATCTTCCCCTCATTTTAATAGGTCAATCTCGCAGGAAGTAGGAGCCCTTAGACTCTGCCGTTGTTATCCTAAGAACTTGAAGAGCATTCTCGACGAGAGCGAGCCGCTGCATCAGACTCGCTTGGCAGCATCACTCTTGGGTTTGAAAAGATCGGTTCGTATTGCGCCACCCACCAATAGCACTTGCACTGGAATCGGTTCCAACGTTTATGATGGCGGCTTGCTGGATAATTTGATTCGAGACTTTGCTCGTTCATGGGAGTTAATGATGGCTATTCTTGTAACAGGCGGCGCAGGCTACATTGGCA
>WNFY01006950.1_pt1 | contig 17246 bp, 15 predicted proteins | sample 5400091 | NCBI WGS metagenome assembly WNFY01 (sample SAMN13153364, study PRJNA577476) | soil metagenome | isolation source: 60 cm soil or saprolite under grassland replicate 1 | place: USA:California | collected 2016-06-15
ACTTGCAAACTGCCATCGGGCTGAGGGAGCAACAGAGCCAATTTATAGGTGAGCGTGCTTGCCTGACCGGGAAAGGAGACGAGCGCCAGGACACGTGAACCAGCACTGGCAACCGCCTCTACGTGAGCGGTATCCGCATTCCCGAGCGAAACTTTCTTTCCCAGTGTATGCTCTGCCGTCAATTGATACAGATTTTTATCATCGCCCAGCACATAGAAGAGGGAATTTTTTCCCGCAGTATCCTGAATGGTTGTCAGAGCTTTTGCCTGCACAGGCATGCTTCCACTAGTGATCGCAGTACTGGTCGTACTTGCACAGGGTAAGGTGACAATTTTCGCATGCTGATTATACGCAGTAATAGCACGTTGCACCGTCGAGGTAAAGGACCCCTGGAGCGTCTCAAACTGCGCATGTTGTGTCTCACTCAGTGAAGTATTTTGTACCGCAAGCAAATTGGTGCGTGCACTGGCCAACCTACTCAGGGCGGTAGCTGGGTCTTGAGCGACCGCCGCCCTGGCTTGATCAATCAAGCCACTGGCCGTACGCAAGGAGGTATCCACATTCACGGCATCATTGTGTGAACGTATGGAAAAATATGATCCTCCGCCAACCAGAGCAACAATGAGGAGAACAAAGAGAATCCGTGTAGGATAAAATAGACGACTACGACGAAGCTTTACATTATTTCCCAGAGCAGATCTTGCGGGTTCATTAGTAGTTGTTACTGGTAAAGGTGGAGGACCAGGAATAGCAGGAGTTACAGATTGAGGTGATACTGAAGGAACTGGTATATATATCGAGGGAGACACAGAATTAGCTTGCGTTATAGGAGGAAGCGGAGAAGGCTTCGATGCGATAATGGGAGACTCAGAAGCTGGGAGACTTTTCTTCAGTACAGGTGAAGGCAAAGGTTTCTCCACAGAAAGTGGAAGAGGGGATACCACAGGAACAATTGGACGAGCTTGTTGTTGCTGCCGCTGGATTTGTTCCTTATAGGCTTGCTCCAGAGCTGTGGCAAAGGCTTGAATATGGGTAAAGCGATCTTTAGGATCTTTTGCGAGTGCAGTAAGTATGACCTGTTCGACTTCGGATGCAAGGCCGGGTACTTTATCACGCAATAAAGGAGCAGGCGCGAGCACGTGCTGAGTAGCGATCTCCATAGGAGCGCCAGTAAATGGTCGCTCTCCACTGAGCCACTCAAAGATGATTACAGCCAGTGCATACTGGTCGCTGGCAAAACGCGGCTTGCCTCGTATCTGCTCCGGAGCCATATAGGAAACGGTTCCGGCCATCTCTAACACACTCTGAGAACGTGAAGTGGGAGCGATCATTGCAATACCGAAGTCGCTGACCAGAACTTCATTAGCTGGCCCTAGCAGTAAGTTCTCAGGCTTCACATCGCGGTGAATCATGCGTTCATCATGAGCATACTGCAATGCGCTGGCGACCTGGTTAACGTAGGGAACAATAGTGGAGAGTGGGATACGCGTGCCTCTGGGATGTCGGTGCCGCAAAGTACCGTTGGGAGCATAGTCCATTACAATAAAAGGCACATGATTGTCTACACCAAAATCTCGCACCTGCACAATATGAGGGTGCTGGAGACGAATAGTACGTGCTTCGTTGAGAAAACCTACCATATCACTATCAGTCAGTTGCGGCAATACTTTGATAGCCACGCGGCTCTTACGATGCATATCGTCAGCAAGATATACTTCACCAAAGCTTCCTGTACCTAATAGCCGTATCAGGTGATAGTGATCTATGCGTTGTCCCGAGTGATCAGCCATTCCCCCTCCCTCAGCAGGAAATACCCATCAATGTAATTCGATTGTATATGCATACACAGTGTGTGTCAAGTAGATCAGTCACTATTACAAAGTGGGGTGAGGAACTTCACTCATTCTTTACAGTTAATAAGCTACTGCCATACGCCCCTCAAGATAGCGTGCAAGCAATGCTAATGGGTAACAAATGCACAGAAAGATGAGCGCACCAAAGACGTAGATGAACATTTGCTTGTTCGGGTCCCCTGTTAAAGGGCTGGCGAGCGAGGTGGTCACCTGCTGTATTTCGATGACGCCGCCCAGGGTCGAGAGCAGGGCTGTGTCCTGCACCAGAGTAATAAAATAGTTGGTAAATGGTGGGATAGTGATGCGTATGGCCTGGGGCAAGATAATGTGACGCATCGTTTGACGCGAGTTCAAACCAAGGCTCAACGCAGCTTCGGTCTGGCCCCTATCGATGGATTCGATGCCGGTGCGAAAGACCTCGGTGAGATAGGCACCGTAGTTAAAACTGAGACCGATAATTCCGTAAAAGACGGCATCAAAAATGACAGGGGAGGGCAGAAGGCTATTATTTTGCAGGGTTGTCATCACTTGAAAAGCAACGTTATAAGGATCAATGCCGATATTTGCCAGGGCGCTATTTACGCCAAAGCCCCACAAGAGCAACTGAACGAGAATAGGAGTGCCACGTATCAATTCGACGTAGGCAAAAGCCAGCCAGCTTAGTACACGAAAACGAGAAAGGCGACAGAGGGCACCGATAAAACCAAAAATAGTTGCCAGGATGATACTAGACACAGCCAGAAAGATGGTTAAAGCGGCACCTTGCAACAACACGGGGAGATCGAGGATAATGGTATCATGGTATGTATATAGGTAGTAAACAAAGCCTCCTACAGCAGCCACGAGTACCACATAGAAGGCTTTATCAAGGATAGTTAGCCACAGGCGAGGTTTTTGCTCGCTCTTCGTCATAGCCGATTGCATCTTTTCTCTTCCTCCCAATTATTGGACTGACCGCAAGCGGCGCTCATAGGTACGTGCAAAATATGAGGTCGGTAGACTGAGTATTAAATAGAGCACAATCGCAATAGCAAAATAGGGGAGAGGATTACTGCTGTAGCGCACACGCCATACATCAAGTTTGGTCGTGATCTCTGCTCCGCCAATCACGCTGATAATCGCCGAGTCTTTGAGCATATAGATCAGATCGTTGACAAAAGGTGGAATCATTAAAGGAATAGCCTGTGGCAGTACGATATGAAAGAAGTTCTGGCCTGATGTCAGGCCAAGTGAGAGCGCTGCCTCCGTCTGACCGCGCTCCACCGAAAGTAAACCCGCGCGAAAGACCTCTGCCTCATATGCCGCGTAGTTGATGGCCAGCGTACCGACACCAGCCGTCCAGGTGTTCACATATACAGCCAGGCCAGAAGCAGCCAATAGACCGCTTATACCAAAATAAATAATAAATATCTGCGCGATCATGGGAGTGCTACGTATCACTTCGATATAAATACGGGCCGGAACCTTCAGCCATGTGATGCGAGAATTACTCATCAAAGCAAGCAATAAGCCAAGCAAGAGAGCGAGTGGGAAAGAGGCAACACAGAAGATAATGGTATTCCTGGCTCCATCCAGGAAATCAAGCAGTACCATCGAAAACTGATTCATGCATATGTCCTTTCTCGTCAGAAAGAGTTGCACGTACCTTTAACAACTAAAAACGGGAACAGGATTGTCCCATTCACCGTTTTCGTTATTAAATGGTACCAGGATCAAAATGCTACAAAATACCTATCTGGGCCTGGAGATCGTTCCACATCTGCCACTTCTGATAGATCCTCTTGAGCGTGCCATCTTTCTTCAGGGCAGCAAAAGCTTCATTGATCTTGGGGAGAAGTTTAGCCGCGTTGGGATTGCTCTTATTAAAACCAACGTAGTAGTTGTCGGTATAAATTGGCTTCCCAAGCAACTTCAACTGTGGAATAGGTGTAGCACCAGGTCCTGAACCAAGAATGTAGTAAGCGGCAATAGGGGAGTCCAGGAAAAATGCGTCAACCTTTTTCTGTACGAGATCGCTAAAGGCAAGCGTCCCGTTGTATGCCTTAATATGGATCTTGGGATCGCCCTGCATGATTGTCTCAGCCAGATAGCCACCGCCAGTTCCGACAGTCATACCTTCAAAAATCTTTATGTCGGTCGGGTTCACATTCTGAAAACGTGTATCATCTTTACGGACGATAATCTGCTGGCCGTAACGATAATAAGGATCAGAGAACAGCTCTGTTTTTTCCCGGTCGGCATTCTTCTCCCAACCGTTCATCACCATGTCAAACTGATTGGCCGCCAGGGCTTGAGCCAGGTTATCGTACTCAATCTCGACTTGCGATTGCAAAATACCCATCAAGCCAGCAATCGCCTGCGCAATTTCAACTTCGAAGCCGATCAATTTACTGGGGTTTTGCGGGTCCTGAAAGACATAGGGCGCACCACTGACATAGTCTGCCCCCCATTGCAACAGATTAGGATTTTTTAGACCCGCGGGAACTATTTTTGTGGCGCCAGGAGTCGCACTACTGCCGCCTCCAGTAGTGGAAACGTTGCCACCACAAGCCGCCAGCAAAGCTTCTAGAGTTCCACCTGCAACAACAAGACCTCCTGCCTGTCCGGCACGCTTCAAGAACGTTCGTCTGTTCAGTCCATCATTCATCATAAATGCGCCTTTCTGCTGATCTTCCTGGCCCTTGAAGCGGGTGGGGGGCAAGCCCCACCCCTACGAAATTTAGGGTAAGACAGACAGCACACGCTCCAGGAATAGCTGTGTGCGCTTCTCTTTGGGGTTTCTAAACAGCGCCTCGGGATCGCCCTGTTCCACGATTACGCCGTCGGACATGAATACCACACGATCCGATACATCGCGGGCAAACTGCATTTCATGGGTTACGACCACCATAGTACTGCCTTCATAAGCCAGATCCTTCATCACCCTGAGCACTTCACCCACCAGTTCTGGATCGAGTGCCGAGGTTGGTTCATCAAAGAGCAAGGCACGTGGCTGCATCGCCAGAGCGCGAGCAATAGCCACGCGCTGCTTTTGCCCACCAGAGAGACGACTGGGATACACATCACGTTTCTCGGCAAGGCCCACCTTTGCCAGCAATCTCTCACCAAGTGCCACTGCCTGATCCCTGGACATTTTACGTACCAGTAAGGGAGCCTCTATGACATTCTGGAGCACGGTCATATGGGGAAAGAGGTTAAAGTTCTGGAACACCATCCCCAGTTCGCGCCGCATAGGACTGAGTTGCTTCACTGACAGGTTGGGGTTGAGCCTCTCACCGTGAATATAAATTTCACCGCTTGTGGCTTTCTCCAGGGCATTGAGACAGCGAATAAGTGTGCTCTTCCCTGAGCCACTGGGACCAATTAAAGCGACGACCTCCCTTTTGTGCACCTCAAAATCGATATCAATGAGGACATGTTTGTCGCCAAAATACTTGTTGAGCTTGATAGTCTGGAGAACAAGCTCGTCCTGAATCGGACTGATTGATTGGGATGGCACAGTCTCAGTAGTGGGGCTCACAAAAGCGCCGTTTGTAATGCTCTGATCGGAGTTCATTAAGGCTCCTTCTCGCTGCGTAGCGAAATTAAACGCGCAATATTTATGAAACATCAGAACAATTTGAACGTACTGGCAGAAGTACGTCAAAGCGTAAACGCAGCAGTGAATATGGAACTAAGTATATGCATCCTCAACAGGTGTGTCAAGTTTACACTCATCTCCGGGTGCGGTTCATTTGTTTGCATGGAGCAAGCGCCGACGACCACCATGATCAGGTCAATTGTCCCTGTAGGGGCGCGATTTATAAGCCCGTGCACCGGCCAGGGGAGAGCCACGGGCTTATAAATCGCGCCCCTACAGGGACAGATTCCAATGATGCAAATTTATGAAACGCACCCCTCATCTCCTTTCTGAGTATAGTATACTTGCACCGCATCTGCATGGAAATGGCCGTTCTTCCCACCGCCACAGCTATACGACCTCATATTACCGGGAAGATGTCGCAGATATAGTAGCGCGGCAGCATCATCTCCCTGAAGCAAATTCCTGTAAATAAACCAATCCTTAAACGTGGCAAGCTATAGGCCGACAATGTCGGTCATTTTATGTACCGGAGGAGCTTTTATGACTGCCGAGAAGGTCGTTATTGTTATACCCGCGTTGAATGAGGAAGCTGCAATCCAGCACTTGCTCACGGAAATCCCTCCCGATTTTGCGCAGTGGATCATTGTTGTGGACAATGGAAGTACGGATGGGACCGCCACTGTGGCCAGGGCAGGGGGAGCGATTGTCGTCAATGAAGCAACGCGCGGTTATGGACGTGCGTGCTTGAAGGGATTCAAAACTGCTACGAGCCTGGGAGCAGATGCTGTTATTTTTATGGATGGTGATGGCAGCGATGATCCTGCCGACCTTCCTATGATGCTGGCCCCAATCAGGGATGGGCAAGCAGATTTTGTGATTGGCTCACGCGTCAGTACACGTTCAGAACGTGGTGCGATTCCGCTCCAGGCGCGCCTGGGCAACTGGCTGGTCAGTCGTATGATCCATCTTCTCTACGGTGTGCATCTCAACGATATCGGCTCATTTCGTGTGATCCGTTGCGATGCTCTAGAAACATTACAGATGCACGAGATGACCTTCGGCTGGCCAGTCGAGATGCTCGTTAAGGCTGCTCGTGCTCACTATGCTATCATCGAGCTACCCATTCACTACCGACGACGTAGTCATGGTCGTTCTAAAGTTGCCGGGACTCTTGTCGGCAGCGTAAAAGCAGCTTACTACATGGTAAGCACTACACTACGTTATGCAGGAGCAAAAGGAACTCATGTCTGATACAGCGCTCATCATCATGGCCCGTTATCCTGAGGCGGGCAAGACCAAGACCCGTTTAGCACGCTCGCTTGGTGATGCCGAGGTTGCACTGCTCTACCAGGCGTTTCTGACCGACCTGGCGCAGCGCTTTGCCGGACAGAAATACGCTCTGCACTGGGCATATACGCCCGCCGAAGTAAACTACCAGGCATTCGTGAATACACTTGCACCTGCGCAGAGCCAGTATATGCGCTGTTTCCCACAGCAGGGCGCAGAGCTGGGCGAGCGTTTGCACGCTGCATTTCAATGGACACATCAGCAAGGCTACAGGCGTACCATCCTTATCGGATCGGATTCGCCACATATCAGCCGCGAAATCGTCGCACGTGCTGAGACGGCTCTCGATGACGCAGACGTGGTTTTGGGACCTGCCGATGATGGTGGCTATTATCTCATCGCAATGCGCAAACCACATGATGTTTTTAGCGGCATTCCGATGAGTACCGAGGTCGTAACGCAGATGACGCTGGCATCAGCCTGGCGGCAAGGTCTGACGACGCGTCTGATCGACCATCTTTTTGACATCGACGAATTACCCGACCTGTTGCGCCTGGCAGAACTGCTGGACGCCGATAATACACTTGCACCTGCGACCACCGCTCACCTGACAACTATGAGGAGTTTTCATGATTACCACGCCCGTCTCAACGCTGCCGCGCTCGATCTACATTGAGCCAACCAGCCGTTGTAACGAACTGTGTCAGCAATGTCCCCGCACGTTATTGTCGCGCGAGGACGATCGCGACCTGAGTTACGACAACTTAACAAAGACCTGCCGCGCATGATCAGTTATCTCAAAGCGCGCGGAACGTACGTCCTGTTCAATTCCAATGGAATATTGCTTAATGAGAAGCGCGGCCAGGCCCTTATCGATGCCGGACTTGACGAATATCGCCTCTCAATGGATGGTGCCACACGCGAGGTCTATGCCCATGTGCGGGGCGTTGATGCCTTTGACAAGATATGGCGCAATGTACGAGCGTTCGTCGCCATGCAGCGAGCACAGGATGCCTGCAAGCCTGCAGTCTCACTGTGGTTCACAGCCATGCGTGAAAATTTGCAAGATTTGCCAAAGCTTATTGACCTGGCAAGCGACGCCGGGATCAAAGAAGTCTATATGCAACGCCTGGTCTATTTTGAGGAAGGACTGGCGGCATCGAAGCAGTCGCTCTTCCGACGTGCCGCGCGCGAGGAACTGGAACTCGTACGCCGTTGCGAAGAGACATGCCGGGAGCGCGGTATTACTTTTAGCGCGGCTGGCACCACAACTCCTGTGCAGAGCCTGGTACGCGATTTTGGGGAACGGCCCTGGTCGGGTTGCAGGCGCCCTTACACGCTGACCTATATCACTTCCAGTGGCAACGTGCTCTCCTGCTGCTTCGCGCCGTTTGGACACAAAAGTGCAAAAGAGTACAAGGAAGAGCGCGTGCTGGGCAATGTATTCCAGGAGCCAATCGCAGAAATCTGGCAAGGCGAACGCTACCAGTCCTTCCGCAGCGCTTTCGAGAGCGATCATCCAGCCAGGCACTGTTCACAATGTGGGCTTAACTGGAGCTATTAGATGTGCAAGCGATCACGGCTATTCCTCATCCCCATAATCAAGGATGCTATAACGGCCCAGGCCCAGTAGTCTCTGAACGCTGGATGCTTCCGCCATTTTCTGTGCAAGCGCCGTACTATTGACCTGGTAGGTACCGTCGTTTACCTGTGTTTTTAGCGCTTCTATACGCTCATTGCGCGCTTTAAGGCTTTCCAGGCTCCGTCGGATGATCTCAACATCGCTCTTTGCCAGTTGTGCCTCAAGAAGCGAAGACTGCGCCTGCTTCGACTGACCAATCGGTCTTCGTGCGTGGGCAGTTTTTTTCAGCGTCAGATCACCGTCTTCCTGCTGTATTTTGTGAGCTTTCATAGTTTATATATGGTGAGTTCTCTCTCATACGAGAGATCCACGCGCTCCTTCCTATTCTATGCCCTGGCAGGGACACCTCTTACAGATGCCCCTGCACGTCCCATTCCCTGGCAACAAAGGGGCAAGGGATCATCACGCAACAACCACATACTAATATACAGATTCATTCCATCTAGCCATCCCCGCTTAGCATCTGGTACTACGATCCCCTCCACCCCTAAAAACAGTATAACGACATTACAAAGCAAGCATGAGTGATATTTGTCCTCCATTCGAAGTGCTGAAAGTCCCTAATGCTCTGATGACCCGTAGAGGCATGCCTTGCGTGTGCCGGGTCGCCGATGAGCAACACAGTTGAGCGTCAAGCAAGTCCTTCCGAACGACCCGGCACACGCAAGGCATGCCTCTACGGGGCTTTTGATCCGATTTGAGGATACTGCAATTAAGCAATAGTGTTCTTATACAATCGCCGACGCAGCAAACGCAACATACCTTTGTCTGTCTTCATCTTTTTCTTTAGCTGCCACAACAAAATCAGGCCGAGTAGCAGCGCCTCAGCAGTAGTTGAGCCAGCGAGCGCCAGCGGGATAGCAAGGATAACAAAGGGACCATTCATTATGTTGAGGAGGAGCACGATCAGGCCATAACGCGACACGAGTGAGAAGATGTTCGTAAAGAGCGGCGTACGTGCATCTTTCAACGCATAGAAACCACGCGAGATCAGATCACCCGCAGACATGCCAGGGAGCGCAATAGCGAACCCCATTAGAGCAAGATTGGTCAGATCGGACGAATGTTTGTCGAAAGCTCCATGTTCGAAGAGGATATGAATGGCAGGTTTGCCTAAAAATATGAGTACAATTGCAGCCGGGATAGTAAGCAAAATTGATACGCCCATTACTTTAAGCGATGTCTGATACAGACGTGTATATTGACCAGCAGCCGCCTGCAAAGAGAGATGAGGGAGAATAGCCTGGCCTATAGCTTGAGAGATCAGTGCAGCGGGTAATCCTTGTAACAGCAACGCATTATGCAGGGCAGCAAGGCTGGCAGGATCTGGTAGATACGAGGTAAATGCAGTATTCACAATAAAGCCTATATAGGCAATGCCAAGGGCAAGTGTATTTGGTCCCAGCAAGCGCATTACATCCCACAGACCGGGATTGCGCAGATCCCACACAAACGAGTAACGCACACCCTGTTTTATAATACCGGGAAACTGCACCAGGACTGTCAGCAGCACAGCAACTAGTATTCCATAGGTAGGACCGTAGATACCAACTTCTGGCACAAATTTTGTAACCAACAAGCCACCAATCAGGCCAAAGTTGTAGACGGCAATAGAGAGCGCAGGCAATAAAAACTGTCGTTTGCTATTCAGAATAGCAGTAGCAATCGTTCCCAGGCCCAGGATGAGGGGTTGCAACAGCATAATACGCGTCAATTCAGTAGTGAGCGCCTGCTCAGAAGCAGAATAGCCTGGGACCAGGAGATGGCTCACAAACGCAGGAGTCAGAAACTCGCCCACGATTGTCGCGATAGCGAGCACGACCAGCAGCACATTGAACACCAGGCTCGTCAGGCGCCAGGCTTCATATTGACCTTTATTTTTCTCATAAGAGAGGAAGACAGGAATAAATGCATGGCTGAGCGCTCCACCAGCAATCAGGTTGAAAAGCGTATCAGGCAATTGGAACGCCGCGTAATAGGCATTTGCTTCGGGTCCCGTACCAAAGATCGCGTTAAAAATCACCTGGCGCACCACTCCCAGACCACGTGAGGTCAGAAGTGCCAGCATAAGCAACAGAGCCGCCTCTACAATACTAAAGCGTCGTATAGAGAATCCAGCATTCGGACGAAAGTTTTGCAGATTAAAACGGAATATTCTTCCGCCCCAGACTTTATAGCGCGTAGCTGCTTTTTTCGTCACAGTGGATGGAGCAGATGCTTCGGGGTCAGATTGCACTTCAGCAGTGGTCACGGCCGTTAACGACGTGTTAGCTGAGTCTCGTGGTTCTTGTGAAATACGATCTCTCCTCTCGACATCTACGTACTGTAGTGCTTGCTGCTGGCAATTATACCAGCCCTTTCTGATAATTGCTAGCATATACTCAAAAAGTACTAAAAGGCTTGCGCTTATCAGGCATCAATTATAACGTTACTCTATACAAAGATACTAACAAATACATACTATACTGATGATGAAATTTTTAGTGCAGAGCTCTAGATGCGCCACTTTTGTTAAGAATTTTGCGCAGTACTACTGCGGAGGTACTATGTAGTGGTGCATTTCCTACAAATATTTTTGATTGCCTGTTTTTTCCCTATAAAGGCTGGTACGAGCTAAAGGTCTATAAATATTACTAGCCTATTTGAGCTAGCCTTATGCGTCACAGCTAGCCAGCAGCCATATTCTCATATATAGTAACTTTGTATCAAACACACTAAGTGAGGATTGATCATGTCGTCTTCTCCTGAGCATCGTGTAACGCGTCAATTTAGTCCAACGGATCAAACGGCCAACGGCATAGCAACCTTCTCACCATCCTCCACAGAACCGTTGTATCCGCCTGTGAATACAGATCATCTCTCCGAGCCAGTTACGACCGGGCAGGTGCCAACAAAGCGTCCGGCAATCACAAGGCAGCTTACTATGGATGGGTCAGTCAGCACAAACCGGCTCCCGACACAGATCCACGCAACCGTGCAGCGTACACGACGTTCTCCCTCCACTCCTTTGCCACGGAGACGTCGGCGTATTGTACTATTTAGTGCCATAATCAGCGGCCTGGTGATACTGACCTTTGCTACACTTTTTGTAACGCCGCTTGGACAAGGACAACAGCAGCAAGGTTTTACACAGGCCATCAGCAACTTCTTCACCTCTGGATCTGAAAACTCGTTTAGTGCCGACTCCCATATAGCGACGCCTACACCTACACAGGCTGTGCTCACAAATGAAGGGTACTGTGGTGGCAGTGATATCTGGGGCACCTGTGCGGGAGCGACGACCACGGGAGGTGTGATGGGTACGGGACACATGCAAGCGCCTATCAGTGGTGCAATCATCACACAGCCATTCGCACATCCTGAATTTCAGTCCTGGTGCGGTTGCTGGAAACCGCATTCGGGCATTGACCTGGCAGCGGCTTACGGTACCCCTATAGTAGCCGCTGACAGCGGGCAGGTCATCTGGGTCGGCTGGGACTGGTCAGGACTGGGCTGGGCAGTCAAAATCAGTCACGGACACTATATCGCAACGATCTATGGGCACCTCTCGCGCTTCATCGTCACTGTTGGTCAGAATGTCAATAAAGGGGATATCATCGCGTATGAGGGCAGCACGGGGGCATCGACAGGACCGCACCTACACTTTATGGTACTCACTAATAATATCTGGGTAGATCCGATAAACTTCGTTGCATTACCTTGATTGAGTAAAAGATCTGTGTAAAGACAGCAAAAAGGCTGGTTTTCTTAGAACCAGCCTTTTTTGATGTATACTTACAGATGTTCCATCCTACGCCTGTATGCTGTACCTGGAGCGGCGGCGGCTAATGGACCCACCCTTGCGACCTGCGGCTTGCGCCTCTTCGCTGGTCCACTTATGGGCAGTGCCCAGAGCGTGAGCAGCTTTTCCGCCCTTGCTAGCAATTTCACGCTTCTTCTCCGGGGTCATTGATGCGAAACCGCGGCCACGGCCTTTTTGTGTCTGCATGGATATTTCCCTCCTGAATAGTTTCAAACAATATCTTGCACTGAGTAAACAACATAGGTGCTCAGCAACATCACGCTGTCCCTGATACAATTCTACTCCCAGGTCATTCGTCTAAGACAGAGGTAACTGTCAATGAGTAAAGCATAACAGGTACTCTCAGCCAGTACAAGTCATCAATAAAAAGTTTCAGCCTTCTCTAAGGTAGACTCAACCATTTCTAAGGAAAAGATGAGCTAGTATCCCCTTCCAGTTGCTTAAATCCGCTTAAATCTTCTCATACACGCTTAAAATTGCTATTTTACACCTGCTTTGACATCAATTTCCTTAGAAATCTTAAAGATGAGCTAGCAAAATAAAACGGTTGAAGCCATAGATTATGGGGTAGTAGAATGAGGCTGTATCAACTGCTTGACCAGGGCGGTCATCTCATCCACAGAGAAGGGCTTTTCCAACAGGGACACATGAAAATTTTGTAGCACGGTGGTATCACTGAATGTGGCAGCAGTAGTTAAAATAATGGGAAGAGAGTCGAGACGTGGTTGACTACGGAGTTGCTGTATCACCTCGGTACCAGACATGGTGCCACTTAAGCGCCAATCTACAATCATGAGATCGATGGGTAAAGGTGCAGATGTATCTTGGGCGGATTTTGTTAAGGTCTCAATACACTCCTCGGCATCTTGATAGTTCGTGGCAACATAGCCCTCATCCTGCAATACGAGAAGGAGCATTTCCTGTATAGCTTCATCATCCTCTAGCAGACCTACACGCATAATTCTTCCCTTTACCTGATCAAAACTTCGTACCACAGAGTACTCATCACACTATAACAAACTGCGCCTTTTTACGCAAGAGTCTTGAGAATTTGTAGTTTTTTTGTAACTGTTCAAACCCCTTGCGAAGCGCCGGAGGCGCTGAGGAGTCAGAAAGAGAAGACCTGAAGAATTACGATTTTTTATGGTTTGTGACAAACGCTACAAGGATACAGACTCTGGCAGCCTGGCGGCTGGAGGCTGGGCATTCACGTGTGTAATCGGCAAGGTAAACGTGATACTTGTCCCTTTGCCTTCGCTGCTATCCAGCGTCAATTGCCCATGCATTGCTTCCACGAGTTTGCGCGCAATATAGAGGCCGAGTCCAGCTCCGCTGACCTGTCTGGTGGCTGGATGTTCTAAGCGAGTAAATGGCTTAAAAAGAGTGTGCTGCTGCTGGTGAGGAATACCAATGCCGTGATCACGCACTGTTACATAAGTGAGATCAGTAGCATAGGAAAGAGGCATTTCAAAGGACGCAGATTGCTGGTTTTCCTGTTGTTCTACTGAGGACCTGGGGATTCCGTTGAGTGAGTATGTAGCGTGAACACAGACAAGTATTTCAATCAGGCCACCAGCAGGCGAGTACTTTATCGCATTTTCCACCAAGTTCGTGAGTACCTGTTGCACACGATCAGGATCAGCCCAGGCATAAGGGAGTTCAGGATCAATGTTACAGAGGATACGATAGCGTCCTGGCTCTTGCTGGTCAATCCGGTACTGCATCAGTTGAGCTACGCTGCCACAGAGTTGAGGCAGATTGACCCGCGTATAGTGGAGAGCAAGACGACCTGACTGTATCCGTGAGATATCGAGTACATCTCCGATCAATACTTCCAGGTGACCTATTTGCTCCATAATAACATCCAGGTACTGCTGGCGACGCGTTGCATTCATGCTCCGCTTCTCATCCGTTGGATCCGAGGCACCATAGGACTGTAACAGGCCCGCATACCCTTTGATGGCTGTGAGCGGAACGCGCAATTCGTGACTGACCATCGAGATAAAAGCGTTCTGTTCTTGCATGTCGGTCACGCTGGCACGCGAAGCAGTATGCGGACTCGTAGTTGTACAGCTATCACTCAGCGCTTGCTCTACCTGCTGTGATAGTTTTGGGAGATATTGCGTTAACAGGCGGCATTCGCCCGGTTGAAATGCTCCCGCTTGCCTGGAGGTGCAGAAGAGGAAGCCCAGGATACCTGCCGGGCGTTCGAGTACAGCAACAGCCATACTCCTGACCATAGTAGCTCCGTGTTCTGTCTCTTTCCTTGTGCCCAACTCTCCATAGTGGATGCAGCGCCCGCTCTGTATCGCCATATCACATAATGCCCATATACGCTCATTAGAAATGAGGATGGGATCGATTGGTGAACCATAATACATGATGACACGCTTCTGAAGCGAGGAAAACAGACTGAGTAACGGATGACACATTCCTGGCTCTGGACAACATAAACAGAGACTTACCTGGTCACAATCCAGTAAATTACGCACATGTAGAGCAAGGTCACGCAAGCGTGCTTCTGTTGCCATCATATTCCTCCCGTGCAAGCCCAATACATAGTTCCTTTTTAGTATAGATAATGTCCCAACAAGCATGCAGTGAAATTGTTTTTTCATTTGCCCTTGACCACAACCACAGGGAACGGTACAATGAGCCAGTATCCTTCTATGCATTGTTTTTACAGCTCAGTTGAGCCTGACGATGTATTCAATACAAACTTAAGAATATGGAGAGAGCGTATGTCTGATACGGACGCAGAGCAGACAGGATTTATCAATCCGCAAGATGCTAATGCAGCGGAGCCAGGACCCCTACGGGTTGAAGAAGTACAGGAAGACACTCAAGCACAAGCGCCGCTTGCATCATTGCCAGCAGTTCCAGTGAAACCGGTGACACCGCTCCCACCGCAAGTGTTGGAGCGAGCAGGCACAGTCGAACATCTTGCTGCACGACGCCCGATGCCGACGCTAGATATAGAAACTCCAGAAATAAAAGGGCGTCTCACCCAGGCACGTACCGAGATCACGCGCCTGGTAACAGGCTACCGTTGGGAAGGTCTCTCAACTGAGGCTGCCGCCAGGCAACTGATCCCCCTGCTCAACGTCGGTTCGGTCCAACAATGGCACCCGATCTTGATTCCTTTTCTGTTAGAAATCGACCGTGCGGGCAACTTGATTCCGGTCTGGTTGCGCATCATTGAGAAGGGAGACCCGGAAGATCTTCCGCCCGATGCCAATCCCGCGGAGACTGTCGAGGGGCGCGCGCGTCGCTTCGCGATTCTCATGCTGGGGAACTATCGCGCCGGCACTCTCTTCGAGAAAGATGCCACAAAAGAGTCTATGGGTTTCGCCCGCCAGTCGTCAAAAGAGAGCGCAAGATCCGCCGATATCATTAAGGTGCTTGGAGAGCTTGCCACCGATCCGAACAGTTCATTGTATGCTACACAATCACTGGTGAAATTAGAGACCAACCCTGCTCTGCAAGCCCTTATCAGCGCGCTCCGAGAAGCAGAGGGATGGGCCAAAGTCGATGTTATTGATGCCTGCCTCACACTGAAACAGGAGCGCTTCTACGATCTGCTGGTAGCGAGTGGTCTCGATCGTATACCCGGCCTTGAAAGTTATGTCGCCATTCCCGTTTACCGGGATATTCCTCTGGAGAACTATCTGCGTGGCGACGCCGGTATCAGTCCACGTCTTGCACAACAGGCAGCCTTGATTTTTGGACAGGTTCTGCTGGATAGTACTACTCCTCCCACGGATGGGCAAACGCTTCCAGCCGCTTTCCAGCGTGATCTGCCTCCTCTGGCGCACATCCTTTTTGAAGGTGCGCGTAAGGCTCCTACCTGGCAAAACGTGCTCGCAATCCACCGCCTTGGAACGTTGCTTGGTCGTTACTGGGCGGATATATCACGTGGGGAGGTAAAGGATGCACGCATCATAGATCCAGTTTACGCCTGTGTTCCCATGATGCCCGAAGTTGAGCGCTGGATGGCCGGTCCTGGTCGGGATGTCTTACTGGAGACGCTCAGCGACAGCGACGATCAGGCATTTACACCGGTCGTGCGTGTACTGGGAGAGCTCCGTGAGCCACGCGCAACCTCCTTGCTTATCAGCCGCATCGAGTCAACGAAAGAGCTGAGGGATCGTGCGCAAGGACGAGCGTTGGGCGCAGCCTGCGATGCACTGGGCAGCCTGGGAGATCGCCGTGCTGTGCCCCCTATGCTAGAACTGATCAGGCGTGTGATAGAGATCGATCGACGCACGAGTTATCCCAAACTGCGCGATAATCTGCGACCAGGAGACTCGGATATTCCGGGCAGCGTGATTTACGCGGCAGTTGTACGCGCCAGTGGGCTATTGCAAGACCGTAATGCACTGGATACAGTATTGCGCGCAACCAATGACTTTGATCCTTATGTACGGACCCAGGCTCTTGAGGCATTAAAACGTATCGATGGCAGTGGAGATGATTACCGCAGCCGCGCTGCCGCACGCGACGCATTGAGCGACCCACGCGATAGCGTTGTCCGGGTAGCATGTCAGCTCGTGTTACAGTACCGCGACGCAGACTCCTCCACAGCGCTACGGCGCTTGATCGAGACACGGCCAGAGCTTGCCGCCACTGCGTATGATACTCTGCGCCAACTGGGACAATAGCGCATAGTGAAGTGCCTGGGATGCAGTTCATCTTTGATTGAGCGTAAAGATAATAGAAGCACGGCACCCGCAAGGGTAAGAGCGCCCCGTATGCGTCAAGTGAACAAGAGAGGAGTTTGTGCTATTGAGCCATTTGATTGCGCGTCTCTGTCTCTTACCCTTGCGGTCACCCTGCGCTTCAGCTTTGATAGGAACGATATCACCTCCCTATTTCTCCACAGATGCCTGCATGGATAGATCTGGCCGTCTATTCATGCAGGCATCTAGGCAGGACGGGGTAGAAAGGGAACAGGTACGGACCTCAAATGGGAGTTTTGGCGGTAGTAGCCACAGATAGTAGTATCCCACTGTATACTGTCTCTAGACACAAAATCATTGCAAGTTCGAGCGCGCCTCACTGTTCGTTGCCGCGCTCCAG
>WNFY01004355.1_pt1 | contig 17240 bp, 14 predicted proteins | sample 5400091 | NCBI WGS metagenome assembly WNFY01 (sample SAMN13153364, study PRJNA577476) | soil metagenome | isolation source: 60 cm soil or saprolite under grassland replicate 1 | place: USA:California | collected 2016-06-15
AGTCCCAACAGTCGCGATGGCGACCGAGAGATACAGCGCGCTGATCACGACGACACTTACAACAATACTTCTGTGAAAGTCTCGCTCTGGGTTCTTGAACTCCTCAGCCACATTCGACACGTTCTCATACCCAAGGTAAGACCAGAAGATCAATGCTGCAGCGACCCCGATCGGCAGAATCCCGTTTGGGAAGAAGGGAGTGAAACTCTCGACACGAACCAGTGGCACTGAGGCGATAACTGCTGTCAGAAGCAGTCCTACAATCGCAGCTATGACTGCGAGCTGAACTTTCCCGCTGACGACGATACCTCGATAGTTGATCAGGAAAGTTCCCAGAATTATCAGTGCCGCAACAACGTAGATCATTGTCTTGCTCAATGGGATTGCGTATGAAAGATAGGAAGCCGCGATAACGGTGACAACGGGAGCACCTGTAACGTACCAAACGATGAAGAGCCAGCCGACTGCATCCGCCGTCTGGAGTCCAAAGCTTTCGCGTGCGAACGAGTAGACTCCTCCCGACTCTGGCTTTCGAGCGGACAAGCTAGCAAAAGTGTATGCGAGCGGGTAGCTCGCCAGCGACAACAAGAGCCATGCGAGCAGCGATGCAGGGCCTGCAATCTGTGCTGCCAGTCCGGGCAGGACTAGAACCCCTGAGCCGAGAACCGAGCTCATGTACAATGCAACAGCATAGCGCATTGTCACAGCTTTGCGAAGACCCGATTTGTTCTCGGACACTATCGATCAGCCGCTCGTTCAGATCTCCGTTGGATAAAGGCTGGTTTGTCGCGAGGCTACGAACCGCCCTCAGCGCATTACTTCGTCAATATAGATCTCGATATTTTCGATAACCTTACCCGGATGGTTTTCTTATTCGTCTTCTTGCCAGCGATGCCTCGCTTGTAGCACTGTTCGTATGAATTCTTTGTAGCCGCTAGTCATCTCGTCATAGGCTTTCGCTACCTCATTCATGTCAGGAATGAGTGCCTTGAGCTCCACGGGAAGTTCCGTATCTGTGTTGCGTAGACGGTATCTGTTTCGGATCTTACCGATGATCGATGCTAGCTTGTCAGTCCAGTCTCTCTCCCAAAGTATTCGGGCAAACAGCTCTCCAAAATTGTATTCTTCTCCTGTTGTTTCCTGCTCGTGTTCAAACAGCTCAAGAGCCTTTCTGCGTAAAGGATGTGAGAGCAGTAGCTGCTCAGGCGATTCATAATCCTCCGAGCTCACGGCCTGGCACCGACGCTATTCTATGCTGCTTCCGTCGTCAATCGTAAGGCTCGTGTTACTCTCTACACCCTGCTCTCAATGTCCAAGGGTTTCGGAGGATCTAAGCAGAACGGCTCAAGAATCTATTTGAGCTAGGGAGGCATCGACCTATGAGAGGAATGCACGTCCAGCCGATGCATGTAAACGGACAAAGCCCAATCGGACACGCCGTGCAGCTAGCGTCGACTCAGGGCTTACTGCTTCTCATTCCGCCTCAACCGCAGGACACTTGCCCTGTCTGCGGTCACACGCAACAGATCGGTTGGAGGTATTGCAGTCAATGCGGGATAAAGCTCCGATGCCCCACTTGCAACACTCTATCTCTTGGGAAGAACTACTGCCACAGCTGCGGCACAACCCTGAAGTCGTAGAAACCCGACACATCTGGCCAACTCTTGCGAATGGTCAACGTTAGGGTTTGGGTGCGTTTCTTGCGCACTTGCAGAATCCTTGTTCTTCGCCGATCTTCCCCTCTTCCGGTGTCAGCTGGTCGCTACGGATGTAGCGTTGACAGTCCGGGCAGAAGTGTTTCCTGATTTCCGCGAGCCGTTTCCTGTTCTCTTCCAGGTCCAGCAACCGTGCCTTGCCAGGGCGCTCGTTCTCTTCGACTTTCCGGAGCCGCCTACGCTCTGCCAGTGTGAAGCTTAGCTGGGCGCGTTCCCATGGAGGCACTCGTTTCTTCTCAGACAAGTCTCTACGTTTCCTAGGCGATCCTCTATCATAATCCTTCCATTTGGATGTGGAACAAGCCTAGAATAAGCCCTGATCCCGAATCTGGGATACCCTCCGAATCTCGCCCTAGAAGTGTTCGGGAAAGAGCCGAACGGGAAACCCGCAGCTATCGCGAGTGCCTCATCGGGTCCCCGTGGAGGGGCTCGAGCACCGCTACACGTTCGCCAGATACTGGTCGATCCCAATGTGTATCCTATCAACCAGCCCCAGCTTCTGCTTGCACGGGCTCAAGACTCGTTTGACAGTAATTTGAAACTAAATGACCTTCAGGCGCGGGAGACATTGAAGAATGTCTTGCAGACGCTTGTCAGCTGGGCCTAGAAGATCAATAGAGGGTAGGCGTTTCAAGCGCCTAATCGCCCGTCATTATCTCTGATACAGAATAATCGTTGTTTCTCTGTTCAAATCTGTTGAGTTATTATCCGGTTCTGGCCGTTTTTCGAAACCATGAGGCTGAAGATGCCTTTGAAAATGCACAGGCTGCTATCTCTCCTGGCCTTCGTCCTCGCCTTAATAGGCGGTGTACTGGTCGTCGTCTCCGCCCTAGGCGGACTTGGACGTCTTAGCATTGGCGCTCTCGCAGTCAACGGATTAGTCTTCCTGTTCGGTCTATCCGCAATACTGGGAGGCTGGCTCATCTACACCGGCATACGAAAACTTGGCGGCATCGTGACATTGTTTGCCGGAATAATGCTGTTCGTGTTGACAGGCGGCGCGGGCTCCGCAGTGCTCCTCGTACTCGTCGCTGGCGTCCTGGGGCTAGTGGCTGGTGAGCTGAAGCCGTGGTGGGCTTTCTGGCGGTAGTTCCGCCGGGCCTAGGAACAATATCCCCTAACTCTTCCTTTCACGTTTAACCAGTCGTTCTTCCCGGTTGGCTTGACTTCGCCACTTGCTCGACCATGAGCCGTTGTCTTGTCGCCTCTATCGTTGATGTGGAGTACATTACAACGAGAATGGTGAAGAGTGCAATTCCTACGAGGAAGAGATATCGAAGAGTGGCCGTTGAGGCTGCGAATGTGAACAGCCCGGACGCAGTCTGGGCGATCATGACGACAGCGACAAGCCACAAAAGAGTAGTTATTGTAAGCGTGACTTGCAACTTCATTCTCTCTAGTGACTTTGACAGCGGTGTGAGTCCTGACAGCCCGAGTAGAATTCCTGTGACGCTGATGAGGAGACCAGAAATGTAAGAGATTGCCGAATTGGTAACCTCTTGAAGAGTGATGACATAGGCGATAGTTCCGAACATGGCGAGAGACGCTAGAATCAGTAGAATCATGGCAGTGTTGTGCCAAGAGCTCTTCTGGTTTCCAGGCTTCACGCTCAGATTGCTCCTCCGATGATGCTCACCTTCTCGGACAGGGTTATTGGGCTTTTGCCAAGATACACCCTCGCGCCTGACGAATAGTTTCGTTCTTCCATTCACTTCTCTCTCCTGGATTACACCTGGCCCAGGCTAAGCTGGCTTCGGGCTGCAGGGCTTGAAGCATACAGGCTGGATTCTCGATCTCTACCACAAAGCCGGCCAGATGGCCATATGGCTAAAGAAAACCGACGGCAGCTGTGTAAGACTCACTGATCCGTGGAAGCCCAAGATCCGCATCGGCGGAAGTTATCGGGATCTTCTAGATCTCGCTTGCCGCCCCGGTCTCGAAACTGCTATTTTCGTAGAAATGTACGAAAAACCTGGCGATCGTGAACGATCGAGAGTTTTAGAGGTCGAAGTCGACGGAGACCGAGAAGCAGTTGGACTAGCTAGGAAGCTAGAACAGTTCGGCCGCTATTCCAGGTTCCGCTTCTACGACATCGACGTTCCCTCCCCGCAGATGTATCTGTATCGCAAAGGTCTCTTCCCCCTCGCATTTGTTGAAGCAGAAGAAACCAGTAGAGGAGTTAACTGGAATCTCAAAGACTCAAGAGAATCCATTGATTATCAACTACCACCACTAAGAGAGATCGAACTTCAGATCGAGACTGAGAAGATCAGAAAAGTTCGCAGCTTCGACGATAAACTAGCTTCAGTCAACTTTGCACGCGACGAAGAGGAAATACTCGCCATAGACTCGGGCGATGAAACGGACAAGATCCTAGGATTAGTGGAGACGTTCAGGGCCGAGGACCCTGACGTGATCGTGACACATGGTGGCGATTCTTTCATCTTCCCCTATCTTGCTCGGAGAGCTCAAGAGCATGGAATTCTAGACCAGCTGATCCTTGGCCGCGACATCTCACCTCTCAGAGTCTATGAGGTTCAAGGCCACAGCTACTTCTCCTACGGCAAGATACTGTATCGCGAGACCGCTGCTCGCCTGTTAGGCCGTTTGCACGTAGACCAGAGAAACGCCTACGTGAGCGCCGACTGCGGTCTTGAGGGCCTGTTCGAGGTCTCAAGGACCTGTATCATGCCGATCCAGAGAGCAAGCCGTGCGACCATCGGCACCAACATGACAAGCCTCCAGCTATACCACGCGGTCAAGCGAGACGTCCTCATTCCATGGAGCAAGAATCAACCTGAAGAACTGAAGAACACTCGACAAGCGAGCCCGGTACAAGGCTGCCAAGAAAACTGTCGTGGACGAGGAGTTGAAGACGCTTTATGATCGGCGCCAGTCTGCGCTCAAGTGGATACTAGTCTGTTCATTCGGCTATCTTGGTTTCAAGAATGCTCGTTTTGGAAAGATAGATGCTCACATAGCGACTTGCGCGTTCAGCAGACAGGTTCTGGGAAAGGCTGCAGCTCTGGCTGAGGCTCGTGGTTTCAAGCTTGTCCATGGAATAGTCGATTCGTTCTGGCTACGCAAGCAGGAAGCGGTGAGAAGCGAGTACGAGGATCTCTGCAGAGTCATCCGTGACAAGCTTAGTCTGCCGATATCTTTTGAGGGAGTCTACAGGTGGATTGTTTTTCTCAGTTCAAAGATGGACTCGAAGGTTGGAGTGCTAAACCGGTACTATGGTATTTTCGAGGATGGAACGCTGAAGGTTCGTGGAATAGATGTTCGAAGACATGATACTCCCGATATCGTTCGACGGTGCCAGACGAAGATGCTTGAGGTCCTCACCAAGGCTCGCGATTCAAACGAGTTCAGATTACTCATTCCCAGCGCTCTCAAAGTCCTGGAAAAGTTCGTAGGCTCTCTGCGAGACGGCAGCGTTCCCCTGGAGAGTCTGGTGATAGTCAGGAATTTGAGCAAGAATCCGGACGAGTACACTCACCAGGTTCCCCAGGCGATAGCTGCGAGACACCTTGTTGCACAGGGAGGTTCAGTGCACGCGGGACAGCAGGTCAGCTACATCCTGACCAGTGACCGGACCCGCACGGCTGTACCGCCTGAGATTGTGGATGAAGACACTGTCTATGATTCGGAGCGGTACGTGGACCTTCTCTGTTCGTCAGCAGCAAACCTCCTCTTGCCCCTCGGCTATGACACGAGATACCTTCGATGTATCTTCAAAAGAACCGAGATGAAAAGGCCAGCACCTCTTCAAGAGCGTTTCATAGCACCGCTCCTAGAAAAATCGCCCGGAATAAGCCCTGATCTCGAATCTGGAAGCCGTCCCCTTAATTGCATAGCAAATCGTTCTTGACGACTCGTTAAAACAGCATGTGATCCAAGCGTGGATTGTGCCCTGAATCGCCTGTCTCGCCCATAATCGCTGCCAGGCAGCAAATTTTCTCCTCTAAAAGGGGGGGTCTTGCACAGCGCACCTCGCGACGCAAGAGAGGCGAGTCCGGACTGCTAGTGAAAGTGGTTTCTCTCGAATAGACGGTTCTAGAGGTATCTTGTCAGCGTCTGATTATCCAGGGTCGCGATCTCCGTCTTGCCTGTCGGGAGGAACGGATGCCTAGTAACAGTCAGCTGCGTGTGCACTCCGTTATCCTGTAGCACAGCAGAGACGTGAGCTGTTCTAGCTAGAACATCATCCATCGCCTTGCTTCTTGACTGCAAGTTCGTGACCACAATGATCATGTTTCTTTGCTCGGCAAGAGTGGCCAAGGAACGAATATTCTTGGAGAAGAGATCGAGCGCTTCCCTCTTCTCCTTGACATCCGGATCACAGTAGAGAGCTGTAATATCCGATACGATCGCCAGCCTGGCATCGCACTGGTCAATTGCGCCTGCGAGCCTTTCAGTGATGAAACCGCTGAGCTGGTGATGGGTGAACGCTCTGCTGAGATGAATCCGCAGCTTCGTCCTCTCCTCATCAAGCCCGAGACTGAAAGCGTGCCGAGATACCGTATACGCGTCGAAACCGTTTCCCCCATCAACAAACACGACATCGCTATCCAGTCCAGGCGGAAGAGGATAGACTGCTCGGACGGAGAGGAGATGACTGAGAGCATTGGACGCTTCACCCTGAAGAGTGACAAGCTGGCCGAAGCGGAGAACAAGGGTTTCATCAAGCAGTTCAATCCCGGAAGGCAGATCCGACCGGACATCTCGGAGCAGTGTGCTTCCTCTACTCAGCCTAGCCTCAAACGACTCACCAGGTTCGATCAGTTGTTCGGGGTCTTTGCAAACCTGATTCGTAAGAAACCGTCTTCCCGATGGTAGAGTTGACGTTTGTACTTTCAGGGTTTTGTCAAGCTCGAAACCGCATCCGGGACAGATATTCGAGAAAGTAAGCTGGATCTTGCGGGGGTTAATGAACGGTTTCGAGAGAACTAGTATTTCATCGCATAGGCTGCAGTTGTAGAGAAAGCCTTGAGGGCTTGACTGGTCCTGGTCTAGCTGCCAGATCTTGGACTGTAGAGGTTCAGCGGTGTGTCGCGTCCCCATTTTCTTGACTCAATGTTGCTAGTCCTTATTCGTCGCGTTTGTTGCGGGGGACAGCGTCTTCAACGCCCTTTTCTGTGATGCGGAAGTAGGTCTCGGATTCTGGCAGATAGGGCGAATCTATGACCTTGGCAACTCGTAGTCCCTGACTGGACTTTTTGAGCATGATACGATGGGTTGATGCGTGGGCCATGATATTCCCGCCTGCGGGGCGCATAGGATCGCCGAAGAAGGCCTGCGGATTAGCCTGCACCTGATTGGTCACCACGACAGCAAGGTTGAGGGCTTGAGCGATGCGGAGGAGCTTGTGGAGATGGCTGTTCAACCGCTGCTGTCGTTCACTGAGGGACTCTCGACCAATATATTCACCCCGGAAGTGTGAGAGGATGGAGTCGACGACGAGCAGTTTGATGTTTTCTTCTTTGCAGATCTTGAAAGCGTGATCAATAGTCAGTATCTGATGGTCGCTATTGTAAACGCGGCTGTAGATGATGCCGTCAAGAATCCTGTCAGCATCCTGCCCACTAGCCTGGGCCATCTGGAATACTCGCTGGGCCGCGAAGGTGCCTTCAGTATCGATGAAGAGAACCTTCCCCTCCAGTCCGCCTTCTGCGGCGGGAAGCTGAGTCTGAATACTCAGTTTCATAGAGATCTGCGATTTCCCCGCTCCGAACTCGCCGACAAACTCGGTGATCGCCTGTGTCTCAAGTCCACCACCCAACAGAGTATCGAGGTTGCTCGATCCGAAGCTGAGACGGAGCAGAATCTTGCGTCGCTCCCATAACTGTTTGGCAGTGACGAAGTCTGTCTGGATGGTTTCGCGAGCAGCCTTACTGATCTTGTGAGCAACACTACTCTCGAGACCGGCTTTCTCGACAAGCTCGCGAATAGGGGCGATTGCGAGGGACGAGATAGAGTCGTAGCCTGCTTCTCGGAGCTTGTTTGCTGTGACTGGTCCGACGCCATCTAGGTCTTGAATATCTAACACTTCAGCGGTCATAACACATCTATGTGGCTTGGGCCCAGAGTTCGCTTATCTCTCACAGTGAAGAGTGAAAGTATTCTTCCGACTTGGAAGGCTCTTAGTCTGTTGAACTAGAGCGTCCGTCTCAAGACGCTTTAGGAACTGGAGGCGAATCCTTCCTATCCAGCTTGGACGACCACTGGCTCATCGTCTTCGACAACAACTCCCGAAAACGCTTCACGGCCGACGTAAGACGCAACAGCTCAGGAATATCCCGTGTCGTGTACGTGATTGATGCGGCTGAAACAGGCAGGGAAGCACCCATACCAGTCAAAGGCTGGTCCATCCGAACCCACCCATGACCCAGCTCCGACAGCAAAGGCAGAACACTCGTATCCGTTTCGCCAGTCAGCTTGTAGAGACTCGGCTCCCGGACATCCAACCGGGAGAGCTTACTGGTAAACGAGGCCTCCTTCGAGAACTTGAGATCCGCCTGGAACGCACGAGCCAGCTGCTCCGTCAACGCTCGCACCTCCAAGAAACAGTCAGGCAACATACCCAAGAGAAGGTTCACACGAAGGCTCTGCGATAAGGGATGAAGAACCCGAACGAGATAGTTCGGAACCGCATGGCGAGAAAAAGTCTCCGAAAGACGACCCAGCCCCATAACCCACGCTAGATGCGACTTGAAATCCTCGCGCAGACCCAAGACCTCACTCCAAGCCTTACTCCCATCCCCAGATTGACAGAAATCCAAGTTTCGAGTCAACGACACATTCACCTGACGAAGGACGTCAACATCCACTGACGAGACGAGTTGGTCCTGAGCGGGCAAGGATATCCAGCCCTTGAGGGTCGGTCAAGGTGGGAAATAGGTGAAATGTTCCCTCCGCATGGCCATGGTCGTTCATGACTGGCATCTCAAACGAATAGAAGGATTCGGCCAGGAACCCTGTTAAGTTGCCCACTAACACACCTGGTGTGGTGGAGTCCGTCCTCTCGATTAACGAAGAAGGTGTACAGCGGACTCTGACATTCCAGAAATCCATCCAGCTTGCTCGGCGAGCCTACGTCCTACGAGCAAAGAAAAAGATGCTCGAACCACTCCGCACATGGTTCACGGTTCAGGGCGGTGCTTCTTTCTATTTCATGCCCGCCCACGTATCTGGCCTCGGCACGGTATCCGTGAAAGTGGTCAGCGTAAACCCTAGAAACCGCAACCACTCTCTTCCGTCGACCTCAGCTACGATCTACGTCTTCGATTCAAAAACCGGGTCGGAATTGGCCCGCGTCGCCGGAGACAACTTGACCGCGATTAGAACCGCAGCCAGTTCCGCGTTGGCTACCGACCTTCTAGCCCTCAGAGAGACGGATTCCCTGGGAATTATAGGAACCGGGAAACAAGCTCATGCGCATCTCCTAGCGATGCTGGAAACGAGAAACATCTCACAGATCCTAGTCTATTCTCCATCAAACGCTCATCGGAAGAGGTTCGTCCGGAAGGCCTCTCAGATCACCGCGGTACCTGTGTATTCTGAACGTTCCGCGGAAGAAGTGGCTCGAAGATCCCACGTACTCGTCCTTGCTACAAGCTCTCGAGTTCCTCTCTTCAGGGGCAGTGCGGTTCGTCTCGGAACCCACGTGAATGCTATAGGAGCTGCTCTTCCAAGCTCACGAGAGATAGACACAGCTCTCGTGAAAAAGTCCATTCTTGTTGTCGACTCTCTCGAGCAGGCGGTCGCAAACTATGGAGATATCATGATTCCGCTCAAGGAAGGAGCGATTACGAAATCGCACATCAAAGCGGAGCTTGGCGAGTTGCTCCTCGATCCCAGCATCATAAAGAGAAGAAGGAACGACATCACCGTTTTCAAGGCTGGAGGGCTAGGAGTCTTGGACGCGGTCTTTGCAGACTATGTGGTCTCGCAGTTTTGGCGTTCTTGATGACTCCTAGTTGAGGGCTATGTCGCCGCAAGGATTCGGTATTGATGAGCGCTGACTGGTAAGCCTAGAGAGCGAAGATTGTTAGTGTCTTCTATCAACGTGAGTTCTGGAAACCCGTACGACAGAACCAATTTAATAGTGGGTCTTAGGTTTCGCGGTCTCCGTGGGCCGGTAGATCAGCCTGGTACACAGCGCGTTAGGGCTGGCCGAAGATCGCCCGCTTGGCAGGTCATCCTCGACCCTGAGTGCGGGAAGGCACTAACCCTGCTCCGTAGGGCCGCGGGTTCAAATCCCGCCCGGTCCACCACGAACAGGTTCTGGCGAGCGAGGTTCGAGGAGGCCCCCGGGGGGTCCGAAAAATTCACCAAAGCCGTTTCAAGAACGTATTTCAGAAACCTGGTTCACGAATCGCTTCACGAACCCTGTTTCAAAGAGCGATTTCAGGAACCTGAGTTCAGGAGTGGGATCTGAGAAGTGATTCGAAAACGCGATCCAAAATCGGATTCCTATGACTCGTTCCCGGATGCTGTTCGGGATGATCGGATTCTCAACCTTTCTGAGGTGCGTGTTCCTCCTGTCGGCCAAAAGGCTGTAAAAGAAGTGTTTGCCCTAGTTCCGCCAGAATAATGTTAGTTGGTCTTATAGGTAAACGCGGAATGATGATAAGGTCTGCGGGAGTATCCTTTGCCGAGCAGAGGACCATCTTGGTTTGAGACGATCAACCCGGCGACAGGCAAGACCCTCAAACGATACAAATCATCGACGAAGAGCGACGTTGACAAAGCAGTCACGAGAGCAAAGAAGGCGTTTGAGAAGTGGCGTCAACTCTCGCCTAGCAAACGCGCAATCTATCTGGAAAGAACGGCGAAGACCCTTCGAGCGCAGAAAGAGAAACTGGCTCGAATAATCACCCAGGAAATGGGGAAACCGATCAAAGAGTCATTACCAGAAGTTGCAAAATGCGCCTGGGCTTTGGAATACTATTCCGAGAACGGCCCGAAATTTCTGAACCCAGAAGCGACAAAGACAGACGCGACAGACAGTTACGTAGCCTTCGAACCGCTAGGCGTCATCGGCTCCATCATGCCTTGGAATTTCCCGCTCTGGCAATGCATCCGGTTCGCAGCACCGGCTTTAATGGTGGGAAATACTACAGTCTTCAAACCCTCCAGCATAACACCCCAGTCAGGACTGGCCCTCCAGAACGCCTTCGAGTCAACCGGGTCCATCCCCGGATGCTTCAACATAGTTCTCGGAAGCGCGCAAGTAGCCAACTACCTAATCGAATCCGACACCGTCGCTATATCGTTCACGGGCAGTGTGAACGCGGGACGAACGGTAGCTCAATCAGCGAGCAGTCAGTTGAAGAAATTCGTTCTAGAGTTGGGAGGCAGCGACCCATTCATAGTCCTTGAAGACGCGGACATCGAGGCAGCCTCAACAGGCGCAGTTGCAGGCCGTTTCATCAATAACGGCCAGAGCTGCATCGCCACCAAGAGGATCTTTGTGGTCAAGCAAGTTCTAGACAAGTTCTTGGAAAAATTTGTGAAAAAGACTAGATCATTGAAAGTCGGGGATCCTCTGAGCCCGGAGACAGACATCGGACCAATGGTCAGGCAAGAAGCCGTCAAGACTTTGGATGCGCAGGTCAAAGACGCCCTGAAACAAGGTGCTCATCTGGAACATGGTGGCGAGAGACTAAGGCGCAAAGGTTCCTTCTATGCTCCCACCATTCTCACAAACGTAACACCAGAAATGAGAATCATGAAGGAAGAGACATTCGGACCAGCTGCACCTGTTATTGTCGTCAAAGACGAAAATGAAGCGATAAAACTTGCCAACCGCACCGAGTTCGGGCTTGGAGCAACCGTTTGGGGAATTGATACGAGGAGGGCAGAGAAGGTAGCGAGAGAAGTCTCCGCCGGACTTGTAACAGTCAACAATGTTGTCGTCTCAGATCCCCGAATGCCATTCGGCGGAGTTCGACACAGCGGAATCGGTCGCGAACTCTCAAGATACGGAATGCTAGAATTCACAAACATAAAATCGATCCGTGTATATGAAAAATCGCCGCTAGCTCACGCTCACGTAGAATGATAGCCAGCTAGGGACGCTTCTTGGGAGGCAGAACCACCCTTCTCTACTCCGAACGGTTTCTGGACTACAACCTCGGACCCTCGCACCCCCTCCGTCCAGTAAGAGTCAAGCTAACTTATGACTTGATCCGATCGAAAGGATTACTCAGCGAGGACGAGATCAAGATTACAGTGCCACGAGTCGCGTCTGAAGAAGAAATTCTTCTCTTTCACGAGAAAGAGTATGTTCGGTTGGTTCAGAAGTATAGCGAGAGGGGCTCGGGGCTCTTGGACGCGGGCGATACTCCCGCTTTCAAAGGATGCTTCGAAGCCACCAGTCTAGTCGTGGGTGCTTCCCTAGAGGCCTGTGATAACATAATGCAGGGAAAATTTGCTCACGCCTTCAACCCTTCTGGGGGACTGCACCACGCACATCCTGAACGCGCTTCAGGGTTCTGCATATTCAACGATCCCGCAATCAGTGTCAATTACCTGAAGACGAAATACAAGATCAGACGACTAGTCTACATAGACATCGATGCGCATCATGGAGATGGTGTCATGTACGGGTATTACAGCGACCCATCACTATTGGATATCGATTTCCACGAGAACGGCAAATACATCTTCCCCGGAACTGGGTTCCCCGATGAGATCGGAGAGAACGACGCGAAGGGCCTCAAGCTAAACATCCCACTACTCCCTGGCACAGGGGATGAGGCCTATCTGATGGCGTTTCACAAACTTGTTCCAGATATTGTAAGAAGATTCCAACCCGAGATGATTCTCGTCCAGTGTGGTGCAGATGGCCACGCGGATGATCGTCTCGCCCATCTTCGATTGACTACGAACGTGTACAGAGAGGTTGTTTCCGAGATGCACTCCCTCGCGCATGAGCTTTGCGAAGGCCGCCTTTTGCTGTTCGGCGGAGGAGGATACACTCTTGCCAACGTCCCGAGGGTCTGGACCACCGCTTTCGCGGCTCTCTCAGGGAAAAAACTGGACAATCAGATTCCCGAACACTGGTCAAGAGGGTTTCGCGAGCTCACAGGTGAGAATCCTCCGAACACCCTTCACGATAAGCCTACGACCGACGATTCAAAAACGATTGGCGAAGTGGATAGTGTGTTGAATGAGCTGACGTCCTACCTCACCCATTGACTGAATGAGAGTGCAACCTTTATCTTTCAACGCGTTGAGCTTTCGCAAAGAGCCATAGTTGGGTAGCAAAGGAACCACATCACTGGGAAAAGCTGGCGGAAAGGGGACTCACATTAGATGCCGAAGATGTGGCCGACACGCCTACCATGTGCGCAAGAAACGTTGCGCAGCCTGCGGCTTTGGAGAGATTGCAAAGCTTCGACGGTACTCTTGGCAAACCAAGAAGATCAATCGGACAAGAATAGTCTAGCAACGGCGGTTTTCCCTAGCATATCTTCGGGCTTATTTGAGGATGGAGCTTGGCCTATGGTCAAGGTTGGATGTCCACGTTGCAACCGCCCAATGCATTGGAATGGCAGATTGAAAATCTTCATCTGCGACACGGATGGATTCATTCTAGGTCCCAACGACCCTTATGTGAAACGTTTGGAATACGAGAGCAACTCAAGTTCCCAAGCACCATCCGGTCATTAGGGAGCGAACTTGACCATTGTGGAAGAGTGGGCTCGGCAGGATTCGAACCTGCGACCTTCGCCGTGTCAGGGCGACGTCCTAACCAGGCTTCGCCGACGCTTTTACGGCGTCTTAGACGACGAGCCCCGAGGGTCTTGGCCGAATGCTGATAGCGTATCAAGCTTTTCTCACAGCCGTATTCGAGCGAGTTATCGTCAGCAGCAATACAGCTTATACCAGTTCCATAGATACCACGCTGTTTCATGAAGAAAAAAATCCAGCGCTCGGTACTTGCAATCTCCCTAATGGCACTAGTGCTCGCCACTGTGAGCTTACCTGTCCACGCCCAGCCGACGGTCAACACGCGCGCCGATAAGTCAGCCTACGCACCCGGCGACTCAGGGACCATGACAATCTCAATAATCAATACCATTGGAAACCCGCTGCTGGTTCGCAACATCACAATATACTATCCTTGGGCCGGTTACGATACCAACGGAAAATGGTTCACCGCTAACTACACCTACCCTGTATCTCCACCCGTGGCCTTAGCCACCAAAGGAGCCAACAATTACTCCTACACCACACAAACGTTCAACATTCCTACCTGGTGGGGAATCAGCAGCCGATCACAGTTTGGTTGCCCGGGAAACACGAACACGAAATTCGGTTTGTACTCTGGCTGTATCCTTCTCGGAACGAACTCTACAACACGTTATGAGGGCTCCAACTTTGGAATAGCCATGGCACTAGCGGTTTACAACCCGTCGACTCTGTCAGCTATTCAGGAGTGGATACCTGTTGCAACTCTCATCGTTCTTGTGATCGCGACAGCCATCCTGGCCATGGTCATGATGAGGCTCGGCAATCTTTCAAAGAAACCTTAGACCTAGCGCTTCTCTTTCTCTTCCCATCCTCCCTTCTTTTTTCGTCCCTAGAAAATTCTCTGTTGTTCTCAGTGTGGGAAGGCATTTTACTGGAAGGGCTTGTCGGATTGTGCTGGGCCCGTAGCTCAGTACGGACAGTAGCGTCGGCCCTCTATTGACCGAGAGGTTAGCCGAAGGTCGCGGGTTCAAATCCCGCCGGGCCCGCCAGAGACTATCCGGGACCATCCTCCTTCTTCCTGCCTACAATCAGATGCTCGATAGCCCTCAACTGTGGATGAAACCGATGAGGCAATGCGTCCTTCAAGATTGCAAAGTCAGACGCCCTGAAGATCCCAAAAGCCCGGCTCATGGAGAGAAACGCTGCCGCGAATACTAGAATGAGAATTGGCAATCTTAGCAACGGGCTAAGGTGACCAATGAGAGGTATGTTGAGCACAATGAGAAGGTAGTCGGCGATTGCAAGCGGGATCCCCACACCAACAGCCAGCATGATCGCCGTAGGTAACGAATTTCCCACGTGCGTCTTCGCGGAGGACTCCATACTCCGACGGGCCAAAATGACGATACCTACCCCGAGAATGATTCTCCCCACCGCCGCTCCAAGAGTTCCTAAGAGCCTAGCCGTAGACGCGACTGCAATCAGACCAATCACTGTAGATGCTAGCGTCACGATGAGTACCTGTCTAGCTCGGCCCACAGCTTGAAGAGACGTCGTCAGAATCGCCCCTTGAGCCGTAAATATTGTTGCTAGCGCCAAAATCGCAAAGATGTCGGCTTGTGCCACATAGGTCGGCTTGTACACCAATCCTATGACTGTCGGGGCGACTGCAGCTAGGGCAGCTCCAAAGGGCAGTACCGCTAGGTTTGTGAGTCTGAACGCGATCGCTAAGCGATCGGAAATCGCCTGGCTTCCGTCAGTCGCGTGACTTGCCGAGAGAGCAGGATACAGAGCCTGAGTAACTGGAATCCAGAGAATGGACAGCGCGCTTACGCTAGAGACGATTACGTAGTAGATTCCATTGGAGGCTAGATGACCTAGGATCAGATTCAAGATGGAGAAATCCCCATACTGTTGGCCAAAAGCTATGAGAGCCGCTCCAAAAACAGGCAGGCTGAAAGATAGAAGCGGTCTCAAAGGATGCGAAGAGCGCGAAGGAAGATGACCGTGCCAGAGATACACGGAAAGCGCAAGGGCCACTAAACCGCCAACTATCCAGCCAAGGATGATCCCAAGCACGCGATAACCGAGGAGTGCGAGTAAGAGACCGAGTCCACGACTCAGGGGTATGTACAACGCGTTCTGGTAGAGGCTTCGGGCGTAGGAGCCTACCCCGACAAAGAAAGCTCCGAATAGAAGAATGAAGTCCAGCAAGAGTCCAGACGCGAACGTTATGATCAATAGGTTTCCGCCGTCGGGAGTGCCAATGTATGATGGTCCCACGAAGGGCGAGAGAATTGTTGCTAGGAGAAAGCCAGCTGTTCCGACAGAGATGGAAAGTCTAAGGATTGTTCTCGCGGCCGCACCGGCGGTTTCGCGGTCGTTTCTCGCGATGCTGCCGGAAATATATCGCGTGGCCGACGCGGGTAGGCCCAGTTGTGTCAACGCAACGAAAGCCGCCTGGGCAGCGAGGAGCAAGCCGATCTCGTTCACTTCTATTGGGTCCAGGACCCTGGCAAGCGCGACGTAGAAGAAGAGGTAGGTCGTGTAAGTGATGATCTGCTGTGTAGTTAGATAGGCTGTCCCTCGTGGAACATTGTAGACGTCGCTCTCCTTGGACATGGTTTGTTATCCGTCCAGCCATTTGCGGAGTTCTTCTAGATTACGGTCGAAATTGAATGGATGAGTTCGAGGACCTCTTAGCACAGTTTCAAGACAATTATCCTCGGAGTGAGTCAGGTAAAGTGTTGCCAGCCCCGTGCTTCAACTATGATCTGTTGTCGCCCGATTCGGGCTGAGACTCCGAAAGGTTCCTTTTCCACTATTCCGATTCTCCTCAAGGATGGAACTAGCCTCTTCAAGTTTTTGAATCTCTCTGGTCTGATCGTTACCACGAGTTCGTACTCTTCTCCTCCGTAAAGCGCGAGCTCCAAGGCGGACAATCTATGTTCTTTCGCGAAGCTCTCCACCTCGGCAGCGACTGGAATTGTGTGGAGATTGATTCCGACCATGCTTGCCTGGGCGATCTGATGGAGGCTCCATGCCAAGCCATCGCTCGAATCAATGGAACTACTAGCTCCATAGCTTTTGGCTAGAATGATTCCTTGTGTTAACCTAGCTTCGGGCAGGCGTGCAGCTCTGATGAGTGATGGATATTTCGCGAAATCCGTCTTTTGTTTTGACATGAGGATCCTTAAGCCGGCAGAGGATTTCCCGAAGGATCCAGTTACTGCAACAACATCTCCAGGGCGTGCTCCATCTCTTCGAACTAGTTCTTTCGGCTTCGCAAGCCCGACTCCGACTATGTCTATTACGAGATCGTCGGCTTGGTTTGTGTCGCCACCGATGATCTTGCAGTCGTATTCTCGTGCTGCTTGGCCGAGACCTCGGGCTATATCTTGAGCTGTCGTCTTTTTGACGGGTGCTGGAAGTCCAATTGAAACCATCAGGGCCTGTGGTTTGACGCCTTTTGCTGCGAAGTCGCTGATGGTGGCGACAACGGCCTTTCTCGCCGCCTCCCGAATGGTCATTCCTGGTGGGACATCAGTGCTGCCGACGAGCATGTCTGTCTTCACGATGATCCAGGTCTTCGATGAAAGGGGAATTGCGGAAACGTCATCGCTGAATCCGAGTGGGACGCTTCGTTCACCAGCGAATTGGTTCGTGATCATGCGGATAATTTCTCGCTCTGTTAGATCTTTCATCGAGGAGCAGGATGGTCGATTATGATAGGAGCTTTAAGTCAAAGCGTGGTCGAGCGTTGGCTTGGTGCCTCGGTGGCTCAGCCTGGTAGATGTTTCTCACACCGGAGAGCATCCGCCT
>WNFY01007878.1_pt1 | contig 17238 bp, 14 predicted proteins | sample 5400091 | NCBI WGS metagenome assembly WNFY01 (sample SAMN13153364, study PRJNA577476) | soil metagenome | isolation source: 60 cm soil or saprolite under grassland replicate 1 | place: USA:California | collected 2016-06-15
AGCTTCTGTGGCCAGGCGAGGGAAATACATTGTCGAACCATGACCGTTCACAATGCCCGGCATATACATAGCGGCGGCGGCATCGGCCCCTGTTGAGAGAACGTCATCAATGCTTATAACGAGTGCTCGTGGACGCTCCAGAAGAGGCGAAGTGGCACCGTCACAGCGTATCATTAAGCCGATATCTTTGAGCTGCTTGCTAAAATGCCGGGCAATACCAATGCTTGTCAGGATCGCGTCAGCACCACCTGCTATGACTTGTTCCAGCACCATCTCGGGGTTTTCAAACCCCGCGACAGCGCCATCAGTAGTTCCATGATCCATTGCGACGATCACCGATCGTTCATTCGCACCAAAGAGTCGATGAAAGCGTCTACCTGAGAGTTCGCTCATATACTATTCTTCATCCTTTCTCTACATGAACATAAGGAGTGCTTAATACTCCCTGATGCTCACCTGCTGGAAATACTGCAAAAGCGTGTCACGAGCTGGCAGATTGTAGCTGAGGTGTACAATTGCCCCCATTGCGAAGGCAGTGGCTAACCGTCCGCAATCAGCCAGGCTCAGCCCCTGTATGCGAGCCGTAGCGAGACCGGCGACCATAGCATCTCCTGCTCCAAAGGTCTTCTTCACTATCATATCAGGAGGAGTCGCGATATAGGTTGTTGCCTGCTCAACCAGCATTGCGCCCTGTTTTCCCATTGAGACAACGACCAACTGAACATCTTCATTCAGAAGTTGATGAGCGGCATGCTGAATTTCGGCTTCACTCTGCAAAGAACGTCTGACAAGAGACTGTAGCTCCTCAATATTTGGTTTTACGATAGTTGGGCCTGCCTGTATTCCTTCACGGATGGCTTCTCCACTTGTATCCAGAATGATTTGTTTTTTTTGCCGCTTGAGTTGAGTGATGATCGTGGCGTAGAGCGTGACAGGCACATGTGGTGGCAAAGAGCCAGATAGGATGAACCAGTGGCAAGAGTTCGCCAGTTGCTCGATTGTTTGGAGGAGTGTATTTTTCGCTTCCTGAGGAGGAGTTTGACCTGGCAGGTTGATATCTGTCGTTTGCTGGTTAACCTCATCAACGACTTTTACATTGATGCGGGTGCTTCCAGGAATGCGGACAAAATAATCATCTATGCCTTTGGATGCAAAAAACTGCTCGAAGATATTGATATTCTCCTGGCCAAGATACCCTGTCACAGCGATGTCGTACCCATAGTCCGCCAGGAATGCTGCAACATTGACCCCTTTACCACTCGCATCAAAGCTGATCGATTGAGCTCGATTAACGCTATTTGGTTCGAAGTTATCAACCCTCACTGTCTGGTCAATGGCCGGGTTAAGCGTCACCGTTGCTATCTTCATGAGCTTTGCGCCTTTGCCTTGCGTCACTTCAAATAATTGATCAAAAATGATCGAAGTTGATTAATATTAATTATAATGATTTTTCAACGCCTGTCAAGAGTTCGTATTACAAGCTTAAGGCCCGTTTGTAATTTCCCCTAAAGCTTGGTATAATCAAATATAATCAATTTAGATAGTATATTGTCAGGTCTCGCTTGTTTGATATAGGAGCATATATGACGGAAGATGCTTTAAAAGGTGTACCTGAAACTGGTAACGTTCGTGGTATTGAGGCATCATCCGATGATAGTCGCGCATTTCTTTCGATAGAACGCCGTATGGAGATCGTTAAAATCATCAATATGCATAAGTCGGCTACCGTTGCTGAAATCGTGGAGTGGATAGGAGCCTCACCTGCAACAGTGAGGCGAGACCTCACCTGGCTTGACGAGGAGGGTTTGATTGTGCGTACGCACGGCGGAGCTACAGCGATCGATTACTCCTCACAAGCACTATTGCGCGGATCCGTACCATCCTACGAACAACGGCTGAATGAATATATGGAAGAAAAGCGCTCCATTGGACAGTGTGCGGCTGAGCATATTCATAATGGGGAAACGATCATACTTGACGCCAGCACAACGAACCACTACGTGCTTCCTTTTCTCGCGAAGAAGCGAGACTTGACAATCATCACCAATTCTCTTTATATAAGCAACGAGCTGATGACAATAGGCGAGGCGAATCCGAGCTTGACCGTTATTTGTTCGGGCGGGACATTATATATACGCTCCTATTCTTTTATTGGAATGGTTGCTGAGCAGGCACTAAGTCAATTCTACGTAGATAAGGCATTTATCGGTCTCCGTGGTATATCTATGCACCACGGACTCACCAGTCCTTTCCCGGAAGAGATTCCGGTCAAGCGCCAGATGATCAAGTGCGCGAAACAAGTCTTTATTTTGGCTGATCATACAAAATTTAATGTCACCTCTGCCACTCTGATTGCGCCGCTTAGCATCGTTCACACTCTGATCACTGATGTGGGTGTCACCCCCGAAGTTGTTCGACAAATGAGTAGTATTATTCCTCATGTGGTCATAGCACCAGGTATAGAAGGGTCAGGCTCAAGTTCCTTGTTGCCATCTACTGACATCTTGGAAGCTCCTTGATCAGGCTCTGGCCTGTTGCTCGGCGGCATGGACCTCTATGCCGACACCCACATCAAATCCTTTGAGATATGAGTCATCCCGAGTAACTCTTCAGGACCCCTTTTCCTGACTCCTCAGCGCCAAAGGCGCTTCGCAAGCCGTTTGGTGTGGATGGCGAGGGTGGCGGCCCAGGCCGCCACCCTCGCCATCCACACCAAACCAGGACGAGCCGCCGCAGGCGGCAAAGAGACCTGAAGAGTTACGCCGGATTACTGGTAAATTGGGCCAAGAGTGAGCAGCTTTTTGGGTGTGCGTGGACAGTTTTGGGCGAAGGGTGAGCAGCTCATCTATTCCTATTGGGTAACATGGCTCGCAGCGCGCCCGTTCGTCATTTTCGTGTGTGTAAATTCGCGGGCCTCAATTGCTTGAATTGTAGACAGAAGCCCGTATCTTTCAGTCCAAAACGGGACTCAAAACAGCTAGCCTCGCCGGATCTGGTTCAACTTTTTGCATGCAGAGAACGCGCGAAGGCGGCAAAATGCTCACCGAATTGACAGAACCGATACAGAATGACCCGCTTCTGAAGCGGTTTCTTCCCTTGCCAATTGATGAGCTGCTCACTCTTCGCGCAAAACTGCTCAGCGACACCTCAAAACCTGCTCACTCTTGGCCCAATTTACCAGCAGGCGGCCAATCAGATGGTTGTCGCTCAAGAGGCGCAGGCGGGAGCAAGCTCATCAGCGCAGAAGTCCATTGAGGAACGAAGAAGGGACCTCTTGAACACGGCTCGACAATCACTTGAGGCGATTCTCGGAAGCCTTGTTGAACGAATACTTGAGGATGCACCTTCAGCTCGTGTTACTCGGTCTCCGCATCTGATCGTACAGCTTGGAAAAGGAAGGCTGTCAGTCAATCCAACACAGCCTGCACCACCCGAGTGTCTCGCAGCTTTTAACCGCCCGCCTGCATTCGATGTCATTGCCTCTGCCGCTATTGAGGTACGTAAACCTCGCGATCAGTACAGCTATGAAGGGCGCAGTCACTCGCTGTGGTTCTGCGATGCCTACGACGAGGGTGTGTATCGCTGGTTCGAAACAGCGTTCATAATGTATCCTTTAAATCCACTGACAAGCACCGTGAAGCCATTCGCCTTCTCTCCTACGGACAAGAAGGCAGCAGAAGCATTCTCACCGACAACGACAGCGTACCTGGTAGCGTGGGAGCCACTGCCATTTGATCAAGGAGATGAAGACCAGTTCATCGAGCGCTGGCTTGGGTGGTTCGCAGCCGCCGCTGCTGGATCACTCCGTCTCCCTTCACACATGCCAGAGAACTCTGGCGGACGCCATCGAAACCAGCGTTAAGTTCACTGGCAGGCTTCTCTCTCCCCCTTGCGGAATGCGTGTGTATGCTTTATACTTTGGACAACAGAAAAAAGCATACACACGCTTCTTTTTCTACAGGAATGAAGCGTCAAAGCGCCCAGGAGAGGAGAACATTATGGAAGTCACGGTGTCTGAGGACCTACGCTCACAGGTGCATACATCGCTGCGCGCTCTTGCCGAGCACAGCTCTGATACAACGAATGCTGATCGGGCAGGCTTCCATCGACTCGACGCTACTTTCGGTTGCGAGCTGGCCGAAACATCGCGCCTGAGTCTCGTAGAGGTCGTAGTGGCCGCCAGACTCTTGCGCCGGTATCGGCGACAGTTGGATGCCCTGGGAGCGACACCGCCGGATGAAGCGGCGATTACCAGCTGGGCCATCGAACAGAAGGATGAAACCATCAGCGCAGAGGAAGTGACGCTTGCCATTGAACTGACCGATGTCCTCGATCTCGCATCCGCCTTCCTTGGAGCGGAACGTCCTGAGAGTAGCTCACAGGAAGATGCAAACGACCAGGTTAGAAAGGATGAGCAGAAGGGGACCACCATCAAACGGGTCTATCTGCAAAATGATCGCATCTTTGTCGAGTTCCCGTTTGACCGCAGATCGGTCAACGCCATGCAGCCATTGAAAGAGGTCGTTGAGGACTGGGCGTTTAACCGCTACAAGCGCCAGGAATGGAGCTACCCGCAGGATGCTGCCTGGACCGTGTATCAGGTCACGCGGGGCTTCCAGGGATTCGTCTACAGCCTCGATGCTATTGCACTCATCAAACGTACGTCTCGGAAAGAGGCACTCGAACGCCAGGCCGCCCTCGACGCGGCGCAACCTTTCCTCGACGGCGCGCCGACCGCCAATGGTCAGCGCCTCTTCCGGCATCAAAGAGAAGGGGTACAGCGCATGATTGAGGCACAACGGTTCATCCTGGCGCTGGACATGGGGCTGGGCAAAACTCGGTGTTCTCTGATCGCTGCGCAGGCGTATGACCTGCCGATCTGGGTGGTCGCGCCGGCGGGCACCATCATCAACTGGCAGCGTGAGGCAGCCGCTGCGGGGGTAAGCATCACACTGTTCTCCTGGGCCAAATTGCCGGAGCCACCGGAAGACCTAGATTACGTGTTGATTGTGGATGAAGCTCATTTCGCGCAGGCAGGTGAAAATAGCCAGAGAGGCCAGGGCTTTTTGAACCTGTCAGCACAAGCCAGGGCAGTCTTCATGCTTACGGGTTCGCCAATTAAGAACTCTCTTCCCATTAATCTGTGGCCGCTCCTGGTTGCAGCCAAGCACCCGCTTGCAGCAGATAGATCCGCGTATGAAAAACAGTATTGCGGTGCCTACTTCAAGTCGCTGGGCCGCAAGAAAACCGTCTATGACACTTCCGGGGCCTCGAACCTCGATGAGCTACACGAACGCACGCGGGATGTCATCCTTTATAAGAAGAAAAGCGAATGCATCGATCTGCCGGACAAACTCCGTGTCCCGCGACAGGCAGAGGTGAGTAATGCAGGAGAGATCGCTTATCAAAAAACCATTGAGCGGCTGCGTAAAGAACACCTGGAGCGTATGGCTGACAAATACGAGGCGTTGCGGGCAGGGCGCGAGGATCTCCTCGGCGAAGGCACTGCTGAGAGTGATTTGGGAGCATTTGAGTCAGAGTTCGCGTTCGCATTAGTGGAGCTGGGCATCTATCGGCACGCAGCTTCACTTGCCAAAGTCGAGAGCGCAGCGGAGATCGCCCAGGAAGCACGAGAACAAGGGCAGGGTGTGCTGTTGTTCACAGCGTTTCGCGACACCGCTGAACGGCTCGCCACGAAACTGAACGCCGACTGCTTGACCGGCGAGGTTACTGGCACAAGAAGGCAGGCCATGATCGACCGGTTCCAGGCGGAAGAGAGTAACGTGCTGGTGGCCACCATCGGCGCTGGCGGGATCGGGATCAACTTGACGGCTGCCCAGGTCGTCGTGATGGTGGATCGGGCCTGGACATCGACTGAGGTGGAGCAGGCAGAGGACCGGGCACATCGCCTGGGCACACGCCACAATGTAACGAGCGTCTGGCTTCAATATGGCCCTACTGATGAAAAAATCGATCAGCTCCTCGAACTCAAACAAGAACGCATTGAGACGATCTTGCGTGGTCGAGGCAAGAACCTGCGTGGCCTTCCCGGCATTCGCGCCCTGGCCAAAGAGATTATGGAAAGCGTCCACACGGGCACATCGCTGGCTTCGATCCTTGGCCTCGATCCAGCCGAGTTTGAGCACAAGGCGGTTGACCTGGTGCGCGATGATGCTCTCGTAGCAGCCTGGCCGGAACCGGGCGGAGGCAAGAAGGATGGACGGCTCAAGGGCGAGGTTCCACGCGAGCGAGCCAATGTGCGGCTCGACCCGGAGGTGCTGACCTTCCTGCGCTCCATCAAGGCGAGCAAACAGCAGGCCGCCAAAGAGCCTGGCTATAGTGGCTTTCTCGAAGACCTGGTGCGCGGCACGCCACAGTTTGCCGCTTGGCGTGCGAGGCATCGGCAATCATAAGCGTGTGTATGCAATGAAACAGGATACACGAAAAGTCGAGAAAACGAGAGTATCACTTGAAAATTATCTCGCCTCATCAGTACAATAGAGAAGTGGCAAGATACCTGGATAAGGAGGCAAAGCATGACCAATCGGTTGCAGGGCGGCCAGCGGTTAGGAAAATACCAACTCATCAAGCAACTCGGTGCGGGAGGCTTTGCAGAAGTGTTTCTCGCAGAGCACTACTACTTAAAGCAACATGTGGCCATCAAGGTGCTGACGATCTCTCTCGATCAGAAGGAGTCTGACCGATTTCTCCAGGAAGCACAGACAATGGCACGCCTGGATCATCCTCATATCGTCAAGTGTAGCGATTTCGATATCGAACAAGGTATTCCTTTCCTGGTCATGGATCTTGTGCCAGGTGGAACACTGCGCGACCGTCATCCTGATGGAAGCATCGTGCCACTGACCGATGTGGTCAACTACGTTGGGCAGGTTGCCGAGGCGTTGCAGTATGCGCATAAGCAGGGTGTCGTTCACCTGGATGTGAAACCCGAAAACATGCTGCTCGATGCTGCCGGCAACGTGGTACTCTCTGATTTCGGTTTGGCCCGTTTCACCCACAGCATCTCCCGGAAGATCAAATTGACCTCCTTGATCGGCACCGTCGGCTACATGGCTCCAGAATTTATCCAATCTACACCCCAGGCCGCCACGGATCAATATGCTCTCGCGATGGTTGCCTACGAATGGCTTGCCGGTACACTCCCTTTTGGGGGTTCTGACGAGCGTGCGGTCGCGCTCCAGCACATGAGTACTCCACCACCGTCTCTGCGCCACTATGACCCCAGCATTCCTGCCGCCGTCGATGAGGTGATCTGCGCGGCCCTGGCGAAACAACCCGAAGAGCGCTATCCAAGCATTGGCGAGTTTGCGGAGGCATTGGCACACGCGAGCACGATCCCAGATGACGAGGACGTGGAATATGACCTGGTGCCACAGCCACCAGAAACGCTTTACAAAGAGGGGCTACGAGCCAGGGGTCAGGGCAAGCTGGAGCTGGCGGAGGAGCTGCTCTCGACCCTGCAATCGCGTGCGCCAGCCTACCATACGGATATTGTCCAGGGACAACTCCAGCAGATCCGGGCCGAACGTCGTCCCCAGCTGCTAAAACAGTATCGCGCCGAGGCCGATGCTGCCAACGAGATGGGGACATGGGCACAGGAGATCGACGCGTTGCAGCACCTTCTGCAGCTCAACCCGGAGAGACCAGAAGCGCAACAGGCACGAACCCGTATCCGCCTGGCACAGCAGCATCAGCAATATGACTATCTCTATCAGCAAGCTGAAGAAATGATTCAGGAGGGGAACAAGGAAGGGGCAAGGCTCGTCTTGCAGGATCTCTGGGAAAAGGACACCTATTATGGTGATCCAGCGGGCCTGGCCAGGAAGGCAAAAAAGGTTACCGCGCCACGGACGTACCAACAAGAGCAGGTTCAGATCCAAAGAGAGAGGACGAAGCAAGAGCGACAGGATGAGGCATCATATCAAAGCGAGGAGCGCGATGAGTTCCGAGAAAAGGCATATGGGCCGCAGTTGCATCATCAGTGGGTCGTCTGTTGCAGCTGGTTCTTGCTCCTGACAGGCGTTGGAGCAACGGTGGGAGCGCTCACCCAATCCTGGCCGTTGTCGCTGGCCGCCAGCGCAATTGTAGGGATTGGAGGCTGGTTCTTGGGATATCGTAAGGCGTTGGATCGCATTCCCTTGACCATCACATCCGTTGTTGGTGGGGTCTCGACGCTCGTACTCACACTGATACTGGCGAGGCTGAACTACGCGCACCCCATCTCGGTGCCCTATACTGTCTCAATCTCCACCGGCTTTTTCACCTCAAAGGAGGTCACCCAGTATCAACTGTTCTTCCTGGGTCGGCAACTCAATTTCGGCCTGATCTGTGGAGCGATCACTGCGCTGACCGCCATTATCACGGGAGTCGTCATGCGTCCGCCCTGGGGCAAAAAAGAAGAATATCGTGTGCTCTATGCGTACCGCTCCATTCGCAAGACCCCGGAACCAGAGCATTTGACGATCAGCCAACTGATCTGGATCTTCTTCGGGATCTGGATTGCAGGGGCAGCACTGGCCGCCATCATTGCATCATTCGCAGACACGAGCTGGGGCTTCGGCTGGAATGTGGGTGCCAATATGATGCTGGTGGGCTTCCTGCTAGGGAGCGTCCTGGGCGCAGGGCTTGGAGCCTCGCTTCCCATCTGGTGGACAGCGCTCAAGAAGTGAATTGTCCAGAAAGCCAACTTTCCAGATTTCCAGTTTACCAGAAAGCCAGTCATCCAGAAACAGACCTATTAAGAAAGGATTGCCAGAATGAGCAGAGAACTAGTGTTTGTCACCGTCCCCGCTAATAGCATGGACGCCATCGATATTGCTCCTGATGTGCTCCTTGATTACGGCACCACTGACCGGAAAGGGCACGGGTCCTTGGTCCTATGCCAAGGACCAAAAGTACGAGGCATCCTCGACGATTTGCTGGAAGCCAATGTCCTGCTGGATTACACCGTCTTCACGCTGGATAAGTAAAGGAAGTGGCGATGCTCAGTGGCTTCAAGGACTGGCTTGTAGGCATGCGCCTGAATGGGCAGCATCTACGCTGGTTAGCGCGGTGGGTGCGCGGCATCACGAAAGATCGCGCAAAGAGATGGTATTGGCAATTTGAGGAAGAGTATTCACCTCATCACTTCCAAATTGGCCTCGTTGCCTGGCCTGGCTTGACCTATGACAGCAACATGGCCGGATGGATGTCCATGTCGCTGGAAGCATTTGAAGACGGACCCTGTTGGATGATTCATGATGTGCAGGTCAACAGGCCACGCAACCAAAAACGGGGCATTGGAACGGCGCTGGTTCGCGCGTCCATTGCCCTTGCCCAACGTCACGGTGGAGCACAGAAACTGCGTGGCTTCGTCACCAGAGATGATGCGAAGACCAGCCCCTTCCTGCCCGCCTGGTACGCCAAACTTGGTTTTACAGTCCAAGAGGGGCAAGGGGACCCTGCCGCACAGTTCTGGATGGATCTCACGCCCTCCCGGCCTCACCCACCACTTCCATTCTTGATTGAAACCCCTGAGCAGAAATGATCTCACGTCGAGACAGTTGGTTGAATGTTCTCGCATGTGGTAGAGTGTGACTAGTACATGCTTGCACTAGTCACATAAAGGAGCTGAGATGACCGAAGAAGGGGCCAGACCACGCAATAACTGGAACAGGCCGATTGCAGGGCCACAACAACCAGGTGCATCTCACCCGGTCGTTGTCTATGGCAACAGCTCCGAGCAGGCATATAGCCGCCGCTCGAAGGCGAAGCCTGTCACGTTTACCTGCGTGGTCTGTGGAGAGGTCAAAACCGAATATCGTTATCCTGGCTTTAAGCCCAAGTATTGCAGCGACGCGTGTTCCAACCAGGCAGCCGAGGAGCGCAATGAGCAGCGTGTCGCCCAACAGCGTGAGAAAAGGCGCAAGGCACGAGCCGCTCGCACCCGCACGCAAAATCCGCCGATGTCCTAAAACGTGTGACTAGTACTAGCATGTACTAGTCACACTCACACCACCTTCCTCTTCCGGCCAAACAGTCCAGAAATCCAGGCTCATAGGTCTTCCAACACAGCAGCCTGTGACTGTAAAGACACGATGAGTCTTTGTAATGCCTCATATCCTTGCTGTGCTTGCGCTTCTGTCCACCCCTGGTTCTCTCTCACATCTTGCTTGAAATCATGCAAGCTGTCTTCTACCGCGTAGATGGCGAAACGATAGATATAGCCGATGATTTCGGCTGCGCTTACTTCGTCGTTGCTTTGCTCTTCCATAAAGAAGGCCCTTATTCTTCTAACAACGGCTCATCGAAATTGATCTCTTGATAGATCTCTTCCATCGCGAGCCGGACATCCAGGCTGGCGAACCCAACCTCTGCCCCTATCGTGTAGTGAGCATAGTGCCAGGTCGTCACATCATGCTCATCCCGCCGCCAGATCTCCACATACGGAGCAAAATCTGCTCGGATCGCCCGATGCCCAGCTGGGCGAGCAGTGGTTGTACCAGATACTGCTCAACATCTACAGGAATCGCTACACGCGCAATAATTGTTGGCCACAGGTCAAGCGGAGGGGCGACCACGAGCGCATGCTCCAACGTCACGCTACGCAGATCGTCGCGCAGATAGGGTCGTCTCCCACAATGGGCCGCCTCGCAATTTGAGCGATAGCCGGGACACTCTTTATGGTGACAAAGGCGACCCAGGTAGCGCTGCCGCGAGCTGGCGACGAAGAGATCCGCGCCATAGTTGCTGTGGGTGAGCGAAGTAACACGCCCCCGCAACTTTCTCCCGGCAGTGGCCAGCGGCTCCAGGTCCATCGTATCCTCGACGGAGAGCAGCAGATCGACATCCTTTGGATTGACTTTTGTGGTGGTCAGCGAGCCAAGCAGGGCAATGCGCTTGACGCCCTGGATCTGAGCCGAGGCCAGGACAAAGGGCACCGTCGCGGTGAGCAACTGCGTGCGCACGCCATCGGTAGTCATCTGTCACTTTTGACTTTCGTCTGCACTGAATTGTGGGTTTCGTCTGCACTAGCAAACATTCAGTGAAAGTCTTCATTCAACATCTGCGTAACTGAATAGTTACACATCTGCAACATTGGAGCCAAGATAGCAATTTGGCATATCAATGTGCAAGGATTTTCACCTGCCTTTTTCGCTACTCGTGCTATATTCCTCTGTATGCACTTAGCTACCACAGCAATAGTGTGAAAGTTGTGCATCATGCTCGTATATAGCTAGGGGTTTGCCCATGGTCGGAACAGAAAGTCGGAATAGGAATCTAGCCTCTTTGGGCTACCCTCTATAACAGAGAAATAAAAAGGTGCTTCAAATGAAGAGGGTTGATTAGAAAGACACAGCCAATTTAGGATGGAGAGCATATCTTATAGTGATGCATCTGAGCCATCGGAGAACAACATGTGGTAATAACGTATCTGAGTCATTGGATTATCCAGTTCTCTGTCAATCTCGATTAGTTCATCGGTTGCAATATCTAGTTCCTTTAGCTTTGCTTGAGCACGTTCTCTGGCTGCAAGAGTATCCTCAAACTGGCTATGAGTTGCCCTAAGGACCTGTTGATACGCTTGGGATGCATTTTCTAGGGCAGGTTCGAGCATCTTACCCACTTCTTGCTCTATAGTCGATGCAAGTTGATCAGCTAAGTTCGAACCTTCTTTCTGCAATGCTATCTCATATTTTTCCCCCATGACTTCTTTCACATGTTCACCTATCATATGAGCCGGACTTCCTCGGCGCAGGAAAAGATCAGCTAGAAATGCCATAATTACCAGAATGATGGCCTCTGCATCTGCATAAATTTTGGGATCGTCAAGTTGATAACTAGAAGAACCGGGAATCTTAGAGGACTCGTAGAGAGTGTCCTTTAAATCAATATGAATATTGCCAAATTCTTTGATTTTTCGATCTAATTCCTGAACTAACTCACTTATTTGGCTAAGACCGCGCTTTATGTGTTTAGTAACCAATGGCTGTAAAGTGGATCCTTGCCACTCTCTACATTGGTTACTAATTTCGTTCCTAATAACCTCATCTATCTCTTCAACGATCCTTTGAACAGATTTTTTTCTAGAGGGAGGAAATATGAGGTCGCGGTTCTTTATCGGATTTTGAAAATTGTAGGCTAACGCTAACGCTCGAATTTTTTCTCCCAAACTACGATAAAAATCTGATACAGCGCTATATGCTTCCTTCCTTGCATCGGAAATAGCTTTTTCTCGCTTAGAGACTTTGTCCTGATGGAGTTTTTCTAAAGCTCTTATTCTATCCTGATATTTAGTGTATTCATTTTCTACTTCTAATATTATTCTTTCATTGTCTTCTCTAATATTTCCGATAAGTCCATCTTTTACCTCAAGAATAATATTTTTTAAAAATTCCTCCTCTTCATCGATGTTAAATTTTGATATATCTTTTATCTCAATATGCTCTAATTTTTGGATAAGTTGTGTTAGCAGCGTCACCTCAACTCGCTGTTCAGAAACACCTAACGATGTGATGATTGATAACAGACGATGAGATAAGGATGCTATCTGTCTGTAACTTTTTGTTATATCCATTTTAGCGTGTATATCATCAATACAGCGGCGAAGTGCTTTCGCTATGTCTGTAAATGCCTCATCCTGGCTTTCCCATTGTGTAACTGGGATGCCATTTGAGGGCAATATCGGTAGTTTCTCGAATGGTGCCCCCTTGTAGTCAACAGGACGAAGAAGTATAGGTACGACGCAAGTCTTCCCAATTTCATGTCTTTCCATTGCTCGTGTCATTTCGACACCATAACAGTAACTCGAAGCCATGAAATCCGAACTGACTAAAAGGAGAGTCATTTGGGCTGTGTTTAAATTGGTATCTACTTCACTTTTCCAATCTGCGCCCGGCTGGATCACTCTATTGTGCCATACAGTTAAAAGATAATCTCGTATCAACTGTACCAAATGCTTTTCCAGTTTTTCACGCAAATTATTATCTTCTACTGCGTAAGAAACAAAAATTTTTATACCTTCTTGCACTTTTACCCTCACTTAATAAGGAGATTACATCCATGCGATCTTTTCCACTTCTCCCTGCAGATCCTGCTTCGTTCCACGAATATAGATCATTGTTGTATCAAGCGAGTCGTGTCCCATAATCTGAGCAAGTCGGTGCAGAGGAACCACTTCTGCCATTCGATAGCCAAAGCGATGGCGTAGATCATGGGGACTGACATCAATGACTTGTGCTTGTGTGGCATATTTCGTTACTAAATGTCCCAACGCCCGCCCGGTCAGCCCCTTCTGTGTTTTTTCCGAAGGAAAGAGATACTGGCACTCCTGTGGAAGCGTCTTCAGATACTGGTTCAAGATGGATCGAGCTGTCGTGTTGAGCGGAACCTCGCGCACTTTCTTGCGTTTTCCTATGACCTGCAGCGTCCCGTTTCGCTTGCCCAGGTGGACCTGCTGGCGCGTCAAGCTACACAGTTCTTGCGCACGTAAGCCGGTATGGAGCAAGAGGGTGATGATGGCTTGATCTCGGAGTGTCCCAGCGGCGTTGACGGCAGCAACGAGCGCCTCTTCTTCCTCGTTGCTCAGGTGTCGAGGCGAAACTGCTTCTTTGGGCACGAATTTGATGGGACGAGCAGGATCAGACTGAATGAGCTGCGTTTTTCTGATCCAGGCAAAATAGCGTTTCAGGCTCATCAGTGCTCGATTCACTGTAGATGGTTTCAAGCCGAGCGTCGTTTGAAGGTACTCCCGATAGCGGATGAGCAGCGACGGAGCTACTGCTTGTGGAGCAAAGCGTTCCTCTTGTCTCTCACTCTGGGAGTCTTCAGACCAAGCGACAAACTGGCGCAGATCACTCAGGTAGTTGCGAATGGTGATGGGTGAGAGATCTTCGATCTGTTGGAGCACCTGCCTATACTGGTCCAGGGCCTGCTGACCATCTTATGAAAGTTCCAAATGTATAGGTCTTTTGGCAAGTCATGTGGAAAGGGAAAGCAAAGTGCCTGTTGAATTTTTGACACCAGAACAACGAAGCCGCTATGGCTGCTATGTGGGAGAACCATCACCGGAGCAGCTGGCGCTCTACTTTCATCTCGACGACCGTGATCGCGCCTTGTTAGAACCCCGGCGGCATGCTCATACACGCTTAGGGTTTGCCCTCCAGCTTTGTACCGTTCGGTTCCTGGGTACCTTCCTGTCTGATCCGACCGACGTTCCTCACAACGTTGTCCTGACACTGGCTTCCCAACTCAATATTGCTGATCTCGCTGTCCTTTCCCGCTATCGCGAGGGCGAGATGCGCTACGATCATATCCATGAAATCATAGCCGAGTATGGCTATCAGGATTTTTCCTCCCAACCGGAGCACTTTCGTTTTGTGCGCTGGCTCTACACCCGTGCCTGGTGGAGCGAAGAGCGGCTGACGGTGCTCTTCGACCTGGCGATGGCCCACCTCATCGACCGCAAAGTCTTACTCCCTGGAGTGAGTGTGCTGGAGCGGCTGATTTCCAGCGTGCGTGAACATGCCTCCAGGCGGCTGTGGCGGCTTCTCTCCGCGATTCCAACGCCACAGCAACGCACGCTGCTCGAAACATTACTGGTGGTTCCTGAAGGGGAACGGCAAACGCCCTTAGACCGCCTGCGGCGTGGACCAACACGGGTAAGTGGTCCAGCACTCGTTGCTGCGCTTCACCGCGTCGATGCGATCCGTCTCTTTGAGATGGAACACCTGGACCTCTCGTTTATTCCACGAGGACGACTCAAAGCCCTGGCACGCCATGCAACCACGGCGTTAGTTCAGCACTTGCGCTTGCTCACCCAAGATCGCCGGATCGCCACGTTACTCGCTTTTACGTACACCTACCTGGCCGTTGTCCATGACGATGCCTTAGACCTTTTTGATGCGCTCATGCGCACGGCCTTCTCTACTGCTACACGAGAAGGACAACAAGAACGTCTGCGCACCATTCATGACTTGGATGCTGCCGCGCTGGTGCTTTCCGAAGCCTGCCAGATTGTCCTCGATGAAACACAAGATCCTGCAACATTGCTCCAGCGCATCTATGATCGTGTCCTGCCAGAGCGCTTGCGAGCAGCCGTCACAACGGTTGGAGACCTCACACGCCCACCAGATGATAACTATGCCCAAGAACTGCTGGGTCGCTATCTCATGATGCGTCGGTTTCTCCCCACCTTTTGGCGTACCCTGGAATTTGAATCCACTCCAAGCGGCAGACCAACCTTGCAAGCAGTACAGTTTCTTCAACAAATTGAGGGGAGATCGAGGGCACTCGTGCAACGGGCACCACGCACCGTGATTCCTCGGTCCTGGCAACGTTATGTCCTGGAGCGCCATTCCTCGCCAGGGCAGGGACAACCAGAAACACGGGTGAATCACCAAGCCTACACCGTGTGTGTGGTAGAGCGCCTGCACGAGGGATTACGCCGCCACGATGTCTTTGTGGAGCCGAGCGAACATTGGGGCGATCCGCGTGCCAGGTTGCTGCAACCAGAACAATGGGAAGGGATTCGAGCGCAGATCTGTCAAACGCTGGGTCGAGAGCTGTCAGCCGAGCCGTCGATCTGCCGGAAGTTATTCTGGAGGTAGCACACCACACTGGCTTTCTTTCCCAGTTTACTCATGTCAGTGATAGTAGCGCCTACGTTGAGGATTTACCGCTCTCCCTGAGCGCAGTGCTTCTGGCCGAAGCATGTAATATTGGCTTGAGGCCAGTCATCCAGTCAGAGATCCCAGCTCTCACCCGCGATCGATTATCCTGGGTTCGGCATCACTTTGTGCGTGCAGAGACGATTACCCGCGCCAATGCCTGCCTGGTCCAGGCGCAACGCGATATTCCCCTTGCTCAGGCGTGGGGTGGAGGCTATGTCGCTTCAGTGGATGGTCTCCGCTTTGTCGTGCCAGTCCGCTCCGTCAATACTGGACCGAACCCGCGGTATTTCGGGCAAGGGCGCGGAGTCACCTATCTCAACTACACCAGCGACCAATTTACTGGATTGGGCGGTCTCGTCATCCCTGGCACGATCCGTGATTCGGTCTACGTGCTCGAAGCCCTGCTGGAGCAGGAAAGCGGGCTGACTCCCACCGAAATCATGAGTGACTCCGGATCCTACTCGGTTATGTAGACACTTATCAGGGGCAGAACGCTTTCTCTTCCTTCAACGAAGTCAGGAAAGACGGGAATCAGCATCGCTGCACTTCCGGCGGCGACTCCGCAAGTGCTCGTGGATTGTTTCATAGCAAAGCTCTTTGGTTCGCTGAAAGAAGCTCGCTTCTGGCTTATGGACCCGACTGCCGATTATGGCCCCTTGAATGGCCTGGCGCGACATCGGATCAATACCAATCTCATCGCCACCAACTGGGATGATATGTTGCGTGCCGCCGGGTCACTCAAAGTGGGAACGATCCACGCCTCAACCCTGGTGCAGGCATTACAGCGGGGAGGGCGTCCGACAACGCTGGGACGTGCCATTGCAGAGCTTGGCCGCATTCCAAAAACGCTACATTTATCAGTTACGTGGAATACAGCTCATCAACAGAGAAGAACAGGCATACAAGATGGATGTCATCAGCACGTTTTGTTCAGGCGTGTTACTAACAGAGGTAGTATATCTGTTCTAGTGAAAGGAGCTGTCCATGACAGATGTGCAGTGGGAGCATTACCCGCTCGTGACACAGATGCCGCGCCCGCAGGCGTGGCTGCACCTGCAAGCAAACCTTGGCCTGGCACCCAATACAGTTGCTGCCTATGGCCGTGCGCTCAACGACTACCTCGCATTCTGCCAGCATCGCGAGCTGGATGTTGAAGCAGCGACCAAAGAGCAGATCGCCCAGTACATCCATGATCTGACCTCTCGTCCCAATCCTCGTGGCTCTGCCATTCGTGTCCTCGACTCTGGAGCTGGTCTGGCCAATGCGACTCTCCAACAACGTCTGACCGTCATCCGGCTCTTCTACGATTACCTGATCGAAGAGGGATGCCGCGAAATAAATCCTGTTGGTCGCGGGCGTTACACGGCTGGCAAAGGCTTTGGAGGGAAGCGTGAAAAAGGACTCATTCCCCGTTACACGAAGCTTCCCTGGATTCCTTTTAGGTGTTGTGAGAAGAGGAGAAAGAAAAGAAGTCCTGAAGGGGTTTCAGTCTACAGCACACTCTACTTTAGCTTCTGTACTTATCTTACCATATCAAAAAGTAGATGGAAAGATAATAAGTACTTTT
>WNFY01007900.1_pt1 | contig 17225 bp, 15 predicted proteins | sample 5400091 | NCBI WGS metagenome assembly WNFY01 (sample SAMN13153364, study PRJNA577476) | soil metagenome | isolation source: 60 cm soil or saprolite under grassland replicate 1 | place: USA:California | collected 2016-06-15
TCAGGCCCACTAATTCCTTGTATCGCCACAGCGAAACGAACAGGAACACGTAGAGGATCGTGACGCAGATCGCACCCAGGCCCAACATCACCAGCACAAACTTCCGCTCACCTTCGTACATAGGCCACCTCGCTTTCCTCATCAACCGACATCACCGAAAAGAGAACGCAGACCCTTGCCACATCGCTACCCGAGACCCTACGACCCCGACACCCTTCTAGACCCTACGACCCCCCCCGTCGTTCATCCCCTCATCTACCAGAACCCGATCCAGAACCCGTAGCGCCTCCTGAGCCGACACCTCAGTTGGGTCAACGCCATACCACCCATCAAGATCAGTCACGAAATGTGACACCCAACTAGGCGCAGGAAACGAGCAGGACGCCTCACCATCCAGCCACACGTACTCAGCGTTCACACCGAAATCCTGCCTATACACCCGATGCAACCACACGGCGAGAGGACAATAGCACTCGACCGAAGACCAGCCCACCGCCGCTGAGGGATCAAAAGAGGAGAGCCACGCCCGAAAGGCGTTTGCATCCATCTCGACCATTAGCGCCCCTCATGGCTTGCCAGTTGAGCAGGGCGTACTTCCCCCGTCTCCTGATTGAGCCAAACAACAGGCGAGAAACGGATATCAACCACAGAAAGGGAATACATCGAAAAGCAAGGGCGGCAGCGATTGCCGAAACGAGAAACTTGATGAGTTGCCACCAACTCACGACCGCAATCCGAGCAATGAGCAACGCACAAGGGAACATGTGCATGACGAGGGTGTTTCGGTACTTTCCTATACTGAGTGCGTGTCCATCCCATAAGCGTACTCCTTTCCACCAGGAACTCTGGCCCTCTAACGGCTTTGCCATAGAACCCACTTGTTCTATGGACTTCACTACAGATCACCAGCCTTGACTCCTACCCCGCTTTCGCTTGCCTCCTCTTAATTATAATATAGCCTAGGCTATTTGTCAACATATGTACTAGGCTAAAGATGAGAAAAAATTAAAAAGGCACTTGACCTACCACATCTGATAAAATCAGAGCACCCTAACAAAAAAACTCAGCATCCTTGTAGCCTTCAAAACTTACGGGACCATTTTCCAAAGAGGCAAACTCCACAAGTAACTCTATGTCGCTTTCAGTAAAGCGTACAGGATACAAACGACCATCATTTCCAGGTAGAAACCCATAAACAACAGGCTGAGCAATACACTGAACAGAATCACACAACCACACCTCTTGACCAATCCGTTTATACTCAAGCATATACTCACCTCCCTTGTAACCATACCTCCAACAAAGAGCATCAACACTTACCGCTCACTCTACATAATACGTGAAGAAAAAGTTAAAACAAGGAACAGTATGTTACAATTGAGCGTAACACTGTGTTACGCCAATCAATATAGAAAAATGCTAAACTGAGAGAGGGAAATAGAGAACAAAGGAGAGAATGACATGGCAAATCAAAAGAAAGATTCTATAGAGGTTGGTAAGAATGAATTCGGCAAATTAGTTCGAGCATATCGTGAACAACGCCAATGGACACAAGAACAACTTGCCAACAAATGGGGCTTCACCCGCGAGTACATCTCACAGATCGAACAAGGCAAAAGGAAATTAGACCGAGTAAATCAGGTCAACCGTCTAGCAGAAATCCTAGAAATTCCCTATGAGCGGCTAGAAAGCATAGGAAAAGGTATTCCACAGCAAAAGCTCACTGCACAACGACTAGAAGACGCAGACGACGTACTTCTTCAAGCCATCCTCGAACCAGCACAAACAACCGTAAAGCTCTCTTGGCTTGTCTGGTATGCAAACAGTGACACCTCCATCATAGACAACCTCACAAGAATTATAACGAAACTGGAAGACGCAATTGCGAACAGACGAGGAACACTCCTCAAACCGGCACAGCAATTGCTAGCCTACTCGCATGAGATGATGGGCAAAATTGCATTTGATCGGCTGCAATACGCAACAGCTGGTGGACACTTCCAAGAGATGCACGAATTAGGGGAAGAACTCAACGACCCTGACATTATTGCACTCTCTATGATCCACCAGGGTGACATTCTCCGTCGCAGAGGTCGCTATGAATTGGCAATCCGCTGCCTACAAGCCGCACTACCATTTGCTCACGCAGGCAATCCCTCTACCAATGGTCTATTATGGCAAATACTCGCTCGCACACATGCCGAATACGGGCATAAACCTTCTTTCCTAGATGCCATCGACAAAGCACAAGAAGTTGCCGCTCACCTCCTACCAGGCTTAGACGCCACCAGCAACCAATTTAACCTTATCGATGTTCTCCAGGAGCGCGCGCAAGGACATACACTCTTATGGGAACCACAAAAAGCTGTTGAGATTTATCGAGAATCAGAGCAACTCAAGCCATTTCGACCCATGCGCGACCTCGGAGTGCTTACTATCCTTAAAGCTCAAGCATATGCTTACGGACACGAAGTTGAAGAAGGTGTGAAGTTCGCTCTCAAGGGATTGGAGCTTGCAAGAGGATACGAATCGAAGCGGCATATCACTCGCGTCCAACGCATGTACGATCGTCTGAGCGTCACGCCGCTAGGCAAACACCCAAGCTTACTTCAGCTAAAAGAGGCATTGACACAAAAATAGTAAGTGAAGAATAAAATGACCAAAGATAGAGCAGATTTTCAAAGGGTGCTTTACGTAATTGCTTGTGCTGCTGGACCCGCAGAACATATCCACGAGCTCGCTTCATTAGCACAAAAGGCCTCATGGAATGTCTACGTCGTTACAACACCCCTGGCGAAACAATTTATCAACACCTCTCTGGTAACAGAGCAAACAGGCCACACGGTACGAAGCGAGTACAAGACAGCAGAAAATGCTGAGAGCTGGCCACCTTTTGACGCAATGGTAGTTGTACCTGCCACCTTCAACACCATCAATAAGTTCGCACTTGGCATTGCAGACAACCTTGCAGTGAGTCTTTTATGCGAAGGACTTGGCCGAGGGCGTACCATCGTCGCTGTCCCGTGTGTCAACCAGAATCATCTCGCCCGCCATCCAGCTTTTACAAAGAGCTTAACAATGCTCAAAGAATACGGCGTACACGTTATCTACCAACCCGATATGTATCCTCCGAGAAACGAGGTTCCCTGGACCATCATCCTTGAGGAGCTAGAGAAGCAGTATAATCGTAGGATAAAACAAAGTAACTAGCAACCAGAACACTACGACTATACATGATTATCGCCGCACCATCCTCAGCATAGTAGACATCATTGACCTCTAGCACTGGTGTCCCACGAACAATCTTGAGAAGATCTTGTTCACGATCAACCGGAAAACGGCCTATGACATCCTCATGCACCCGCCTCTGAGCAGATCCATAAGTATACTTAATAGACTGCAACACATCGAAATCCCGACCCGATTGCACATGCTCTAACACAGAACTATCCAAAAGCTCAGCAGGACAGAATATCTCTATAAGACGATAATGAGTTGTTGTCGTACCCTGTCTTCTCAAAGAATACACGACAGGGGTACCCTCAGAAACCTTGAGGAACCGCGCAACATCAGAAGGGGCATTCAGCACCTCCGGCGTCCCGATCGCCGATTCCATAGCCTCAAGCCCAAGCTGTTTGAGATAAGAAGCAAATTGCATCACCTGACCAGGCACACGAGAACGAGACGCATGCACATAGACTCCCTGGAGACCAAGAGAAGTAACCAGCCCTTCAGCCTGAAGGCGCTGAATCACTTTATTGATGGTCTCGCGACTCGTCCCGTACTCTTCAGCAAACATGCGCTGAGAGGGGAGTCTCCCACCAGTTCCAAACTCACCCGACAAAACACGCTCACGCAAAGCATGCGTAATATCATCTAGTTTTGCATTTTCCATAATAGCCACATCCTTAGACACTACAACCTAGCGCAAATTGCAAAGACAACACAGCCTAGGCAGATTATAAACCTGCCACTAATTAGAAATCAAGATAGGTCAACAGAACTATAGCAAGCCAGTAGACACCCAAACCGGTATGAGCGACTACAGCAACGACTACATCAACCTTAGTAAACATATCAGAAAATTGATCAATACGAGCAAATAATATACAGACGCGCAAAACCTGAAAGGATAAATAAGGACAACGATAGAAGAGCCGTTTCGTATCCGTCTCTTGGCACTCTTTCCATCTAAGCCTAACAGTAGTCTACCTTCTTCTACCCCAAAAGCAAAAAAGTATCGCCATCACATGGATATTGGTTTCTCTACTTCATATAAAGGATTTTGAAAATCCTCTCTAGTCACACATGTTTTTATCTAGTATAATGAAAACGATACCATACCGAATGTTGTGTAATGGTGTGAAGCGAGAAGGCGTTAAAGTCAGGCCAGACCTAGCTTCCAGTCTTTTCTGCTATGTACCGTTACACAACATTCGGTATGGCATCATGAAAACTTATCAATACATTGATGTTAGCTTATGGAGGAACCAGAAATGAGTGTTTTCATTTCCGTTGCAATAAAGGTTAGCTGGACCCTCCATTGCACAATGTATCTTATTACACAGAAGAGGGCACAATTATGCAGCGCAAGATAGCAGTCGTCATTCTGGTCTCTCTTATTGCATGCGTATCTCTCTATTTAACTTTTCTTCTCCCAGGAGCTTATGCAGCTACAATCCCTCTCACTACCTCCGCACCTCCCCTCACACCGACAGCCCCATCAGTCGGAAATACACCATCTATGAATGGTCTCGATCCTGCTATCATAGCGGCCATCATTGGCTTAGCAGGTGTTATTGTTGGCGCCCTAATAGCCGGGACATTTGCCCTTTTTCAGATGCGCCGTACTCACCAAGTTGAGGAGAAGCGCCAGACAGAGCAATTTCAACATGAAGAGGAAATGGCTCGCGTGCAAAAAGAACTAGAGAGACAATACAAGATCAAGGAACAGGAGGAGCAGGGTAAAGCAGTATCAGCTGAAACACTTCGCTTGAAGATGCTCCTTGCCCCCAATTCGGAACGCCTGGAAACCTATAAAAAGTCCCTGCACGCCGATCCACGTATTTCTCAGATACAAATCCTTAATATGAGCCGACCATTAGAGGTCAATAATATCTATATACAGGTACGTGTTCATCAGGATACAAGGTCAGAATATGAACTTGACAGAAAGATGCTCGCTGCTGAAGCGCAACGAGATCCGAATGCCTTACTGCAAGCAGGTTTTAAACATCTTGAAAGTCGCGTCAGTAGCGCCGTCAATCCCGACGAAGCAATTCGTACATATAAACGTTGTGTGTTTGTAGGCGATCCAGGAGCAGGGAAAACGACACTACTCAAATATCTCACACTCAGGTCTGCTGATGGCACGCTGGATAAACTCCCTGACCTGCCTATCCGCATCGAACTAAATGCATTTGTGGCTTCAGGCTATCATGACCTGTTTGACTTTGCTGCGCATCATTGGGATGAGCAGTACGGTTTCCCAATGAGAGATGCGCGTGCTGCTATGGAAGAGCGTTTGAAGGAAGGCAGCGCATTGCTGCTCCTTGACGCCCTCGATGAGACAGTCGTAGGTGATACGGCGGAAGCGGCAGAAGCCTCCTATCAACAGATCACTGATATTATTATTCAGGCAGCAACGCGTTATCCACTTCTTCCCATTGCAGTCACAGCCCGCAAAGCTGGTTATCATCAGCGGTCACCACTCGTCGGATTTACAGAACTAGAAGTCCTCGATTTCCGTTTAGAAGATATGCGAGCATTCGTGGAGAAATGGTTTGACTACTATACAGATCCACAGAAACGTGCCAATGGTGCTGACCTAAAAAACAAGCTGGAAAGCAATCCACGCATTCAAGCACTAGCAGCCAATCCTCTCTTGCTCTCCTTGATCGTTCTCGTCTATGAAGATCAACTCGATCTCCCCGATCGACGCGCTGAACTTTATAAGGAATGTGTTGATACTCTACTCACAAAGTGGGACGCGAAACGCAACATTCGCCGCCGCCGCGAGTTTAAGCCCGAACAGAAAAGACAGTTACTTACAGAAATTGCCTGGCATTTTCACCGTCAAGGTCGCCGTTATTTTCCAGAAAACGAATTACTTGAGGTTATCGCACATTTTCTTCCAACAGTACGACTACTTCCAGAACAAAATGGACAGATTCTTGACGAGATTGCCAATGAGCAAGGGTTGCTCAAAGAGCAGGCGCGAGGCTGGCAAGGTTTCTTACATCTGACGCTTCAGGAATATTTTGTAGCTCAGTATATAACCCATCACCACCAACAGGAGACCCTCCTCATACATTGTAGTGATCCCTGGTGGGAAGAAGTCGTGCTTCTCTACGCGGGGTACACCTCTGATGTTAGCCCATTTCTCCAGGCACTCCTCGAACCTACCGACAGGAGTTTGCCACCTGATGACATCTTTCATACCAATTTACTGACTGCTGGTCGCTGTCTCACAACACGACCAACGTTGAGTCAGATATCTTTGTGGGATAGCGTAATTGAACGACTTTCTGAATTGCTTCTGAGCACTCCTTACAACCTCACAAAAGTTTCCACTGCTGAAGTCCTGGCTACCATAGGTAATTCACAGATCAATAGCCTTCTTGTCCAGTTACTCTCCAATGAGCAGATCGATGCTGATGTGCGCAGGGCCATTGCCACGGCTCTCGGCCAACTCGGAGAGCGTTCCGTCGCCCCTCAGCTCGTCCAGTTACTCTCCAATGAGCAGATCGATGCTCATGTGCGCGGGGACATTGCCAATGCAGCAGGCAGCCTCATAAACAACGCTGCTGAAATTTCCTCCTTCGCTACATTATTGCTTACACGATCAGAAATAGCAGATGCTATTTACAGTGCATTGTCGATAGCGAGTCAGCGGACTGGAGTCCGAGTTTTTATCATCGATCACGGAGGAAACAGAGAAGTAAGGATTGTGAGACTTTCAACGTGGACGGCAAACGCACAACAATAACAGAACTATCCCTTCACCCACATCAATTTAGCTTTTGTGTAGGTTGGCTATCAGCCAACTCGACTTTCCACGAGAAAATTACTACAGCAACGACTACAGCAACCCCCACAAACATATACAAGAACCGATCAACACCGGCAAACAACAAAACGGCCTCTAGAGCGCGGGAAAGGACGAAGAAGGACAACAGCAAACGACCCCTTCCGCATCCCGTATTTGAAACCTATGAAGTTATCCACAAATTAGAACCTTTGTATACATAGTTATCCACATAGCAGAGACAAGACCACAAACAGCGACCAATAGGCACTTAAACACACACCAGCAACTACAGCACACCAGACAACGCCGACCCAAAAACAAAATAATGGCTTTTAACCCCACCTTTTTCAGAGAAAATGGCTGTAAAGTCAACGCACCAGCCCAAAAATCGAAACGCCTACACCAGCCAGTAGAGCCGATTTAGGGACTACTAAACAGGTTAAAATACCAGCAATAGCCAAATCCCCTTTTTTCGTGTATAATGGCTGCAACACAATGTATAGTCATCGCGGCCCCTATTTCTTTGCCGGCGAAATGTGAAATACCTGCCTGCTAGCGGACATAGAGCGAGACAGGCACCATCAATACGAGAATAGACGCTCGATGAGACGGAACTCTCTTTACAGGCTCTCGGGCGAGGAGTGAATAACTATGCCAAAGAAGACGACGGCCTCGCGGAGCGGAACGCAGCGGAACAGGCCACGAGCACAGAAAAGCATCGAAGTTGTCCGCCAGACCGCTTCTGAAGAGCAAGAGTCTGTAACGGAAGAACAGACCGAGGCGACGCCTGAGAGCATTGAGGCTGCGCCACCAACAGCCAGATCCAGGACGCGGGCGGCAACAAAGACGAAGGTCGCAACACCGGAGGTCAAGGAAGAACAGGTAGGACAAGAAAGCCCCGTTCCTGTGGCCCCAAAGGGGAGCGCGGCGGCACGGCTGGCAGCTCGTCGCCAGGGGCCGGGCTTCATGTTTGTGGCAATCATCGTCCTCTACCTTATTCTGGCAAGAGGCATCTAAACAGCACACGTAGAAACAACGCCTTGCGTTCAACGCCTGATCGAGTAACACGTCAATGATGGCGAACGCGGCGTTGTTTTTGTGTGAAAGGCAAGAGGGAGGAAATAATAAGAGGCACCGAGCCTATTTTCACATCGGTGCCTCTAGCTACTTGTAGGTGAAGTGTGCATGAGAGGGACTGTGCCCCCGCATGCTGAAAAGTAGCAGCCCGGTTTAGTGTACGAGTGGGCTGGTGCCCAGGCCCGCAGGAATACCATGGCGGTAGGCAGCAGGGATGGTCACACCCAATACACGCTGCATGGCCATAGTATGGCAGCAATCGCCCCAGTCATGGAAAAAGCGGCAGGTGCATTGCCACTCGCCATTGTCAAACGTAGTTGTGTGCACATCATTTTCGCCCTGGAACGTTGCTTCGAAACGAGTAAACTGAATGCGCTCGGGCTCTTCCGCATAGCGCTTCGCTTTGGCAATCTTGTTGATCATACTTGAGTTCATGATCTTACTCTCCTTAAAATCTAGCAACCACTCCGTAACCACCTGTCGTCTATACTATACGCGTCAGTGGCGTAACTTACACTTACATAGTAGCGCGCTGGCAAAAAAGGAGCCGGGAGCGCGCCGATGTCTGATGAGAGACGCTTGTTCCTCCTTTCGTTCCTGTAAATACGACTCGCAGATTGAAGCGATTTGTCGAGTGATGGCCCAAGGAATGAAGAAGAATCGATGAGCCCGGAACTAATAAACGGAAATAAAAAACACCAGGGCGTACCTACCCTAGTGCATGTTTCGAATGGTGGTGCTAGCCGTCGCTGGCATCAGCAATTTTCTGACTCCCGATGTCAATGAGACTAACTGCATAAGCTTTTCTATCCCCACCCGGTTACAACCAGGTCTTACGCCTGCAAGACCAGATACGTACATACCCCATCTTTGGTACAGGCTTCGCTATTTGTGTTCTCAATGTCTCTACTGATGGAGTTGATTATACCATAGAGATAGGTGAAAGTCCACCCCTGGCAGCACCAATCTCGTCTATACTGCGGTTGTGTGACGTCCGTTAGACGATTGTGATTTATTGCACATTCTTACTATGAACTCATACACTGTTTTCTGGCTCGAAAAGCGTATACTTATATTGAAGAGTTCCGATGGTACTTACTATAACAAAAACTTCTACATCGTATTGGAGGTAGTCGTGAGGCCAATCCAGCAACATCCAAAGCGCTCTTTACTGTATGTCTTTTGTATGCTATTCGTGACAGGTTTGCTAACGAGCGCCTGTTCACAATTCGCCGGCATTAGCAGCAGTATACCTGCGATGCCCACACAGGCAGGCGTCCCTACGTCAATAGCAAACCCTCAACCCATTGCCAACCAGCCGCCGGGGGCGACGAAAGCAGTACCTGGACCGAACCTGAGCGGCAACGAGATTAAGACGCTCACTTTTAACCTCAGTTATAATGATGCAACAATGGAGCAAGACCTGGCCCAGATCTATCAGCCCGGTTCTCCAACGTTTCACCAGTTTCTAACGCCCCAGCAAATTGTGCAGCGCTACGCGGTCAGCGATAAGCAGTTGCAGCAGGTACAAAACTGGCTCAGTCAAAATAACTATACGATCGTTTCAGTTGATTCCCTGCGTTCTGCAATCATGGCACGCGGCAGCGTATCAACGATTGAACGCTCCTTGCATATTCGGTTGCAGAGTTATACTATCCTCAACCGCGAAATCTTCATGCAGAATGGCACGCCCGTATTACCAAATACGATCGCGCCCTTGATCCATTCGATTGTCGGATTGGATAACTTTGCGCGGCCCAATATCAAGCTTCCCACTACCCTCATGCAGAATACGCAGAACGCAGCGGGCGGCAATTGCAGCAAGTACGGAGCCATGCAATCACTGACGCGCGACAAACTAGCTTCTGCCTATCAGGTGAACCATCTGTACCAGCAGAATCTCCAGGGCCAGGGTATGACGATTGGCGTCGCCGAGTTCGATGAGCCCTATGATCCGAACGATATCGCCAACTATGCAGCCTGCGCCGGCATCGCCACTCCTAATATCCAGAACATCCAGGTTGATGGTCCGGTGAAGGCAGGATCGGGCGAGGGCGAGGCGGCGATGGACCTTGAGCTGATCGCGGGATTAGCGCCAAAGGCTCAGATTCTTGTCTATCAGGCGGGCGGGACTCCGTTCGCACGGGAACTGGTCGATCTGCTCAATCGCGTTGCGACCGATCATCGCGTGCAGGTTCTGAGCATAAGTTATGGTACGGGTGAGGACCAGTTTAGCCAGAGCGAGCAAAACGCGGTTAATCGCAGCCTGCGTACACTCGCCTCCGAGGGGATCTCGGTCTTCATCAGTAGCGGTGATTGTGGGGCCTATTCCCAGCGCGTACACAATCTCGCCATGGTGTCGTTTCCTGCCAGCGCGCCGTACGCTATCGCTGTGGGTGGAACGCATCTCCAGGTCAACGGCAACAGCGTGAGCGAGACGGCGTGGGGCCAGGACGATGGAGCACCCGTCTGCCAGAACGAATGGGGTACGGGCGGCGGTGTAAGTCAGAACACCAACTTCCATCGTCCCTCCTGGCAGGTCGGATCCGGCACGACGACAGCCTATAACGGTTCCAGCTCATTGGTTCTGACCAGTAAGCTTACGCCCGTCTCGGCTCCGAACGGACTACGCCAGGTACCAGACGTGTCAGCGGCGGCCTATCCAAACATCGCAATCTACTATCAGGGTTCCTGGCTACAGGCAGGCGGCACAAGTGCAGCAGCGCCAATTTGGGCAGCCGGGACACTCCTGCTAGACGAGGGTCTGCAAGCAAAGGGCAAGGCGTACTTTGGAGGCGTGCCTGGGTTCTATACACTGGCCAACCACCTGCAAAGCTACCATCCCTATACCGACATAACAAGAGGAAACAACCTGTTCTACCCGGCCACACGCAGCTGGGACTACGCGACCGGGTGGGGTTCGCCAAACTTCAGCAACATCTTACAGAGCCAGCTCTCAGTATGATCCTGCGAGGGGAGCGCTCCATGTGAAAAATGTTTGAGCATATCGGCGCGTCAGTAGGGAAGGGCCTTGCGCCCAATACCATTCACTTAACGATGTCGGCAGGAGGGACAAGGGGTGGCGGCGGGGCCAGCAGGGGGCCTTGCGCTTGTCCTCTCGCCAGCCCCTGAACTCATGAAGTGAGAGGGATTGGGCCTCGCGCCCTTCCAGTTCCCGCAGGACACCTCTGCCAGCTATGATCGCGCTCTGGGGGACTGGAGAGTTTGAGCATGTTTTCTCCACGAAAGCGAGGATGGAAGAGGAATTCGCCACCAGGTGGTAAATGAGGTGAAAAGTGTGTAAGACCCTTTCGCGGTTCAGCCCTTGATAATAACATTGCTATATGCTATAACTAATATAGCATATAGCAATGTCCTAAATGACAGGTAATGAAGAGCCGAGCAGGGGAATGATTCTCTGAGGATGGGGAGAGTCGCATCCCAAGCTGAAAATGGTACACTTCAGGTTGGGATGCGACTCTCCCCATCAAGGTTCCTACAGAAAAGCTTCTTCTCTCAAGCATAGTATGGAGGTAACCATGACTCAATATGGAACCTGGAGTCCCTATGTAGGGAGCAACTCCATACTATTGGCGGTAGTACTGTTTATCGTCACGGGTGTTTGGATTTACTTAGCAATTCGATTACATCATCCAATAGAAGTCAAAAGACCTGGAAAGTTTATTGGCGTTTCTATCGTAGCGATATGGTTGTTGTCTGTGACAACTTTCCTGGTTGCAGTTAGCATCTATGTGCGTGCGCTGTATCAGCAGGTGGGTCATTTCACTGGACCGGTGAACCCAATAACTCCGGTTACAGAGACCTCAGGATTGGTTGCCTTTATCGTTATAGCGTACCTGGCAAGACGTAGCGGGTTCTGGGTCGCTTTTGGTAGTGCCATTGTTGGTACAATAGCTGCGCCGATGATATTCGAACTCCCATTCGATCTAATCGTTATGTGGCGAACGTATCCTCCCGCTCCTGAAATACTGTTTACATTGCTCTTCTTTTTACCTCTCTTTCTCGTAGAGACTTCAAGTTTTGCGATGCTCATGTTATCACCTTTAATGAAGCTGTCGAGATATACATTGTTCCTTTTGGCGGGAATATTTTTGATATTCGCGGTTTGGGCGTTGTTTGGCTTTGCGTATCCGGCAGCTCCCATACCAGTTGCTCTTAACATGATATCAAAAATTATAGCGTTTGCTACTGCCGTCTCGCTCTTCCTTCCGCTGGAAAAAATCGCAAAATAAATAGATCTAAACCCCGGAATCTGTTTCCAGTGCCCCTCTTCTCGCGACCAAAAGTGAGCAGAGGGTATGGCCCGAGACGCGCCCTCTGTGGGCGAGAGAAGGGCCTTGCGTCTTGCGGCCCTTCCCTACAAGTTAAAATGTATTTGTGTTTATTGCGCAACCAGGCAGCTCGTCTCGGCAATAAGCTCGTCATAGACGGTATGGACCTGGTCCGCGATGCTCGCCCAGCTAAACTGGAGCACTGAGGGACGAGCAGCGGCACTCATCTTTGCGTACAGGTCAGGATCGCCCAGGAGCGTATCGAGGCGCTCCGCGAAAAAACCTGGGCAGCGCGGGACAAGGAAGCCGCTTTCATCCTGGCGCACGACGCTGGTAAGTCCTCCGGCGCGCGTCGCGACGACGGGCGTACCACAGGCCAGCGACTCAACGGCGACCAGACCAAAGCTCTCGTGATAGGACGGCACAACCGTGACATCGGCTGCGCTATAGAGGAGTGGGAGTTCCTGCTGGGGCCGCGCCCCTAGAAAACGTACGCGATGACCGATATTGAGATCTGCCGCCAGTGTTCGTAGCTGGCGCAGATCCTTATCGTCACCCGGATTGCCGCCCACAATGAGGATCTGGGCCGTCTCTTTCATCAGTGCAGCGGCGCGCAACAAGAGGTCGGGGCCCTTGAATGGATCGAGGCGCCCGGCAAAGAGCAAAACAGGGGTGTAGAGCGGTAGACCGAGCTGCTTACGCACCTGGCGACGAGCGTGCGGAACAAAGAGCTTGAGATCGACGCCGCAAGGGATAACCTCAACGCGGGTGGGCGCAACTCCGCAGAAACGCACTATCTGTGAGCGCTCATCCGCAGTAGCCGCGATAATACGATCTACCTGGTGCGTGAGCCGCTGCTCCATCTCCAGACGCAGCGCAGGCTCAGCCTCACCAGGATGGGCGAGCTGCTTCAAGCGGGCAAGCGTATGGAACATCGTAACGTGGGGCACATCCCACTGCTGCGCCAGGCGCAACCCGGCAACGCCGGAGAGCCAGTAGTGGCTATGGATAACATCATAGGAGGTATCGCGTGCGAACTCCTCCACGTGTCGGGCAAAGATGGGAAGATACTGGGCGAGATCATGCTTGTGAATAGGCGCAACGGGTCCAGCTTTGATATGTATGACACGTATGTTGCGGCCCAATTGGACGATCTGTGGCGTAGACTCATCTGTCCGGCGGGTGAAAATGTCGATGTTGATATGGTGGTGAGAAAGCGCTTTCGCTAATTCGCGTATATAGACGTTCATGCCCCCCGCATCCCTGGTACGTCCCGGACTATCTAACGGCGACGTATGGACGCTGAGCATGGCGACAGAATGCGACATGTCAGATAGACTCCTTCGTACTATTGGATTTAACGATAACAGTTGCAGATGCGAGGCCAGCGTCCTTCGCTAACGTATTGCTTACGTTCAAACATCGTCCAAACCTCCTTTCTTCTTTATCTAAAAAGTAGAACACGAAAGATGACACATCCTATTTCCACATCACTTGCTGCGGCTGCGCAGATCGTTGATGGCCTCGTACATCCCATCGACATCGATGCCTGATCCCTGAGCAATCTCCTGCAGGCAGGCGACACGTTGCGCGAGGGCGGTAGTGAAATCGGCGGAGGACATACCGATCCAGTTCGCCAGATCATCGAGGATAGACTGATCCGCGTGCTCGAAGGTATCGTCGACCTCGTTCCAGAGGGAGAGCGGGACGGGCTCAACGCTGCCTGGTCGTTTTGGATTGGGAGAGGGCTGGAGAAAGTGCGTCGTGAACCAGCGGCGGCGCGCAGGATAGAGGCGTCCAACCACGCCAATATTGACGACGAGTCCCAGGCGGCGTACATCATCGGGACTCAGGCGCAGATCGTGCTGGTACATGTGCAGCACGTCTTTGATGGTATCGGCGTGTACACTGGTCGCGATGTGATAACCCTGGGCGGGCAATGTCAGGTAGCGGCGCGCGACGCGTCCCCACATATAGATGGGGAGATGATCGCTCACCTCGTTGCAGAGCGCATAGGTATGGGAGGGATCGATATCGGGGAGGCGCGTAAACGAAAAATTTTCATACATGCCGGACATGTAGGCCAGGGCGGTCCCTTCGGGCAAGAATTGGAGCAGGGCATTGAGCGTTGTAGTTTTTCCCACGCCCGGCTGTGGGTCCGTCGGTCCCGCGACGGTCAGCGAGGCTCCCTGTTCAAGCAGTAGCCAGATAAGGGCGACAGTTTCGACATCGACGCTGCCAAGCGCAATGATCTGTGCCATCGAGAGCGGACGTCTCGAATCATAGTGCCAATAATAGCGGTCATAAGGGTCGCGCGGATCAAACATGCTGAACTTCCCCTTCAGGTGTGATCAGACTTCATAAAACGCTATGAATATATGAATATCTACGTCTTTTGCTCTCCCACTTCACGCGCCTCGCTCTTTTTTGCCTCGGACGTGGGAGGTCTTAGCCAGGTGGGATGAGGGCTCCAGCCGATCGAGACGACATGCTGATTTTGATGCTCCTCATCTATCTCGACGAGGCTCACGGAAGCATTATCAATGAATATTGAACCTGCACGTTTCGTCTCCAGGCCAGTATAATGGGCGATTACTAGCTTTACTACGTCCGCGTGTGCAACGAAGACCGGGTAGGCTCCAATATCCTCCTGCGAACGCCAGCGTTCGACAGCGGCCACAACACGCTGCTGCACCTGGGGAAATGTCTCGACGCCCTCCGGCGCGACCGTCGGATCTTTGACATATTCTTTCCATGCTGGATCACTTTTCGTCAATTCTTCTATGATCTGCCCGGACCAGGGTCCCAGATCGGTATCCATCAGGTCCGGCTCGAACCGTACATCCAGCCCGCGCCCCTTTGCAATGATCTCGGCGGTATCGCGTGCGCGTTCCAGAGGGCTGCTGATAATCGCACTGAGCGGGAGAATAGTCAGGGATTCGGCAAGACGAGCCGCCTGTTGACGTCCGGTCTCGCTGAGAGAGACGCCGGGCAATTGACCGGGTAGGCGATGTTCGACGTTCCATGTTGTTTGCCCATGTCGGACAAAGAGCAGCGTTTGTTTCATACGTGTGTGTGCACTCTCTACTACGTGAATTTGTTGAAGCCAGAGCCGGGTGCGCCAGTAGTAGAAACGGCCACCTACGCTAATATAGATCAGAACGATATGAAGCAGGGCATAGCCATTACCGAGCAATCGTTTCAGATAGCTTTTCATATCACTCAAAGCGGCTCCAGATCTCCATCGACTAAACATACATTCTCACTCACAAACCCATCAACTGCGCGCGCCAGCTAAGCCGAGCGATTGTCTCCTATTGTATCAGGGTGAACCTATACCTCGCAAGCGGTACTTTCAAAAGTAGGGAAGGGGCTGGCCCCCATCCGGCTCGGGGAGCGCGTCCACCACATCTGCGCACCGGATGGGGGCCAGCCCCTTCCCTACTATCAGCCAGGCAGATAATAGAACACCATCATGACAAAGATAGCCATCAGTATTAAGATAGCACACCCTAGCAGAGCCCCTGTTGTACCCACCTCCTTATCTCTACGCTCGGCAGGGATCTGCGTATACATCACTCGCCCTTTCACTTTAAAAGACATTCTATGAGAAGGTAGTGGATACGTGATGGGAGCCTGTCTCATCTCTGCTGGCGCAGCGGGGAGTGGAGACATAAGTGTAACATGAGCGTGCATCTGTGGAAGCGCAGAGAAATGCTGAAGCTCTGGCAACTGCTCAGTGAGCATCTCCTGCTGCTCTAGAGGGAGCAATCGTAACAGGGGAAATACGAACCTGGGCCTATGTGTATGTACCGACTGCACTTCGGGCTGGCAGTTCTTACATACAGAGTCTGTATCCTGGAATGCCATAGGCTCCACCTTACGTGACCTCGATCAGCCGGAGGAAGCGCTGGCGGCCATTGAGCAGGCGCTTTCCCTGGACCCACAGCATGCTGCCGCCTGGACAGACAAAGCCGGTGCGCTGCGTAGCCTCAGGCGGTACGAGGAGGCGCTGGCCGCCTATGAGCAGGCGCTCTCCCTGGACCCGCAGGATGCTCTTCCCTGGAAGAACAAAGGCGTCACGCTCCACCTCCTGGCACGGCACGAGGAGGCATTGGCTGCCATTGAGCAGGCGCTACACCTGGACCCGAATTGTGCCGATACCTGGGCTTGCAAAGGCAATGCGCTACGTGACCTCGGGCGGTACAAAGAGGCGCTGGCTACCTTTGAGCGGGCGTTACAACTGGACCCGCAACATGCTCCCACCTGGATAAACAAAGGTGCCGCACTGTTCGCTTTCAAGCGATACGAGGAGGCGTTGGCCGCCTTTGAGCAGGCGCTGTGCCTGGACCCACAGCATGCTGCCGCCTGGACAAACAAAGGCAATACGCTGCTTGCGCTCAAACAGCCCGAGGAGGCATTGATTGCCTTCAGGCAGGCGTTGCTCCTGGACCCTGCCCTCGTCAGCATCATCGTTAGCGCTCTTGGCACGCAAGGGCTTGTAGCCGAGGCAGGAGAGATCGAAGCATGGGTACGAGTACAGAGGAATCGCTCCTGAGGTTGCGGTGCCTGCACCACTACCTGCTGCGAAGAATGCAGACATATCCAGGCCCGACAAAGACCACGCAATGCGCCACAGAGGTCGCACTACATGGCTATTCTTGTATTCGACGGCGCTTGAACCTGAAGAAAAGACCCTCTATGTCAAGTCCGAAAAACTGAAGAGCAGAAAAACGTGTAAGCATGATGGAAAATCACAGCCGAAAAAGGGCATGGCGAGCCGATGAGCAAGAGCTCAGCTCTAGCTCAGCTTTATGTCAGCATCA
>WNFY01002570.1_pt1 | contig 17217 bp, 35 predicted proteins | sample 5400091 | NCBI WGS metagenome assembly WNFY01 (sample SAMN13153364, study PRJNA577476) | soil metagenome | isolation source: 60 cm soil or saprolite under grassland replicate 1 | place: USA:California | collected 2016-06-15
CAGCAAACTCTGTTGTTTCCACGTCAACTCCTCCTGGTCAAATTTGAGGCGAGGCCCACATAAGGCCCGAGCACGTACAGCGCGCCGAGTGCGATCACGCCCGCCGCCGCCCATTTAACCCAACTCGGAATCTCCGGCACACAGCCCGCGAGATTTGTAATCCCACAGCCGGAGCCATCATCATTCGTCGCCGAATGCACCGTATCCAATTCAGCGCGCAAACTCGGAATGCTAAAACTCGCCTGCGATGGATCAGCCCCGACCCGATCATCACCGCCGAGCGTGAAAGTTTTCAGCGTCGCCGTAACATCCGCCTCAGCCGTCGCCTGTGCCGTGTTAGGATCAGCGCCCGCCTGAATCTGGCCCGCCGCCTCCTGGTCCACCAGCTCCTGTTTCGTGTACGGATCAACATTGCCCGTAGCGGCGCGATACGCAACGCCGTAGGTGTCCGCCATGAATGTATTGAACAGGCTCATAATTGAGTGAATGCAAGCCACAGCGCCGCCGCGCCAACAGCGCCTAGCGCCAAATCTTCTTGCTGATCCAGATGATCGCTGATGAAAGCAGGCAAAGGATTGTGCGACGTGTTCCCCGTCGCGAGATCAGCGAGGGCAACCGCGATTGCCGCAAATCCGAGAACCATCACAGCCGTTTTCATTCGAGCGCCTCAATTCATCGAACGGATCAAAACCGTGCCGCCGCCAACGATCAAAATCACGATGAGCAATTTCGTGATTGGAGTCATGGGAGGAGAATTGCCAACGTAGGAACCAGGCGCGCCGATTGGCACAGGACCGCCCCGGCCTGGTGCGTATGCAACAGGGCGACCAGTTATCACGGAAGCGATCTCCGTTCCCCATTGACCCGCCGAGCCGATGATGCTCGAAAAATCGTAGCCCGCGCCAAAATCATCCGATTGCTCAATTGAGGGATTCGGATCGCTCGCCGAAAGTGAAATGCCGCTATCGTCAAACATCAGTTTTTTCCTCCCATCACGACAAACGCGCCAACGCCCACCACCAGCACAACTAACAGCAGCGCGTTTCCGCTGCTGAGGCCATGCACCAACGTGCGATTAGGATTCGCGTTCGCCGGAGCGCCCGCGTACATGGGCGCTGTTGGTGCCGATCCGCGAATGAAAAGCTGCCCGATGCTCGCGCCGAATTTCCCAAGCCCGCTAAAAATTGTAGAGAGTTCGCCAGGGCTGGAAATGCTCGCGGGATGCACGGTAGGCGCGGAGCCAGCGCCGTTGCTATCCCATTCGCCGGAATCAAAAAACCAAGATGGAGCCGCCTCTGTGGAGCCGGATAAGCTGTACTGGTCATCCAGGCTCAGGCTCGCGCCGTCGAAGATGCTGCCCGTCTCACCGTCGCCGCCGAGATCAATCGGCGAACCTTGCAACGTATCATCGCCGAAAGAATCGCCGAAGTAGTCGCCGCCTGTGAGATCAACCGCGCCCGGATCGAAACCGTCGCCGAGTGACTCACCGCTAGAATCATCGAGGCTGTAACTGAATGCCATTCGGAACGCTCCAAATCCGGCGCGCCCATTTTCAGACGCGCCGGAGACTCTCTCTCTGTTCTGAGGAAAATTACGAGAGCAAGCCAGGACGCCCTAACAGCATCTCCTGGACAACTTCCGCAATCTGGTTTGCAGCGCCCGTAACGTCGCCGTCTAGCTCGAATTTTCGGGCTGCTGTGAGTTTGGAGCTGCTGAATGCAGCTTTGGGATTCGCCGAGGACGGTCCCGCCGTCGAAACGAATTCGATGATGCGATAACCAGCAGGAATCACGCGCCCATACTTGCGGCCCAAATAATCCTGCAATACGCTATCGCCGTTCGCGCCCTGGAAACGCAATGCGCGCGCATCCATCGAAAAGAAAGTGCGCGTCACAATCGTATCTGAGAGCGAGCCGAACGTTGTAATACCAGCGCCCGTTGCGGCGAGCTGCGTTCCAACTTTCAGGAAAACGCGCGTTGTGTCTTTTCCTACCACGAGATCAGCCAGCTTTGAGCCGGATGCGGTAGTCGCAAGCGCGCTAGTGGGCTGCTGTGAATTCGTGATGCGAAAAAGAACGGCAGGGCGAATTTTGGACATGAAATCTTTCGAGATCAGCGGACGTTCTGAGTTGATCTCGATTGACGCCGTACCCGTCGCCGATCCGAATGCCGTCACGAAACCGGAATTCGCGAGGGATGCAATGGTGACGCCGAGCGCCGTAGGATCGGCGACCTTAACATCCATGAACAAGTTTCCAGGCCAATCCGGTCCATGCAAGCAATAAAACGGAATATCGCCGCCTGAGAGATCGGGAGGAAATAGCGGAATCGGAAGCACAAAATCAAAATCATTCGTCGCGTTTGCCGCCGTTCCGAGTGCGCCCTGAGAAGTGAGCGCGCCGCCGTTCACAGACACCTTAAACGTTGGAACGTAGTTCGGATAAACCAGCGCCATATATTCAGCAGCAGTTTCACCGCTCATCTGCAAAGGCGATTGCGCGCCGTAGCGTACATGCTGCCCGCGAATCGTGATCTGCTGGATCAGCGAAAACAGTGCAGTGCCGAGCAGAGCTGGACCAGTGCGGTACGTGACCACGCCCGCGCCGTTGGTGATGCGCCCGCGAACGTGCAAAGCGAACAGCGATACTTTGCGATCCGTGCGGAGCGACGTAGGAGTTGAGAACTGCTGCGCGCCCGTTCCGTTTGCCCACGTAAGCGCCTGCTCAACTTCCGGCCCCTGATCGCGCGTCGCGCGCGCAAGCAACGCCTGAATATTTGCCTTGGATTGCGCTGCGGGCTGGATCGAGGGAGCCGCCGCCGCGAATCCCATCAGTGGAAGCGCGTTAGGCGAATGCAGAAAATGTTTCGCCGCCGCCAAAATCTCATGCGGCGAAACGCTCATGGCAAGTGCAACCGCGATTGCCACAATAAAAACAGGTAACAGAATCGGGAGCAGAAAAAAACCAGCGACTCCCATTGACCGCGAGGTTCGCTCGAATTGAGAAAACTTCGCCAAACTTTTCCGCTGTGCCGCCAAGCCCTTGCCACTTTTCCAACGCATAATTTTTTCGACCTCGCCATCAGGAATTTTTGTTGCCCGAAAACCACGTTTCGAGTTTGTGACAGAATCAGGCTGTAGGAGCTGCGGGAGTGCCAGCAATCATCGGCCCGACATACGTCCAAACTACAAAGCCCGCAACGATTCCCGCCGCGAGCGCCACAACTGTTAACGCCAGCTCATCTGCTTTCATGTTTGAAAACCCTCCAAGGGACAAGAATTGTGAATCCGAAAAACTACCACGCTCTAAACCGCTAGAGCCTGGATTGACCAGCGCGAGCCGGAATGATGCTCGGCACCATCGTGCCGATCAGGAGCGCGCCCATTGCAGCCAATGCGCCGAGCGCAACCCATCCAATAAAGCCCTTGCCTGTTTTCGGATCACCGTCAAAAATATTCATACTGGAACCTCCATCCCTGGAATCAAACCACGGAAGGAACGAAAAACGACGTGCTTAACTTGGTTCCTAGCTGCCAGTTGCAGGGCGATTCACGATCTTAAACTTTCCCTTTTCCTTGATCCCGCACTTTTCCAGATGCGCGATTATCTTCGCTTCCAGCGCGTCAATAGCCGCTTTTATGCGCTTGTCCACTTCCGCGTACACAACCTCCAGCGTGACTTCCTCATCACCAGGCATAAGCCCTCCTAGGCTGTAATTTGTCGTTGTTTTGGTTGAATTAACTCAGGCTGGTCCACCGGAATCAGCATCGCACCAGCGTCCACAACCGAAGTAGTTTTTTTCTGGTTCACGTCCCAAATCAAAAACTGATGGTCTTGAAAACCAGCGACCAGGCGAGCGACCTCCGGCCCGCATCGCTCGCTGATTCTTTCGAGATCGCGAGGCTCAGAGTGAGCGAACAGAATAAAAACATCCGTCGCCGCCGTGAGCGCGCGCGGACATTCGCCGAGCCGTTGCGTTGTGTACAGCATATCCACGTTGCGATGCCGCCCCAGGCGCATCAGCCTTTTGAATTTTGGCGGCGCGTAACCAGGCGAGCAACCTAGCATCACAACTTCTTCGATCCCGAACAGCATATTGCCCTGCTCATAAACCACGTTACAAATCTCCGAAAAATCCGCCTCCTCATCATCCGTTTCAGGAACGTAGCGCGCCATGAATTCGGGATAGGTGAAAGATTCCATCAGGTACATAACCGCCTGATCCTGTTCCTCGAATGAATCAGGAATCCAGCGATGCTCGCCCATCGTGTCATAAACAAATAGGCGCTTGGAATGCGAGAGCAGCTCGCGCGCCAATGTGCTTTTGCCGGAGCCTTTGCGACCCGCACAGGCGACAATGCGGTTTTGCTGTTCGATCTGCCCACTCCGCACAATTCCGCCGCGTCGCGCGAGCTGAGTTTTTCCGCACTCGCACAGCGCAACAGATTTCCCGCAACCGCCGCACAAATCAGCTTGCGGCATCAAGCCTCCAGTGACGCGCCGTTTTCAGGCGAGGGCATTTGAAACGGAACCTGGATCGCCGGAGCGGGACGATCCGCCGGAGCGGGCTGATTCGGTCGCATGATTACTTCCGCCGCGCGACGCGGATCAGCACCAGGGCGAACTAGCGCGGGCTGTTGCTTCGCCATCATCTCTTTCGCCTTGGAAGATGCCTCCATAAAGTTTTTCTGCGTGATGCTTCCAAAGATCGCGCCCCAAACGATCAACTCCTGATGATTTTTCAGGAACGAGGGCGCGAACTTATTTGCAAGGTTCGCCGTAGGCTGCGCGAGCATTTGTTTCTGATCGTCCGAGTACGCGAGCATTTTCAGTGCAGGTTCAGGCCAGCGGAGGAAAAACGCGATTACCTGGTGATAGATCGCGCTGATCCCGTCATACAGAAGTTTGATCTGCTCTGGATCAAACATTTTTTCTTTTCCAGTAAGCCCGAACTGCGAAAGAAACTCAGAATCGCGAAACAGCTCCTCAAATTGCTTCCGAGATTCCGAAGTCATTTTTTCCCACTCGATTTTTCCATCGAGCACACTCAGCAAAACTTTGGTTTTGTTTTTTGCCGAGCTAGGCGAGCGCGGAGCCACTAACGGGCGAACGCGCGGAGTAGGCCCGCCGCCTGATGGCGCGGGATCGGGATTCGGAGGAGGATCAGAGGGAGCCAGCCCGCGTTTGATCTTGAGTGTCATAGTGTCACCTTTGCATCGGGATATTGACGTTTCCACCAGAGGAGATAGCGCGCGCCGCCTGGTGCAATCCGATAGACTAGGCGACTCTGCCAATCACGAGAGCGCCTCAGAAATCCGCGCCGCCAGAGTCTTTTCAGATAGCCCCAAGCCTCCCGCGCCGGATACATGCCCACCAGAGCCGCGTATTCACCGGGCTTCAGCTCGCGATGTTCCGTGAAAATCTCCAGCGTTCGCACTTTCAGAACGCTATCGCGCGGATTCCACGTCATGCCGCGGAGTTTATCTGACAGTCATTGAAATCAGGGTTTACAAGTTAGGATCATCTGGAGGCTGTTCAAAAAGCTGTGGAACGCTATCGCGCGGATTCCACGTTGCCGCGGAGTTTATCTGACAGTCATTGAAATCAGGGTTGGATTTACAAGGTTAGGATCATCTGGAGGCTGTTCAAAAAGCTGTGGAAATGCTGACTTGTCCTGATTGTGGGCAATGCGGTAGGATCGCGGCGACCTACTCACTTATATATGGAACTGCCCACAAGCGAGCGCCTAGCTAACGCTCTGGACCAGGCGGGAGCGCCGCCGAGCCTGGTCAACAATGCCAGGAGCGGGCTGTACGATCTCCTGAAATCTCCTTATACGTTCCCGAAAATGGCGCTGCTATCCGATCTACGGCGCTATCAGATGAACAACTTCTGCACCCGCGTTCTGCTCGGCGAATTCGAGCCGAGTCACACGGAAGTGCTCGCCTGGATCAAGAGCAAAAAGAATGCCTAAAAGCGGAATCGCGCAACAGTGGTGTCCATGCGGATCGAACCTCCGGCCCTATCTCGCGCTTGCCATTACAGCCCGATCCTTGCACATCGTACCGCGTGAAAACTCCGCGCCGATCACACTTTATATTTGCGAAAATTGCGTGAGCAAATTCGATGCCGCGATCAGCCAACAGCAGCACTTTTTTCGCGCTGTGCATTCGCGCGTTCGGGATCGTATTTTAGGAGCCGTAGCAGGTACATTGCTCACGGTTTGGGAGGAGATCAGCGCGCGAGTACCGAAGTAATATCCGATTGCGTACAATCGAAGTGTAGAATCGAGCACGTCATGGAACTACTCACAATTGACGAAGTGCTTTCCAAAATCCGCGCGCATCAGCGCGAAGATTCCACGATCACAACCGAGCCGAACAAGTTTCGCGAACGGCTCACAGATTTTTCGATTTTCCGCAATGCGCGCTCTGGGAAACGCGTGAAAAGCGGAGACGCGGCGAGCAAACTCAGCGGACAACAGTCCTCCCCGCTCGCCGCGACAATTTTTAAGGAGTTATGATATTGGAAAAAGTAGAGATCACCCCATCAGAACTGGATTCGCTCACAACCTGGTTTCTGCATTCACTTCGCATCGCTTACCCAAAATTCACACTGGAAAAAGGAAACGAATTGTTTCCGAAGCTACGCAACAAAATCGAGCTATGGCCGAATTTTCGCGTAGTCATCTGGAGGAAACCAGAGTGATGAAAATGATCCTCCAGGACGTTGCGCGCGCCGTCGCCGATGCCGAGCGCGCACCCACGGCACAAACTTGGATGGCGAGCTATAAGGATCAGAAATCAGATTTTTCGATGCTGGTTTGCCTGGTGAGCTGCCCTGGTGCCATGAGCAAACAACTAGGCGACGCGATCACCCAGGCGCTAGATCGAGCACTTCTGGAATTCACGGAAGTGAAAGGCCCGACAATATGAATATGCTGCTGATCGGGATGCTCAAAAACATGCTGCCCTCGAAAGGCGACTATCGGATCGTTTGGGAGCGATGCTCGCCGCCTGATGAAAACAAGATCGCCGCTAGCATCTGGGAAATTGACGAGTGCGGCGAGAGCGCCCGCAAAGTTATAGGCGCGGTTTTTGATTGGCCAAAAAAATAACAAAGGAGGGATTTTTCATGGACTGCATTCACGTTCACATGACCCGCGTAATCAACTCCGAACTAACAGACGATGGTAAAAAAATCGTCTATCACTGCCACGATTGCGGAGTGCTTCTGTTCGTCACATTCGCGCCCCTGGTGATCCAAGTAGTAACGCCGCAATGAGCCGCCGCAAACAATTCGCGATCTGGTACGTGATTTTTTGCAGCCCGAATCTCATCACCCATGCGTACAAAACGAAACGCGCCGCGAAAAACGCCGTGCGCGATCTCCGCAAGGATTTTCCTGATTACGCCTGGAGCATGAAACGACTGATCGACAGCAACGCGCCGCAAGCGCCGGAGGAAAAAATAAGATGGTGCAACCTGCCCACGTCGAGAAATCGCTGCAATCCACACTCAACAGCCTCCGCGAGAAACTAGCGCGCCGTGAAATGGCATTCGGTGCGCTATTTGTCGGAGTGCGGAGCGACACGAATCAGCCTCCAGGCTATTTGATCTTGATGTCAGAGGAGACGCCAGCGAATCTTCGCATTCAGATGCTTTCTGATCTGATCGAATGCGCCCGCAAAACAATCGACCACTATCGAAAGGCTTCATGAGGGAAGAAAAAATGAAACCAGATTTCCGCGCATCCATCACCCACAGAACAAGCGTAGCGGGATGGTCCACTCGCTGCAAAAGTGTACGCTACCCACGCTGTGCAAAAACCTGTGCAAGCTGTGAAAAGGGAAAAAATCCATGACCATCGTACAGACGCAAAAATCCATCGTGGTTCACTGCCCGAACTGCGGACACTTCAAATCCAGGCACAAAGGCGACGGCTGCGAAGTTTGCGCGTTCCAAATCCACAAGGGATGGCAGCGAACGCCGCTCTGCCATGAACGATTTAAGTCGCGCCTCAGCTTGCACGAAATTGACCAGGCGCGCGCCGTCGCTAAGGGATCGTATGAGGGACAGACCCGATGCGCGACGTGCCTGGAAATCTGGTGGACGCATGACGGGATGCTCTGCCCGAATGGTGAAACTCTCTTTGTGCCGCTGATCGGAGGCGACGTATGAAACGAAAATCGGGCTGCGTAATTTGCGGCGAGAAAACCACGCAAAAAATCTGGATTGGAGGCTCGAAAGAGTCTAAGCCTGGTGCGGGCGACTGGAAACAAACAACAGATTATATCCTGTGCTTTGAACGCGCCTGTGCGCTATTCCTGCCGTCGCCGGAGGGACGCGCCGGAGCCGCCGCCATCCTCGCCGAGCTGGAGCACTGGCAACGTGTATGCCGATTCGGGATGATGCTCGAAAACGCGCGCTGCTATATTTCCGAGGATCAGCCGCCTTGGGATGATCCAGAACACTGGCGAGCGACGCTGGACGCAATTGCAATTCTGGACGCCGCCGCCGCTGTTGCGCGTCACGCTGTTGCGGAAAAATACGGCGAGGATTACGAGCAACTTTGGAATCAGTCAGAAGGGCTGGACCTGGACCTGTTCAATGATGAACCTGCCGAGCAGCCCTCCGTTGCCTGATTAAGCCGCCGCCGCTGTTGCTTTTTTGCGGCGCGCCGATTTTTTTGGTTGGGGCAGCGTCGCCGTAAGTCTCTGGAAGGAGCGGATCGCGCCTTTGATGGTTTTCCGATGTTTGTTGAGATCGCGAATCTGTGATTTGTATTCATCATCCTGCGCGATCAGCTCATCCAACGTCGCCGCTGTTTTTTTGAGTTCCATGTTTCCTCCTGTTGGTGACTCGTCCAGACGGGTTAAACCCCAGGCGATCCGAGCAGTAGCCTGTCCTGAAACCGTCTCACGATTTGATTATGCCAGAACGTGAAAATTCGCGAAGCTGGAAAGTGATTGCGCGCATATATCGCTTCTGGTTCCGTCTCGCGCATCCGCGAATTCGAGCGACGCCGGAGGAGCTGAGGCGCGCGATTGAAACCGCCGTGGAACGATTACGCCGCACGTAGGTGAGCACAGATGCGCCGCTCATACGCGGAATGCTTCTTTCGAGTTTGGATCGCTTGCGCGCGGCCCTCGTTTTTGTCTTTGAGCGATCCTGCAAAACTTTTCTGCTGATCCTTCCAGCGTAGTCGCTGACTCAGCTCCTCACGATCCCGCCGCTTGCATTGCTCGCCTAAGGTTTCGTCACCATACTCCAGCCCTTTTAGATACCGGATATTCAGCGCCGATTCATCCTCAGGATGCTCACGGATCGCGGGCAGTTTATGCCCGTTTCGTATGCGGAAAACGTCTTTTTCAAAATCGAAAACGAGCTGATTAGGCGCAATCGGCCCAAGATCAACAATCGAATCCGATCCGCCGCAATCGGGACAATGCTCGCCGTTTTCCTCCTCATCTTCTTCCTCCTTGAGCTGCCCGAAGTGCGTTCCGTAGGTGCGGATCAGGCGAACGTTATACGTTGCCGACAAATATTCATCAATCGCCTCAGGGCGATCCAGGATCAGTTTTAGATTCAGCTCGCCGGTTTCATCCTCTGCGCGCTCGGCAACTTTCAGCGTATATTTCACCAGCTCCAGCGCGGTTCCCTGATCCGCCGCTTTGATAAACGATCCGCGCCCGTTGCCGTGCGTCGCCGCGATCCACAGCTTATTTAGCAGCTCGAAAGGAAAATATTCGCCCTCCATCAAAACATTCAAATGCGGATGCCAGGTACGCGAGGCGCGATTGTACGTAACCTCTAAAACCACGGTAGAGCCTTGGACCTTGCGTTTCCAGTGAACGGATCGCCGGAGCCTGGTCCACGCGGTCCACAGGGACGCAATGCCCTCCTCCAAATTCGCCGAGTTGCGCTCGGATAAAACCGCATAGCGCAAGCTGCCCTCCTTTCGCGTGAGCATTAATTTTTGAACGCTCGCCGATTTCACCAGGGCGCGGTAATGAGCGCAATGCGGGCAGAGCCGCGTGAGCGAGCAAGAATCTATACCCTTCGCCCAAACCGCGCCGCAACCTGGTGCCTGGTGCCGTCGCCCGCGAAACGATTTATGGCAAGCCTCCACCTTTGGCACCAAATGCCGATGAAACTCCGTTTCCCGTAGAGCCGAAACGAGTTCGCCCTGTAGCTCATAGCGATCCATCAGCCGCAATTCACGGTTTAGGAATTGCTGCCCGTCCCCGGACGGCTGAGAATCTGTCGAGTTGTGAACAGGTATCAAGTAAAGAAATCCAAACCAGCGCCGAGCTAGATTTTGACCGTCACTTTCGAGCGATCCAGGATCACAGGATCACCACCAGGGCGACGGGCAAAAAACCTCCTGGAGTGCCTTTTCCCGCGTTTAGGACGGCCCTGGAGCGATCCGCCGCCATTTTTGACCACTGGAGTACCCGAAAACGCAATAACGGGCTTTGGCGCGGGATCGCCGCAAGGGATCGCGACGCCCCAGGCCATGAATGCGAACAGGCACGAATAGAGCACCAGGCCCAGGGCTTTCATGCCGCCGCCCTGGTTCCGAGCAGCCCCAGGAACGCGAGCGCCCGCGTGTACACCGTGCAAAGCGCGTTCTGAGTGCGATAGCGCCGCCACAGCCGTTTGCGATACGCCTCCGGCAACTTCCAGTAACAGGCACGGCAGAAATATTGCCGCCGTGCTTTGCCCGATCCACAGCGGCACAGCTCGGAACCGAAATCAGCGATGGTGCGTGAGTAGCTCTGCATTTTTGTGAACCTCCTCCGTTTCGTGGTGATGAATCGCGACGCGCGTCGCGCATCGCATGGGAACTAGGTTCCCAATCCCTCCAGGCACGTTATTCCTAACCAGGCGCGTTTCGGCCCTCTGGTGATTGCGCGCATTCGTGGTAGAGTTTTGAGACCTACATTGGAGGCCGATCCGCCCGCGGTTGATCTTGAGTGTCATAGTGTCAACCTTTGCATCGGGATATTGACGTTTCCACCAGAGGAGATAGCGCGCGCCGCCTGGTGCAATCCCGTGAAACCTCCGAAAACGTAAGCGCAAAACCGCGATCACGAAAAGTAGGACAAAGCCGCCTGAGTTGTTTGTAAAGATAGTCGCTGAGAAGCATGGGAGCTGGTACGCGCGACACGATTACGCGCGCGCATATATCAGCGTGAAAGCTGGAAAATATCAATACCTCAAATGGCGCGACGGCGACCAGGTTAAAAGCCTCTACTTGGGAGTGAATCGGAACAAAATCAAAGTTTCTTGACCTACAACCGATCGAGCTGCAGGATCTCGATCGCCGGCGCCGGCCGAGCTGGACCAGGCGCGGCCGCGTAGGGCAAAACTTAGAGGATTTTCCAGGGTTTGAAACGATCAGGAGGCGCGCAATGCTGAATCGAGCCGAGCAGAATTGGCCGCAAGGTGCGACCCTAGAGATCGAGGAAGAAATGGGAGGGCAGCCACCGCGCCTGTATAAGTCGCCGTTGTTCGTGCCAGGAACAGAGCGGCACTCGATTTGCCGAAGCGACTGCCCACAATTCCACCAGCCCGCGCCGGAGGAGGTACTAGAAACTCCTGCTTGCCTGTTCTCTGATGCTCTGGTATCGTTTTTGCGTGAGTAGTTCAGTTTGTGGCCGACCTCAACGGCCCGAACTTGAAAGCCCGCCTCCTAACCAGAGCGGGCTTTCTTAATTTCTAGAACATAGTAGCAGCGCCGAACACAATTTGCGTTGATACATCCGCGCCCTGCTGATTTGCAGTGAAGCGAGCGACGAACGGAACGCCCTCACCAGCCGAGCGAAACGTAAACGTCACCTTGTAAAACTTCAAGCCCACCACACCAGGAATCACGATCAAACTTGCATCTCCAGCAGAACCATCCAGCAGCCGAGCTAGAATTTCGAACTGCGTATCGGTGCGCGTCCCTCCGGAGCTAAAACCGCAATACACGTTCATGGTGCGAACTGCCGCCGCACTCGCGAGCGCCGGAACAACAAAACCGAAACCGCCTGTGATCTGGTTAATTGAGTTCGCGGTATATCCGATCATCATATTCAGAGCATTCGCAAAATTATTGTTTGCCGTGCCGATTCCCGTATCGTCGTCGCCGAGCGTTGTGGTGAACGTCCAAGGGCTGGTTGTAATGCTCGCATTCGCCAGCGTTCCACCAGGCCCGAAATAGCGCCACAAACCACAGCGCCGGATGTAACCAGAAAGTCGCTTTGCGTGAATCGAACCATTCCCTTGACTTGTGTAGGGATCAGCCGTAGCCCCACCAGTCGAGTGCATCAAATAATCTTTTGTTCCTTCATTGCTCACCTGAATCGGGATCGAACCAGCCGCGCCGCCTGTGAGCGTTGCGGCGATTGTGATCGCGCCGGATTTGTTCGCCGCGCCGGAGCTGTATTGCGTTCGCGCGATGCCCTTGGAACTACTCATGATGCAGTGTCCGAATCCGGCAGCTCTGTGAATAGCAGCGCGCCGTTTGGAGCGCCCGCCGCGAGAATTGCCCAAATTGTACCGCGCCAGATTTCATCAATGATGATTCCGCCCGTCCCATCGTTTGACGATCCGCAAGCCTGGAGCGGGAGTGTGTAAACCGTAGTCGTAGGAGCGAAGCCGAAACCGATCAGGATCGAGCTAGTGCTGACGTTCACAATGAACAGCGACGCGCGCCGCCTGTTTTCGTGCGCGAGCTGGATCGGGTTACTGGTGATCGTGACGGGATTCGGATTCAGGACGCGATACTGATCCGTGTAAGGTTTGTCGCCGGAAAATTCATCGCAGGGATAACTCGAAAGTTGCGCCTGGTTCACATCATCAGGGAACCACAGGCCCGAATCATCTTCCAACGAAAGCCCGCCGCCGATGGTTGGAACCTCCTCTGTCTCAATTGCTGGACGCGCGCGATTGCGCGAAAGAAGATGCTGGACCACGACAACGTGCCGCGCGTTCATCGTGCGCGCCGCGCCACGGATCGGGCGCCACATTCCGCGAGCTAGACGAATTAAACCCATGAAATTAGAGTGCTTGGGAATTGCGGTAATACGGCGACATAAAACGCGGGATCGCCGTTGTTCGTTTCGGCAAAACCGGAACGGGCGCGCGCCGCGCCGCTGCTGGTGCGGACGCCGTTCTAGTCGCCTCTGCCACTTTCGCCGCTGCGGGCTGGAACTTTTTCAGCGGATCAACAGGATCGCAAACGCTGGAGAGAGCACCTGGAGCCACGTCGCCACAGCTCACGCCATGACAAAACAAATCCGTGAGCCCGCCTTGCGCCTTTGGCTGAGGCACAGGCCCGCGCGACAGTCCGATTGTATTGCTCACCCGCCGACCCCCTGCCAGGATCGCGACCGCCACAACCACGAATCCGAATAAAACGCCCATGCTCAGATTTCCTCATCAAAACCAGGCTGAGGATTCGCGGGATCGTCGCCGCCGCCGCACTTTCCAGAGCCACAACCGCACTTCGCTTTTCGAGCCTGGAAAATCACCGCCGCGTTTATCAGCCCTTGCACCGTATCAGAGCGCCCCCACATTTTTCCGGTCCACCAGGTAGTTAAAACGCCGTTCGCTTTGAGGAGCTGGAAACCTTGCGTCGCATTCGGAGCCGCCGCGCCCGCGCCCGCCGTGAGCAAACTTTCCTTTGTCTTATCGAAAAACAAAGTGCTGTTATCGAGCACCTGGAGCGCGACAAATCCGCCATCTGGACCCGCATCCAGAATCAGCGAAACATCGTTGTTACTGCCGAATGACTTTTGCGGCATTGCAGCTCCTCACTTTGGCCGTGATTGAAAACGATTATTTTGGAGCGAGTAAACCAGCGCGCCGAGAACCATTTTCAAATCGCCGCCTGGATCGTAACCCAGGAAAATAAAAACCAGGATCAGCAGCAAGAAACGATCCGTTTCCACGCGGATATATTCTTGCCAAAATTCGCGATCCCACCAGGACACAATTCGCGCGCGTAGCGTCCTGGTGGAACCTACAAATTTTCCGTTTCTTCCAGGCTCGCGCCGTCTGTCGCCGGAGGCTGAGTGATCGGAGTCACTTTCGCCGGAGGCTTTGCAGCGTCCGCGTTTTTTGAAGCGTTATAGACGGATTTCACGCCGTCAATTGTCATGGATGCGAGCGCCGTCGCCGCCTGGATCGCGGGATCGTCGTTTGCCGGAGCGATTGCAGTCGCACCAGCAGCCGCGAGGCCCAACGCCTCCATTGCGAGCTGTTTTTTTTCTTTCCCGGATTTTGCATCACCGTGGATTTGTTCGATCCCGCTCACCACGTAAGGAATGAGCGAGAGGAGTTTTATCATCCACGTTCCCATGCCGTTATTTTTCATCATCATCCTCCAGAGCCTATCGAGATTGCGTCAGGATCGCTTTCTAGGCGATCTCAGACGGTTTACCAGCCGTGACCAACCGGAGGAGGAGCTAAAGGGCTGATGGTGCCTCCAGCATTCTCGCGCGCGGATGCTTTTGGAGCGTGAACAGCATGAACCACCGGAACGATGGGTTCCACTTCATCAGCGCCAGGATACCCAGCAAACTTTTCGCGGCATACTGGACCAGGGCATTCCGGATGCCCCTCTAAAGTCGGAACGCGATCAATTTTCTGCGTTGTGAAAACGCAATCGTCAACAGGACATCTGAAATCCCTTCCCATATTTTTCCCTTCCCTCCGAACAAATTTAACAGCACAAAAAATCGAATCAGGGCTGGTAAGTCACGCGATACCCGGCGCGCCCTGGAAACCCGTATTTGCTCGCGTACAACGTCACAACAGGAGCGGATTGCCGTGGATGGTCAATGGCCCACATGCAATTTGCAAGCGACGCCTTAATCGCCGATCCGATGCAACAGGCCGCGCCCCAATCTGCAAACGGTTTTGGAGGGCAACCGTGATAGGTATCGGGATTCAGCGTAGGCCCGCCCGAAACTGGAATATTTGCCGCGCCGTTTTTGCACCCATTGCGATCCGGCTGAATGTGCGTACCGATAATGCTCCAGTACCAGGCCCACGCCTGGTTGAGCAATCCTTTTGCTTGCGCTGGAGTGATTTTGCGCGCATTCAAATTATTGAACGCCGCCGCGATGGTTTGATCCACTTGCGCGACTGCTTTTGTGACGGCTGAATTCTCATCCGTCGCCTCATGCGCGCGCTGTGCGTGAGCCGCGAGCAATGCGCCGCCGATTGCGCCGATGATGCTGCCCACAAGCGGAACGGCACTCGCAATGCTTTTGACAGACTCCAGACCCATCTCCGCGCCCTGGATTCCGATGCCGAGCGCCGCCCCATCCACGGCTGTGCTACCCACCATGACCTGTTGCGGGATGATCTGCGGAGGCTGAATGCGCGGAGCTATTGAGCCGTCTGCGCTGAGTGTCGCCGTGATGCCCTGGTGACGGCCCTCCAGCAGCGCCAGGAGTAAACCTCCGATCACCACTCCGATCAGTACATTCATTCGCCGCCGCCCTCGCCCGCTACCAGCGATCCAGGGAGATTCGCGGTTTCTTGCCAGGTTCCGTTAATAACCGCGGGCTGCTGAGGCTGGACCTGTGGCATCAAAAGCGGAATCGAATTGACGGGATGATTCGGCGAGCGCCGCGAAATGCGGCCCACGACCCACACGCCGCCGATCACCGCGAGAATTGTCGCGAGCGCGTTCATTAGTACAAATCCTCATCATCGCCAGGCTGATTTTCATAAGGCCCGAACGCGCCAGAAAAACCAGGCTCGGCAACAGCCTCAGGATTCGTCGCCTGTGCCGCGAGAATTTGCTGCGCCTGTTGCGGCGCGGGCTGACTGTTATAAACGCTCACGCCTGAGGGCAACTGATTTTCGCTCGCAACTTTTCCCGCATGACTCGCGGCGACGTGATGTTTCCAAATCGCGAGCGCCCCGACTCCGAACAAACTCATTAGCACTAGGCTTTTCATTGCAGTGATGTAACCTCCTCGCCTCCGATGTTTTCATCCGCACCCGTTGCCGCTGCAAAATCGCTCGCGTCCTGGTGATACGCCGCCTCTGTGATTGCATCCGTCTCAGCAGCGCCGAGCGGAGGCACAGCAGTGCCGCCCGTCGCACTCGGCTTTTCGCCAGTGTTGCGCGTCGCGATCTTGACAATCACCACTACCACCGCGAGCGCCAGAAAAATTGCTAGGTTCGCCTGTTTCATGAATTAAATAACTCCTGTTCCTGATCGCGGCGAGTCACGAGCTCATCTGAAACCAGCCCGCCCGCGTGTATCCAGCGCGGAAATTGATCCGCCGCGCCGTCAAAATCGCCCTGGTTCAAAAGGGAAAGCATACTACTCTGCTCGAATGCACCAACGCCCACGTTGTACACAAACGAGATCAGCGCCGCCGCCTGGTTTGGAGTTAATTCAGCCGTGACGTTGTTCGTCACCGCCGCGTAACTCGCCGCCATGTCTTGCCGCAAAAGCTGATCGCCCTCGTCGCGCGGAAGCAAAAAAGCCGGATCGCTGTATTGAGCGGGATCACCAGGCTGTATCTGGTGACCCCATCCAATCGAATATTTGCCGGAGCCTGGAGGATCGGGATAACGGCGCGGCGACCAGGTTTCAAAGCCCTGGATGATCGGCAACGCAATCGAGATTGGATCGTCATTCAATCCGAGATCAGCCGTCACCGTCGAAACCTCCCCTGAAATTTGATCCTGCAAATCACTCAACTCCGAACCCACATCCACGCCCTCAGCGCGCGCCAGGAAATACAGCGCAACGCCACCCGCGAGAATTATTGCGACCGCCGCCATTTTTCCACCAACGCCTGCATGATCGGAACCAGGACAGCAGCGGCAACGCTGATTCCCGTCATGAGCAGAAAAGTTTTCATCTCCTCCGGCATCGCAATCAGGCGCGCGCGTGACTCCAAACGATCCACGCGACGATTGAGAGATTTGTAACGGCGATCATGCAGAATTTCTGCATCCGCCATCGCATCTAACCACGCCTCACGATCCGTATAAGGCGACGCGACGGGTTCAGCATTTGTTTTTGTCTGTTCCGTCGCGTCTCCGCTGCCAGCATTGACAGCAAACTCTGTTGTTTCCACGTCAACTCCTCCTGGTCAAATTTGAGGCGAGGCCCACATAAGGCCCGAGCACGTACAGCGCGCCGAGTGCGATCACGCCCGCCGCCGCCCATTTAACCCAACTCGGAATCTCCGGCA
>WNFY01007637.1_pt1 | contig 17216 bp, 16 predicted proteins | sample 5400091 | NCBI WGS metagenome assembly WNFY01 (sample SAMN13153364, study PRJNA577476) | soil metagenome | isolation source: 60 cm soil or saprolite under grassland replicate 1 | place: USA:California | collected 2016-06-15
GACGGTCTACTCCTGGCGTTGTGGTTCGCCGGGTGACGGCACGACCCTGAACCTGAAGTACCTGCCGGGTTCCTGCCGCGGATGATGTAGCCTAGCTCCTAGCAACGCAAAAAGGTACCCTTCGGGGTACCTTTTTTTTGGCCCCAATGCTCGCAAGCACTATCAGGCGGTTCCCGCACTGGATCGCCGCTGGCTTGATCGCCGCGCTCGCCTGCGGCCTTTACTGGCCCTTTCTGGGAAGCCCGCGGGTCTTCGACGACTGGGTGTTTTTCTCGGGACAGAACTTTTACTACTATGCCACGCATCCGTTCGGTTTCGAGCCGAGGCTTCCCCCGTACTTCTCGCTCGCTGTCACGGAGGTGGAAATCGGGGGCATGGTCGCCCACCGGATCGTAAGCCTCGCTTTCCATATCGCTTGCGCGTTAGCACTTTACAAACTCATTTACGATCTGCTCCGGGCAACCACCCCGGCAGACCACCCGGAATCCGTGTCGGGGGCGAACGCCAAGGCCTGGGCGTTCGTCGGCGCAAGCGTTTTCGCGATTCACCCGGTAGCCGTGTACGGAGCGGCTTACCTGGTCCAGCGGACGATTGTCCTCGCCACCCTGTTTTCGATACTGTCGATCGTGCTGTTCGTGCGGGGGCTTGTGCGGGGCCGGCACGCCGACGCCGTGTCGGCGGCGCTGATGTACAGCGTGGCGGTCCTTTCGAAGGAGCACGGCATCCTGCTGCCCGGGGCGGCGGTGCTCGCCGTGTTGCTGGTCGGAGCGGAACGGCGCTTCGCGGTTCGCCATGCCGCAATCTATTTGCTTGGCTGCGCGCCCGCGGCGATTTTTGTGACGCTGTTCAGAAAGTGGCTGATCGGCCGGGCGTACGAGCCGGATTTCGGTGCCATCGCCGACCAGCTCGAGGGCGTCTTCGGAAATGCGGTCGCGGATTTCTCCTGGTCGATGAGCGCGGTCACTCAGGCAGGGTTGTTCTTCAAGTACCTTGCATTATGGCTCTGGCCCGATACGAGGGCGATGTCGATCGATATCCGGGTGGATTTTTTCCAGACATGGTCGGCGGGCTGGATCGTCCTGAAAGTCTCTGCTTTCGTCGCTTTCGGCGCGCTCGGTTTCCTGCTCCTGCGGCGTCGCGGCCGGGCGGGTGTCGCCGGGTTCGGCATGCTCTACGCCTGGATTCTTTTCTTCGCCGAGTTCAGCACTGCCCGATTCCAGGAACCCTTTGTGCTTTACCGGAGCTATCTGTGGGCGCCTGGAATCCTGATCGCAGTCGCGGCGACGCTGAGCGCGTTTCCTCTCCGGGCAGCGATGACCGCGTCCGTGCTGGCCATTCCCTTGCTCTTGTTTCAGGCCCATGACCGCCTGGTCACCTTCTCGAGGTCTTTTCTTCTTTGGGAGGATGCGGTTGCCAAGCTTCCGGCGAAGCCCGTGCCCTGGGGTTCGCGCACCTTGTACATGATGGGCAGGGAATACATGTACGGAGGGCGGCCGGACAAAGCCATCGAGATTGCCGAAAAATGCATGACCCAGTACCCGGACACGGTTCATTGTCATTACGCCCGCGGAGTGGTTCATTTTCTGCAGGGGCAATACGGCTCGGCGCTCCGCTATCTGGTTCGAGCAGTCGAGCTGCAACCCGACATCGGGATTTCGCACCACCGTCTCGGACTGGTCTTGGAGCGCCTTGGCCGGACCCGGGAGGCGAAGGCGGAGTACGGACGCGCGTCCGATTTGGGCTTCAAAGGAGCGGACTTCGAGATCAAGCGCCTGGAATCCTCCAGCGCCGACCTTCCGGTCCGGAAAGGGACGGCTCGGCCTCGCGCTAAAGGAAGGCAGTGATTAGGTTGCGCGAATTGTCCGCAGTGACGGCGATCACGCTTGCGCTCTGCGAAAGTGCCCGGAGCGGCCCCCGGATTTTTCCAGCAACTTGATGTCCTCGATAATCATGGCGCGGTCCACCGCTTTGCACATATCGTAGATCGTGAGCAGTCCTACGCTCACCGCCGCCAGCGCTTCCATCTCCACCCCCGTGCGGCCGATCGTCTCGACGGTCACCACGAGTCGAATCGCAGACCGGCGCCTCTCCGCGGTGAACTCTGCTGCGACTCGTGTAAGCCCGAGGGAATGGCACAAAGGGATCAACTCGCCTGTTCGCTTGGCGGCCTGAATCGCGGCAACCCGTGCCACTCCGAGCACGTCGCCTTTCTTGGCGCCGCCCGCGAGGATGAGCTTCAAGGTCGAGGACGCCATGCGGATCGCGCCGCCTGCGCGGGCGACGCGACGCGTTTCGGGCTTGTCTCCGACGTTCACCATATGGGCCTGCCCGGAACTGTCGAAATGGCTCAATTTTCTTGAACGAATCATTCTCCCGCCTTCGAGCGACACGCAGATCGGTGTAAAGCGACGCGTCCGGGAACCTAACCCGGAGAGCGGTATCATATTATCCATGAGAATCCCCGCCGTCTGCCTGGGTCTCGCTTTGCTGGTTCCGCAAGCGCAGGCGCAGACCCTGCCGGAGCTGGGTGACACATCCGGTGCGCTGCTGTCGCCTTACGTCGAGCGCAAGATCGGCGAGCAGGCGATGCGGGAAATTCGCTTGCGCGAACCGAGCTTTCTCGACGATCCGGAGCTTACCGAGTACGTGAACGAGATCGGTCGGCGCATTGTGGCTGCGAGCCCCGAAGCGCGTCAGGACTTCGAGTTCTTCATGGTGCGCGACAACACCATCAACGCTTTTGCGATGCCTGGCGGATTCGTGGGGGTGCACACCGGCCTGCTGCTCGCCGCGCAGACGGAGTCCGAGCTCGCCGGCGTGCTTGCTCACGAGGTCGCTCACGTGACCCAGCACCACATCGCCCGCATGCTCGGAAAACAGGAACAGATGTCGATTCCCACTCTTGCGGCGGTGGTTCTCGGACTTCTGGCCGCACGCTCCCGTCCCGACTTGGCTCAGGCGGTCATCGCCGGTGCAGGAGCCACCAGCATTCAATCGCAGCTCAATTACACCCGCGACTTCGAACGCGAGGCTGACCGAATCGGCTTTCAATTTCTCCAGCAGGCGGGCTTCGATGTCGGCGGCATGGGCTCGTTTTTCGAACGCATGCAGAAATCGACTCGGCTGTACGAGAACAACGCGCCGGCCTATCTGCGCACGCACCCTCTCACCAGCGAGCGCATTGCCGATATGCAGAATCGCGCCCAGACGGCGGTATACAAGCAGGCGCCCGATAGCATCGAGTTTCATCTCGCGCGAGCGAAGCTGCGCGCTGAACAGGGGCTGCCGAGCGAGGCCGTCGAACATTTCGGTGAGCTGGTGCGCGAGCACCGCTATGCCGACGAGGCCGGCGCGCGCTACGGCCTGGCCAGCGCTCTGGCAAGGGCGCGCGATTTTCCGCGGGCCGCATCCGAAGTCGAAACAGTGCGCAAGCTCCTCGGGACCCACCCCATGGTGGAGCTGCTGATGGCACGAGTGCGGCTCGGCGCCGGTGATCAGGCGGGAGCCCGCGACATGCTGCGCGCAGCCCTCGCTCGCGCTCCCAATTATCGGCCGCTTCACTACGCCTATGTGGAGGCGCTGCAGGGGATGGGGCAGCACCAGGCGGCGATTGCCTGGCTTGCGGAACTGGTGAAAAGCTATCCGCGAGATGCCCGAATGTACAGCCTGCAGGCCAAATCCTATGCTGCATCGGACAAGCGTCTGTTGCACCATCAGGCGCTTGCCGAGACCTACGTTCTGCAGGGTACGCTGCCGGCCGCAATCGAGCAGCTCCAGCTCGCGCAGAAAAGCGGGGACGGTGATTTCTACCAACTTTCTGCCGTCGAAGCCCGCTTACGAGATCTGCGTTCGCTGCAGGCCGAAGAGAAAAAAACCGCCAAGGGAAATTGAAAAACGCGTCCCGCGTTTCAGGATCAGTAGTGGGGAACGGGGTCTTTACCCGGCGCGTCGAAGTAGGCTTCGTAGAGGAGATCGAACGTTTTCTCGCTTTCGGTGAACAGCTCCTCGTCGCTGTTGCAGCGGCGGCGCGCGCCCTCGAGCAGAGTTTCCACTCCAGCGCCCTCGGCGACCGGTGCACCGCCCGTATCGAGAAAATGCACGAGCGCCCCGATTCTTGTGAGTGTCTCGTTATTGTCCAGGCCGAACTTCGCAAGCAGCTCCTGGAATGTCACCTTGTCCGTGCTGTTGGAAAAGGTCGCGCCTTCGAAACCGAACCCGACCGCAGTCGAAGGGCACTGTTGAGTCTTTTCCATCCACATCAAGCTCGCCTCCGGGTCGATGAAACGCCGGATGAGCCAAGCGGAGGCGAGCCGATCGGCCAAGAGGGGTTTGCGGGACGCCCAAAGGCGCTTGAAGTAATAACGCCCCGTCTGGGTCAGGCGGCCGGAGTTGGGAGCGTCGGGAAACATCCTTTTTCGTACCTCGCCTTCCGTATCGCGCAGCACTTGCGCAGCCTGCTCCTTTACCGGCGAATCAAAGAAATCGAGCGCGCTGATCGCTTCGAATTCACGCCGCTGCTTGTTGAGAACTCGGGCGATCGCACTGGGCTCGGAAATTCCGAAACCGGCGCGCAGCCCCTTGACGGCTTTGATCAGCTCCTCGTATTTTCCCGCTCGGTCGAAGAGCGACCGGAATTCCTGTCCCTGCTGGGCATCCAAATTCGTCGCCTGCAGGATATGCGCCGAGCCGCTGATCCGGCTCATGTGCCCGGACAGACGCCGCAGGCCTTGCCGATTCGCGGGGTTGTCCGGCAGCAAGTAGACGCCCTCGCGCAGCACCGCGCAGCCCATGGATTCGAGCGTGCGCAGCACCCGCATCCGGGCCGCGGGGTCATCCATGGGAAGACTGGCGACATATACCAGCCATTTCGAGTCAAGTGGTGGCGATTCCTTGGCCAAAGCCGTTCCTCGGTGAAGGTGCCCCGTATCGGCGTCCCAGTTTAAGTATCGCAAACCATTTAGGCAACCCGGACACCCAAGCGGCGCAGGTCCAGCCGCGCGGCTTCACGGAGATGCGGTTTGGTATATAGTCTCCGCGCTCTTGTGTGATCAAGCTACGATGGCCACTTTCGACAAAGATCTGGATGTGCGCGGCCTGAATTGTCCGCTGCCCATCCTGCGCGCCAAGAAGGCCTTGGCGGAGCTGGGGAGCGGGCAGGTACTTCGGGTCCTTGCCACGGATCCGGGCTCGGTGAAGGACTTCCAGGCCTTCGCGAAGCAGACCGGCAATCAGCTGCTCTCGCATGATGAAGCCGACAAAGTCTTCACGTTCTTTATGAAGAAGAAGTGACTGGTCTTTGGTTCGATCGGCGGTCCCCTGACTGCAGCCTACACCCGTGGTTCCCGGATGATTCCCTGCCTGAGGTAGACGGGCCTCACGGCTCGCGCCCAACTCTTCAGACCCAAGGCGAATGCGCCCCCCGCCAGAGCCACGACCAGACCGCATCCGAATAGAGTCCAGTGAGCTCCGATCGCCTCGGCGAGCGCACCCGCGGTGAAGTTGCCGAGAGGCGCAAAGCCGAGGAAACACATGACGTACATGCTGATCACCCTTGCGCGCTTATCCTCGTCCGCGACGGTCTGCAGGATGGTGTTGATGGAGGCCGCGGTGACGACGAGTCCGGCGCCGAAGAGCGCGAGGAACGCGAGCGACAACCAAAAGGTTCCGGACGAGGAGAATCCGCTCAAGGCGACGCCGGCCACCACCGTGGCGGCGGCGATCACCCGGCCAAGGCCGCGCACCGAACTGCGCGCCGCTAGAGCGAATGTGCCTAAGATGGCCCCCAGCCCTACTGCGCCGATGAGAAAGCCGAAGGTCCTCGAGTCGCCGCTGAAGGTTTCGGCCGCAAAAATCGGCATCAGCGAGGACCAGGGCGCGGTGAAAAATCCCATCACCGTGAGGAGCAGCAAAAGACGCCGAGTGCCCGTGAAACCGAAGGCGTAGGCGAATCCCGACGCCAACTCGCGCCACCACTCGACTCCCGTGTCGAGGCGCTTGCGTGGCTTCACGCGGACGACGGCGTAGGTCACGATGATGGCCAGATAGAAAAGAGCGTTCAGGACAAAGCACCACGCCTCGCCGAATGCCGCCAGCACCAGCCCCGCTAGGGAGGGCCCGACGAAGCGCGTCGACTGGAACAGCAACGATTGCAGGGCGATCGCGTTGGGCAGGTCCTCCCGGTGCTCGATCAGTTCCAGGAGGAACGCCTGACGGGTCGGTGTCTCGAACGCGGTGATGATCCCGAGGAAAAGGGCGAGCGCGATCAGGTGAGGGACGCGGACCACGTCGGTGAAAGTGAGCAGGGCGAGCGTCAGCGCCTGTACGAATGCGAGCGATTGGATCAGCATCAGCAGGCGCCGGCGATTGGCCCGGTCGGCCCAAACGCCCGCCACCGGGGACAGGAACAGGATGGGCAGCTGCTGCGCTCCCGCGGTCACTCCGAGCAGAAGCGCCGAGCCGGTGACGCGGTACACGAGCCAGCTCATCGCCACCGTCTGCATCCAGTTTCCGAGTAGCGACAGGCCTTGGCCCGCGTAGAAGATACGAAAATTCTTGGAGCGAAAAGCTCGTAGCGCGGGAGTCACGAACTAGACAGCCTGACGCTCAGGCCTTGAGCCTGTCGAGTTGGGGTTTCAACTTGTCGAGCTGCGCGCTGAAGTATGCAAGACGCTCTTTTTCCTGAGCGACGACCGCTGACGGAGCGCGCTCTACGAAACTCGGATTTGCGAGCTTGGCGCGGGCCTTGGCAATCTCGCCTTCGAGGCGGGCGATTTCCTTTTGTAAGCGGGCGCGCTCGGCGGTGGCATCTACTTCGACATTGAGCATGAGCCTTACGCTGCCCACAGCGGCAACTGGGGCGTCTTTTTTCGGCAGCTCGTCTCTTCGGTCAATGCGGCTGACGCGTGCGAGCGGCATGAAGGGTTGGAAAGTAAAGATGTCCGCGTCGGCAAGCCCTGAAATAATGATTGGAACGCGAACTGATGGCGAGATGCCGGCCGTGCTCTGAAGGTTTCGAATTGCATTCACGCGTTCCTTTTGAATTGCCATTTCGCGCTCGGCCGCCTCGTCGATTTTCTCAGGCTGGGACTTCGGGTACGGGGCGAGCATAATCGTCTCGCCCTTCTTTCCCGCGAGCGGGGCAACGCCTTGCCACAACTCCTCGGTGAGGAAGGGGATGATCGGGTGCGCAAGACGCAACACCGCCTCCAATACTCTTACCAACGTTCGGCGCGTGCCGCGTTGCTTTGCCTCGTTGCCCCTGGCGAGCTGATCCTTGGCGATCTCGACATACCAGTCGCAGTACTCGTCCCATACGAAGCGGTAGATCGCGCTCGCGACGTTGTCGAACCGGTATTCGGCGAAGGCGGCGTCGACCTCGGCTTCGGTGCGCTGGAGCATGCTGACGATCCACCGGTCCCAAGCGGACAGCTCGACCGGGGCCTTCTCGTCCAGCCCACAGTCTTTACCCTCAGTGTTCATCAGCACAAAGCGCGTCGCGTTCCACAGCTTGTTGCAGAAGTTGCGATAGCCTTCGCAGCGGTTGAGGTCGAAATTGAGGGTCTGCGCGAAGCTCGCGAGCGAAGTGAAGGTAAACCGCAATGCGTCTGCGCCGAAGGAGGGGATGCCGTTCGGATAGTGGGTCTTGATGTACTTTTCAATTCTGCCGCTGTGGTCGCCGCGAAGCAGGCCCACGGTGGATTTCTCGATCAGTTCCGGAAGTGTGATGCCGTCGATGAGGTCGAGCGGATCGAGCGTGTTCCCCTTCGACTTGGACATCTTGTCGCCCTCGGCGTCGCGCACGATGGCATTGATGTACACATGCCGGAATGGTACTTTGCCGGTGAAATGCAGCGTCATCATGATCATCCGGGCGACCCAAAAGAAAATGATGTCGAAGCCGGTGATGAGCACGGAGGAGGGAAGGAAGGTCTCCAGATCCTTCGTCTTCTCTGGCCAGCCGAGGGAAGTGAACGGAACGAGCGCCGAGGAAAACCAGGTGTCGAGCACGTCTTCGTCGCGCCTTAACGTGCCGCGATAGCCTTTCACTGCGGCCTTTTTTTTTGCCTCGTCTTCGCTGCGAGCAACGTAAATGTTACCCAGGTCGTCGTACCAGGCTGGAATCTGGTGCCCCCACCAGAGCTGGCGAGAAATGCACCAGTCCTGGATTTTCTCCAGCCATTGGTTGTACCAGCTGGTCCAGTGCTCGGGGTAGAACTTTACTTCGCCTTTCGCGACCACGTCGAGGCCGCGCTTCGCGAGACCTTCCATCTTCACGAACCATTGATCCGTGAGCATCGGTTCGACGATCACGCCGGTGCGGCCCGAGCGCGGCACGCGCAGCTTGTAGGGCTTTTCGGAGACAAGCAGGCTTTGAGACTTCAGGTCGGCGATGATGTGCCTGCGAGCTTCAAAGCGGTCAAGGCCTTGTAGGTGGGCAGGAATGTATTTTGTGACAATATTTGCCTTGGATTCATTTCGCCCCAATCGATCTATATCTTCGATGACCGAAACTGCGAGGCCCCAATTGTCGTAGCCCGCATCTTGAATTTGAGTGGTTTCATACAGGTTGAGAAGCTGCGTTGGTTTCGATACTGAAGTGACCGAGTGCAGTCTGGCGGTATTGTCGAAGATCGAGATCAGAACTCCGATCGCATTTCGATTGCGAAGCGCAACAGCATAGTCGTTGAAGTCGTGCGCAGGCGTTATCTTCACACAGCCGGTGCCAAACTCGGGATCAACGTAATCGTCGGCGATGACCGGGATCTTCCTTCCAGTGAGCGGCAGCACGACCTTCTTCCCAGGGAGCGCGCTGTATCGCTTATCCTTCGGATTCACCGCGACCGCAACGTCGCCGAGCATCGTTTCCGGTCGCGTGGTGGCGACCACCGCCGAACCCCTGCCGTCCTCGAGCGGATAGCGTATCTCCCAGATCTTCCCGTCTTCCTCTTCGCTGTCCACTTCGAGGTCCGACACAGCGGTGCCGAGCACCGGGTCCCAGTTGACCAGGCGCTTGCCGCGGTAAATCAGGCCCTGCTCATGAAGCCGCGCGAACACTTCGATCACAGCACGCGACATACGCGAGTCCATGGTGAAGTACCCGGCTTTCTGTCCCTCGGTATCGGCAAAGGTCCAATTGGCCGACGCGCCGAGGCGTCGCATCTGGCGCGTGATGGTTGAGCCGGATTGCTGCTTCCATTCCCATACGCGCTTCACGAACGCCTCGCGCCCGAGATCGTGCCGCGTTTTTCCCTCTGCTTCGAGCTGGCGTTCAACCACGATTTGCGTGGCGATGCCGGCGTGATCGGTTCCTACGACCCAGTTGGTGTTGAAGCCCCGCATGCGGTGATACCGGATCAGGGCGTCCATGAGGGTCTGCTGGAACGCGTGCCCCATGTGCAGCGTGCCGGTGACGTTCGGCGGAGGCAACTGGATACAGTAAGGCGGTTTTTCCGAGTCCGCGGAATGCGCGAAATAGCCGCGTGATTCCCAAAGGGAATTGCGGGTCAAAACTTTTGGCGAGTTCCACGTGAGTTGAGTTCGAAAGAGAAAGCGCGTCGAGCGGCGCCCCCGCGGGAGCCCGGCTTCGACGCGCTCCGGTGGATTATAGCGTCAGCTGCCCCGCGACCGTCCGCGCGCACGTGCGATTTCGAGCTCAACTGCCCGTGCGACCGCGTCGCGAATCAGCGTCTCGATGTCGGTCTTTACCTGGGCGCTGAGGGTAGTCAGCGCGCGCTGCAAGTGGGCGTCGAGCCGTGCCCGTAAGGGTTCCTCGACGAATTTCGCGATGTGCGGGCCGATCGCGTCAAGGATACTTTGTCTAAGCCTTTGCTCCAGCTCCAGCAATTCCTTCCCGGTCGAACCTCGCTGGGCCGGCGCGCCCGATGAGGGGTGCGCTGGCGTCGCGGCCGGTTCGGCGATGATCTCCGTAAGAACCGGAACGTCGCCTTGAGCTGCCGTGCCCGAAGGATGGTAGCGTTTCAGAAACGCGTCGGCTTTTCCCAGCAGGTCGTCGGAATCACTCATACGCTCGACTTGGAGAGATCGAAATGATTGATTTCGTAGCCGCGGTCCCGATAGAAACGAAAACGGCTTCGCGCGAGCTGGCGATCGTCGTCGCCGGCGCCGACGAGTTCGACCAGCCGTTCAAAACGGCTGAACGACGGCGGTGAATCTGCATGCAGATTGAGGATGACCTGGTAATGCGCCATCTCGGCGTCCTCGCGTGCGATCACGACGGGGGTTTCGGAAGAGAGCGCGTGATGAGCCATGCAATGAGGAACGAATCCGATGGCTTGATAAGTCCACAGCAATTTGTCGAAACCGCGCGCGGTGTTTTCGTCCGGTGCGTAAACAACGACGCGCAACTGCTGCTGGATGACCTTGGCGACGAGCCGGCAGGCGACCTGCAGCTTGGGTTCGGCGTTTGAGTAGAAGTCGATGCGCGTCATGACGAGAGAAAGACCTAGTTTTCCGCACGCTTGATGAGGAACGTCGTGAGCAGAGGGATGGGCCGGCCGGTCGCTCCTTTATCCTTGCTCGATTTCCACGCCGTCCCGGCAATGTCGAGGTGGGCCCAGTCGTACTTGCGCGCGAATCTCGAAAGGAAACAGGCCGCGGTAACGCTGCCCGCAGCGCGTCCGCCGATGTTTGCAAAATCGGCGAAGTTGCTTTTCAGCTGCTCCTGATAATCTTCCCACAGCGGCAGCTGCCAGACGCGGTCCCAGGACTCCGCCCCCGCTGCCTGCAGCTCGTGCGCCAGGCCATCTTTGTTCGCGAACAGCCCGGAGCAGACGTGGCCCAAGGCGACGATGCAGGCGCCCGTGAGCGTGGCGATGTCCACGACGACCTGGGGCTCGAAGCGCTCGGCGTAGCTCAGCGCGTCGGCAAGAATGAGGCGTCCCTCCGCATCGGTGTTGAGGATCTCGATGGTCTGGCCCGACATGCTCGTGACGATGTCGCCGGGCTTGGTGGCCGCCCCTCCAGGCATGTTCTCGCAGGTGGGCACCAGCCCGATTACGTTCAGTTTCAGCCCGAGCTCCGCCGCGGCGCGCAAGGTCCCCAGCACGCTCGCCGCGCCGCACATGTCGAACTTCATCTCGTCCATTTCGGCCGAAGGCTTGATGGAAATGCCGCCGGTATCGAATGTAATGCCCTTTCCCACCAGTACCACGGGTCGATCCTTCCTGCCGGCTCCGGAGTAGCGAAGGACCACGAACTTGGGCGGCTCGTGCGATCCCTTCGTTACCGAAAGCAGCGAGCCCATTCCGAGTTTTTCCATGTCCTTTTGCTCGAGCACTTCCACTGCCAACTTCCATTCGCGCCCGAGCTTTATGGAAGTCTCGGCCAGATACGTGGGCGTGCACACGTTCGCGGGCAGATTGCCGAGGTCCCGGGCGAGCGTCATGCCGGCGGCGATGGCGCGCCCTTCGCGCATACCGCGCTCCAAGGCGGCGGCATCGCGCTTGGAAACGGCCGAAATAGCGACGTGAACGAGCGAGCTTTCTTCCGCTTTCTTGCTCTTCATGCGATCGAAGCGGTAAAAGACATCGGCAGCGGCCAGAACGAGCTGACGCGCCTTCCAAGCGACATCGCGGCCGGGAACTTGCAGCTCGGCGAAATACAGGCAAGCGTCGCGTGCCCCCGTTTCCTGAATTGCGGCAAGTGCCGCGCGTGCGCAGTCGCGGTACTGCTTCTCGCCGAATTCTTTCTCCCTCCCCAGGCCCACGAGCAGCACGCGCTCTGCGGCGACCCCGCGCACGCGATACAGCAGCCGGGTGCTTCCCACCTTGCCGTCCATGTCTCCTGACCGGAGAAGTTCGCGGATTTGGCCGTGCGCCGCCTTGTCGAGTGCATCCGCCGCACCCGACAACTTGCGCGATTCGAATACACCTGCAGCGACGCACGCGACCGGGTGTTTCTCCGGCATCGCTAATTTTGTGCTAAATTCCATTCGGCCTTGACTCGGGGAACATGCAAGGATTATCTCCGGTTTGCTTCGCCGAAGTCAAAGCAACATGGCGTTTTGCGGCTTACGATCCGACCTGTTTGGCTGACTTCCATCTGTTCACAAAGTGATCTTTCGGCGCGCTCTGCTGCGTGAATTCGGCAATCTCGCGCTCGCGGTGTTCGCGACGCTGTTCGCCATAACGTTGACGACGCAGCTCATCCGGCTGCTCGGGCAGGCGGCGATCGGAAAGGTCCTCTCGGAAGGCGTGGTCGCGCTGCTTGCGTTTTCCGCCCTCAACTATCTGCCGGTACTACTGTCGTTGACGCTTTTCATCACGGTGCTCATGACGCTTTCGCGCAGCTACCGTGAGTCGGAGATGGTGATCTGGTTCGGCTCGGGTCTTTCGCTCCTCGCTTGGATTCGTCCCGTGCTGTTGTTTGCAGCACCTCTGGTTGCGCTCGTGGCGGTGCTGTCGCTGTTCTTGTCGCCTTGGGCGATCGGCAGAGCCGAGGAGTACAGGCGCCAGATGAACCTGCAAGACGACGTTTCGCGGGTCGCACCGGGTGTTTTCCGCGAGGCTGGCAGCGCGGACCGGGTGTTTTTTGTCGAGGAAATTGCCGGCGATCAGACGAACGTGCAAAACGTATTCATCGCGCAGATGCGGCAGGGCAGGCTTGGCATTACGGTCAGCAGGCGCGGATACCGGGAGTCGGCGGAAAACGGCGACCGCTTCGTCGTTTTGCTCGACGGGCGGCGCTATGAGGGCGTTCCAGGCGATCTCGATTTCAAGGTGATGGATTTTCAGCGCTACGCGATGAGAGTCGAAACGCGTGAAACACGGGCGGAAGAGAGTTCCACCAAAGCCATGTCCACGTTTGGTTTGCTTCAGACACCGAGCAATCCCCATTTGGCCGAGTTGTTGTGGCGCATCGGTTTACCGATCGCCGCGTTCGTTCTTGCATTGCTCGCGATCCCTCTGTCCTTCGTCAACCCCAGGGCGAGTCGTTCAGTGAATCTGATTTTCGCGCTGTTTACGTACATGGTTTATGCAAACCTGCTGAGCATCGTCCAGGCCTGGGTCTCCCAGGGCCGGTTGACTTTCAATACCGGGTGGTGGGTGGTGCACGCGGGAATGCTTGGCGTCCTCGCGCTGCTGTTTTACAGGCGGCTTCGGCTGGGTCCGTTGCTCGGAAGGCGCTGAAGTGGATACCTTACGCACCTACATGGCGAGGGAGATTTACGGCGCGACGCTGTTTGTTTTCGCCGCATTCCTCAGCCTATTCTCTTTTTTCGACCTCATCAATGAACTGACCGATCTTGGCAGGGGCGGGTACCGGTTGCAGCACGCGCTCGCCTTCGTCGCACTGACGGTGCCGAGCCACGTGTATGAACTGTTTCCCGTGGTAGTTCTGATCGGAACGCTTTATTCTCTTTCGCATCTCGCCGCCAATTCCGAATATACGGTGATGCGCGCCTCGGGACTTGCGCCTTGGCGCGCGGCAGTCACGCTGTTTCGCATAGGCATCGTGTTTGCAGTCGCTACGCTCGTCTTCGGCGAGCTGATCGCTCCGGTCTCGGAGCGCGCGGCAAGGCAGCTCAAGCTCTCCATGACCAGCGCCATCGTGGCCGGCGAGTTTCACACGGGGCTGTGGGTGAAGGACGACCGGCGATTCGTCAATGTTCGCGAAGTCCTGCCCGATGCAAGTCTGTCCGATATCAGGGTATTCGAGTTCGACGACCAATACCGGCTCCAGTCGGTCAGTTTCGCGAAACAGGGGCAATACCTCGGCAAGAACATGTGGCGATTGCGCGAGATCGTGCACACCGGCTTCACATCCAGCGGAAGCAACGTGCAGCGCTTCGCGGAAATGGACTGGAACTCGGTTCTTACACCGGACATTCTCGCCGTACTGTTCGTCGTCCCGGAACGGATGTCGGCATGGAACCTGTACCAGTATTCCCGGCATCTGTCCGAGAACCGCCAAAAGACAGAGCGTTACGAAATCGCCATGTGGAAAAAGCTCGTTTATCCGCTTGCTTCCCTTGTCATGATGGCGCTCGCCTTGCCTTTCGCCTATGTCCACGTCCGGGCCGGCGGCGTGGGGGTGAAAGTGTTCTCGGGGATCATGCTGGGGATCTTTTTCCACATGATGAACAGCCTGTTTTCATATCTGGGGTTGCTCCAAAACTGGCAACCCTTCGTGAGTGCCGCGCTGCCGAGCGCGGCTTTTCTGGGCGCAGCCACACTGATGATGTGGTGGGTAGAAAGAAGGTAGGCTGGCAAAGTCCGGCCGTCGCGTTACCGATGCCGAGCTCCTGCATCGCCAGTCGCGACAACGCGAGTGCCGGCCAGGCGGTCGTGCAGAAACTGTCGATCGCGATCGAAGAACGCCCAAAAAACTCCGACGCCGAACAACAGCAGCGAAGGCCAGGCCAGAGCGTAGCGCAGCGCTGCTCGGCCGGGCCCGATGGGCAGATTGTCGTGGCGGACCACCCGCATCTTCCAGGTCTGCATCGGCAGCGTTCGACCTCCACGGCTCCAGCAGGCTATGAAGTAGGCTCCCAGGACCAGGAACAGGTATAGCTGGAATAGGAGGCGCGTGTTCCCGGAGAGCCGGCCGCTGGTCACGCCATAGAACGCCAGACCGGCGAAAAAAGCGATTGCGAACACGACCAGTAACTCGTACAGCATAGCCAGTACTCGCCTGCCGATGCCGGGCACCGTCGGAGCGGGCAGGGCACGCGCCCCCGAATCCATCAGTACGAGTTTATGATTTCGCCGCCGGGACCGGGGCGACGGAATTCGGAGGACCTTCCGGCTGTGCGGGGGGTGCGGCTGGCGGGGGCGTAGGCTCGGCAGAAGACTTGGCGGGACCGGCGGGCGCAGGGGGTTTGCGCGGAGTGCTGCCCAACTTGCGCCGCTCCTGCTCCGGCAGGCGGTTGTACTCCTCCCATTGCTGTTTCAGCCCTTGTTTTTTGTCCGGCGGCAGCTTTTCCATCTTCTTGTAGCGCTCGCGCGCGGCCTGGCGTTCCTTGGGGGTGAGCTTGGCCCAGGCTTGCATGCGTCGTTGCACGCGCGCCTGCTCGTCGGGTTTCATCTTCGGATAACGCTTGGCGATCCCGATCCATTTGCGCTTCCGCTCCGGCTCGATATTTTCCCAATCGGCCACCAACGGCGCGAGGACCTGCTGCTGCTCTTGCGTCAACTCGCCCCACGTCGGGGGTTTTTTCTGCGGTGTGGCGGCGAGGACGGAGAGCGAGGTGCAGAGCCAAAGTGCTAGTGCGAAGAGCGCTTTAGCCATGCATCGAATCCCTTGTCGAGATAGGCATCCAGGGGCAGATCGCTGGTGAGCACTCCTGCGTCGATTTCCTCGATTTCGGCGGCGACCTGGGTATCCCGCCACTGGTTGATCGCGATCAAGCCGAGGATCAGTACGGCCATCGGCAACAGCACCCTTGGAATGAGCGCAGAAGGACCGCCTGATTTGCCGATCACATGGTCGGCCCAGGCCCATACCGGGACGCGGGACTCGACGCGCTGGCACACCAAAGCCCGCTCGCGCGACTCCTTCAGGCGGGCGAGCTTGCCGGCGTCCAGATCGAGCCCCCGGTTGAGAAGCTGCTTGATTCGGTAAGCGATCTGCTGTTCGTTCATAACTCAATCCCCCTTGCTCTTAAGGCCGCCGCCAAAGCGTGTGCTGCGCGGGAGCAATGGGTTTTGACGCTGCCTTGAGAGCAACCCATGACGGTTGCAGTCTCGGCGACGTCCAACTCCTCCCAGTAACGCAGCAAAAACGCCTGGCGTTGACGCGGCGGCAGTCGCTGGAGCTCTTTCTCAATTACTTCAACGAGTTGAGATTGTTCCAGGAGGTCCGCAGGGCCTTCCGTGGACTTGGAAGCATCCGCGCTCTCCAAGGTTTCAAGCGGGTCGATCTCGTCGTTATCCCGTCCCGGAGAGAGGGCTGAAAACAGCGTCACCCACCGAGACCGCACCTTCTGCCTGCGGTAAAAGTCGCGAATGGTGTTCTGCAGGATGCGCTGGAACAGCATCGGCAGCTCCGCCGCTGGCTTGGCCCCGTACTTCTCCGCAAGCTTGAGCATGGTGTCCTGCACTATGTCGAGGGCGTTCTCCGCCTCCCGGACCGCGAACAGCGCCTGCTTGTATGCGCGTCGCTCTACGCTCGCGAGGAACTCGGATAGTTCGTTTCGGGAGGCCAGAAGAGCTTCCTTTTTTGTCGGCCGAAATCACCCCGGCCGGTGCGGTCCGATGGTATCAAAAGCCGGATTCAGGCGCAGAATGGAACTTGACCAATCAGACGTCAGCAATTACGCTCTAAAGTTTTCGTCGAAGCCGGTGTACGGACGGACGCGGGCATGGAATTGACAGGCGCAGAGATTGTCGTGCAGTGCCTCCAGGCGGAGGAAGTCGAGTACGTCTTCGGCTATCCCGGCGGCGCGGTCCTGTTCATCTACGACGAGTTGTTCAAGCAGGACAAAGTCAAGCACATTCTGGTGCGCCACGAGCAGGGCGCGACGCATGCTGCGGACGGCTACTCGCGCTCAAGCGACAAGGTCGGCGTTGCGCTGGTGACCTCGGGGCCCGGCGTCACCAACGCGGTGACCGGAATCGCCACGGCGTACATGGATTCGATCCCGATGGTGATCATCACAGGGCAGGTGCCTACCCACGCGATCGGTTTGGACGCATTTCAGGAGTGCGACACGGTGGGCATCACGCGGCCCTGCGTGAAGCACAATTTCCTGGTAAAGGACGTAAAGGACCTCGCGATCACGATCAAGAAGGCGTTCTATCTCGCCAGGACCGGACGGCCCGGCCCGGTGCTCGTCGACATTCCCAAGGACGTCACCTCGGCCAAGTGCCCATTCCAGTACCCGGAAACGGTGACGATGCGCTCTTACAACCCAGTCGTGAAGGGGCATCCGGGTCAGATCAAGAAAGCGGTGCAGTTGCTCGCCGAGGCGAAGCGCCCCATGGTCTACACCGGCGGCGGCGTCATCCTCTCGGGCGCCGCGAAGGAGCTCACGAAGCTCGTGAAGCTGCTCGGCTTTCCGTGCACCAACACGCTGATGGGGCTGGGAGGCTACCCCGCAACCGATCCGCTGTTCCTCGGCATGCTCGGAATGCACGGCACCTACGAAGCCAACATGGCGATGCAGAACTGCGACGTTCTGCTTGCCGTCGGCGCGCGCTTCGATGATCGCGTCATCGGCAATCCGGCGCATTTCGGCCAAGTGCAGCGCAAGATCA
>WNFY01002573.1_pt1 | contig 17211 bp, 15 predicted proteins | sample 5400091 | NCBI WGS metagenome assembly WNFY01 (sample SAMN13153364, study PRJNA577476) | soil metagenome | isolation source: 60 cm soil or saprolite under grassland replicate 1 | place: USA:California | collected 2016-06-15
TGGGCCATTACCTCACCAACTAGCTAATCCGGCATCGGCCACTCCTATAGTGTGAGGCCTTGCGGTCCCCCACTTTCATCCGTAGATCGTATGCGGTATTAGCCCCGATTTCTCGGGGTTGTCCCCCGCTACAGGAAATATTCCGATGTGTTGCTCACCCGTTCGCCACTCTACTCGGGGTTGCCCCCTTTCGCGTTCGACTTGCATGTGTAAGGCATGCCGCCAGCGTTCAATCTGAGCCAGGATCAAACTCTTCAATTCAAATCCTGATCAATCGCTATGCGATTGCGCGAGCCCTGCGTTTTACCGCCGAGCCCGCTACTCACTCAAAGTCATTGCAAAGGTAAATAAAAAACCTTGCTAGACCTGGTGTGAGCTTGGGTTAATGCCTTGTGTGACACCCCACGCGCTTGTACGCGTTAAAGCCGGTGTCACTGGCTTCACCCAGCGCCCACACCTATCGGCTGTTTAGTTGTTAAAGAGCGTTCCCCGGGGCGGGGATCCTGCACACCCCAGGAGGGGTTGGTTGCGGGGATAGGATTTGAACCTATGACCTTCGGGTTATGAGCCCGACGAGCTGCCAGACTGCTCCACCCCGCGCCCGGTACAGAGGGGGGAATTATAGCGGCCGACGCGAAGTGCTGTCAAACCATTTTGCGCCGCAACAGAGTCTTGATTAGACACGCTCGGTCTCTCCGGAGCGCGGTTGCCAAACCATGAGACGCTTTTCCGCAAGACCTACTGCCCAATCCAGAACAAGAGCGAATGCGGTCAGCAGCAGGATGCCGGCCACCACCGTATTCATATCGAAAAAACCCTCGGCCTGATGAATCAGATAGCCGACACCCCTCGCCGATCCGAGATATTCGCCGACGACCGCACCGACGAAGGCGAGCCCGACCGCATTATGCAGGCTCGCGAATACCCAGCTCATTGCGCTCGGCACATAGACGTAACGCAGCAGCTGGCGCGGACTCGCACCGAGCATGCGCGCATTGGCGAGCACCACCGGGCTCACCTCGCGTACCCCTTGGTATACATTGAAGAACACGATGAAGAAGACGAGCGTCACACCCAAAGCGACCTTCGAGGCGATATCGAGTCCAAACCAGACGAAGAAGATCGGCGCCAGGATCACGCGCGGCATCGCGTTCGCAGCCTTGATGTAGGGATCGAGGATGGCCGAGGTCATGGGCGACAGTGCAAGCCACAATCCGACCGCGACGCCCAGCACGGTACCGATGAGAAACGCGAGCAGCGTCTCGACCAGCGTCACCCAGAGATGCTGATAGATGTCTCCGGACGCAAACCACTGCCACAGGCGCGCCAGCACCTTGACGGGCTCGCCGAAGAAGAATGCTGCCTGGTCCGGATTCGAAAAATAGAAGGGCGGCAACAGCGTCGGGCTCGTCAGGACGTACCAGACGGCAAAGCCCAGGATCACCAGCAGTCCTTGATAGATCCGCAGTTTCAGCCGATTGTTTCCTGCCTTATTGTTTGAGCTGTTGGGCATAGCCTTTCAGCACTTCTTCCTTCATTGCGTGCCATATCTTTGTGTGAATTTCGATGAAGCGCGGCACAAGGCGTATCTCCGCCACGTCGCGGGGGCGCGGCAGGTCGATTGCGTAGTCGCCGATCGGGTGCGAGGCCGGACCGGCCGAGAGCACCACGACCCGGTCCGAGAGCGAGATCGCTTCCTCTAGGTCGTGGGTGATGAACACCACGGACTTCCTGTCGGCGGACCACAGCTCGAGCAGTTCGTTTTCCATCAGCTGGCGGGTCTGGATGTCGAGCGCCGAAAAAGGCTCATCCATGAGCAGTATCTGCGGATTCAGGATGAACATCTGCGCGAGGGCCACGCGCTTGCGCATTCCACCCGAGAGCTGATGGGGGTAGCGTTTTTCGAATCCGGCCAGGCCTACGCGCTTCAGCCACTCCGCGCCCCGAGCGAATGCTTCCTCGCGCATCACGCCGCGAAACTCCAGTCCGGCAATGACATTTTCGATGGCGTTGCGCCAGGGCATGAGCGCTTCGCTTTGGAACATGTAGCCCGCTCGCGAGTTGATGCCGGCAAGCCGCATCCCGAAGACCGTCACCGTGCCGGCCGTAGGCTGGAGCAAGCCGGCGGCGACGTTGAGCAGCGTTGTCTTGCCGCATCCCGTGGGTCCCACCACCGAAACGAACTCGCCTCCGCCCACGCGCAGCGTGGTGTCGCGAACCGCGGTGTACCGGTCAAACGTATCGTCGCGTGAATCGAACGTGCATTCGATGTGTTCGAGCGCGAGGGCGGGAGACATGATAGGAGAAGTCTACCGCGCCGGCTTAACGGTATTTCGCATTCGCCCTTTTCACGAACTCGTTCGTGTAGGTGAGCTCGAGTTTGATTTCCTTTGCCTTCACCTCGGGATTGAAGGTCGGTATGACTTTGAGCGCGTTTCTCGCGCCGGCATCCGAGATGACTCCGTCCGGCGAGATGGCTTCCTTCACCTTGTTGAACGAGAACAGGTACAGCGCCTTGTCGGCGAGCAGATAAGACTCGGGAACCGTGCGGAGCACGTCCTGGGGAGAAGCGGACTGGATCCACCGGTCGGCGCGGACGATGGCGTTGGTGAGCGCTTGGACCGTGCCCGGGTTCTTTCGAATGAAATCGACCGGTGCATAGAGGCAACCCGCGGGCATCGGACCGCCCAAGACTTGCTCGGTTCCTCTCAGGGTTCGGGTATCGGCGATGATCCTGATGTCCCCATCCTGCTCGAGTTTGGTCATGACCGGATCGGTATTGGAAACCGCGTCGACTTGACCGCTCTTGACGGCAGTAATGGCCGTCGCGCTGAGGCCCACGCCTATGACGGAAATATCGGAGGGCTTGAGGCCTCCGGTGGAAATGAAGTGATTGAGGATCATGTGCGTGCTCGAGCCCGGCGCGGAAACGCCGACCTTCAGGCCTTTCAGGTCTTTCGGCGACTTATAGTCCTTCGCTCTGGCCGTGGCGATTCCGATTGCGATCTGTGGCGCCCGGCCTTGCTGCACGAAGCATTGGAGATACTGGCCCTTGGGCTGCATGTTGAGCGTGTGCTCGTAGGCTCCCGATACGACATCGGCGCTTCCGCCCACCACCGCCCTCAGCGCTTGCGAGCCTCCGGCAAAGTCGCTGATCGTCAAGCTCAGACCTTCTTCCTTGAAGTAGCCGAGTTGCTCGGCGATGGTGAGCGGCAGGTAGTACAGCGAGGCTTTTCCCCCGACGGCGATATGCACGTCCCTCTTCTCGAGCGCGCCTTGCGCGGTGGCGAACGCAGGCCAGGCGGCGATCAAGAGGGCATGCGTGAAGTTTCTAAGAATATGCATTGGTAATCTCCTGTAACTTTCCAATTCTAAGTTTGGAACAGGTTCCCCTGGGTGGGCCCAGGACGGCGGAATTTCGTGGTGTCCAGGCGGGTGCGTCCCCCTGCGTTCAAGCCCAGCCGCTTGCAGGCAAGCTCGAAGCGCTTGCTGAGCAGTTCCGCGAACTGCCCTTCCCCCTTCATGCGGCTGCCGAACCGCGGGTCGTTGTCCCTTCCGTCACGCATGTCGCGGATGCGCGCCATGACGTGTTTCGCCTTGAGCGGATAGTTCCGGTCGAGCCAGTCCTTGAAGAGATCCTTTACCTCCCAGGGAAGCCGTAGCAGCGTGTATCCGGCCATGCGCGCTCCCGCCTCGCTCACCGCCTCGAGAACCGCTTCCATGTCCTTGTCGTTCAAGAACGGGATGATCGGCGCTACCAAGGTGCCGCACGGGACGCCCGCGGCGCTGAGGCGACGGACCGTTTCGACGCGCCGGTAAGGCGCAGCAGCGCGCGGCTCCAGGGTGCGTGCGATCTCTCCGTCGAGCGAACCGATCGAGATGAAAACCTGTACCAGGCCTTCGCGCGCCATGGGTTCGAGCAGGTCGAGATCGCGTTCGATCAGCGAACCTTTAGTGACGATGCCCACGGGATGCCGAAATTCCCGCAGGACCTCCAGGATACCGCGGGTGATCCGATGCTCGCGCTCGATCGGCTGGTACGGATCGGTATTGGCTCCCAGCGCGATCAGCTCACAGCGGTAACCGGGGCGCGAGAGCTCCCTGCGCAACAAGTCGGCTGCGTTTTCTTTCGCGAACAGGCGCGTCTCGAATTCCAGACCGGGGGAAAGTCCGAGGTAGGCGTGACTCGGCCGTGCATAACAGTAGATGCAGCCGTGTTCGCAACCTTGATAGGGGTTGATCGACTGCGTGAAGGGGAGGTCCGGCGAGTCGTTGCGCGCGATGATCGAGCGCGCCAGCTGCAGCGTCACCATCGTTTCGGGTCGGGACTGGACGTCGGCTTCCGTTTCGCGGCTGCGCGCGAGCGTCTCGAAGCGCCCCTGCGGGTTGTCCGCGGCGCCGCGTCCCTTGATGCTCACGGGGCGCCCATATCGAATCAGTGAAGGCCGCCGGGAATCGGGTGCAGGTCGGTCGCTTTCCCGGCCTTGACGACCTGCCCGGGCAAATCGTGGCTGACAATCGCGCCGAGGCGCTTCGACACCGCGAGAAGCTTGTCGAGGTTCACTCCCGTCGTGTACCCCATGCATTCGAGCATGTGCACCAGATCCTCGGTGCAGATGTTTCCCGTCGCCCCCGGGGCGAACGGACAACCGCCCAGTCCGCCCAGGCAGGCCTCGTAATGCTGGACACCTGCCGCCAGTCCCGAGAGGACATTGGCAAGCCCCATCCCCCGGGTATTGTGGAAATGCAGGGCGAGCTCCAATCCGGGCCAGCGTTCCCTCACCTCGGTGCACAAATCCAGGACCTGCTTCGGATGCCCCATTCCGGTGGTGTCGGCAAGCGTGACGCTCCGGACTCCGAGCTCGACGTAGCGGCCGACGAATTGCATCACCCGCCCCGACGCCTGCTCGCCTTCGAACGGACAACCGAACGCAGTGGAAAGCGCGCCGGTCACGGCGATGCCAGTTCTCTTGAGCTCGCGCATGATTTCACTGAATCCTTCGAATGAAGCGTCGGTCGAACGGCGCACGTTGGCCCGATTGTGGGTTTCAGAAACGGAAACGACGAAGTTGACCTCGTCCGCGCGCGAGGCAATTGCGCGCTCCGCTCCTTTCAGATTGGCGATCAGGGCGACGTACTTCACCAGAGGGTTGCGCTTGATGCCCGCCATCACCGTCTCCGCATCGCACAGGTTCGGCACCGCCTTGGGTGAAACGAATGAAGTGACTTCGATCTTCGCCAGCCCCGTTTCCGACAGCGCATCGATCAGTTCGATTTTTTGTTCCGTCGGAACGAACTGCGGCTCGATCTGCAGGCCGTCGCGGGCGACCACTTCATGTATGTAGGTATGCTGCATGTGCGCGCGCTATATGGCCTTGCGTTCCCTGAGGCCGGCAATTTCCGTCTCGCTGTAGCCATGGGCGGCGAGCACTGCTGCGGTGTGCTCGCCGAGCTCGGGGCCTACCGAATCGATGTCGCCCGGCGTGGACGAGAGTTTGGGCACGACGCCCGGCACCTTGATCGGCGTGCCGTCCTTGAGCCTGACTTCGCGGATCATGTCCCGGGCCAGATACTGCGCGTCGCCGACGATGTCGGCCATGCTGTAGATCTTGCCGTTCGGAACTTGCGCATCATTGAGAATTCGCAACAAGTCCCCGGCGTCGTATCTGGCCGTCCACTCCCCGATCGCCCGATCGAGCTCCTCGGCGCGCATCGCCCGCCCGGCATTGTCGGAAAGCGACGGGTCCCCGGCAAGATCGGCGCGCTCCATCACGTTCATCAGGCGCTTGAAGATGCTGTCGGCGTTCGCGCCGATCACCACGTGCTGCCCGTCGCGCGTGAGATAGGTGTTCGACGGGACGATGCCGGTGAGATTGCTTCCGGTGCGCTCGCGCAGCTCCTTGAACACGTCGTACTCGGGCAGTGCTCCCTCCATCATGTTGAAGACAGCTTCGTACAGCGCGACATCCACGACCTGACCCTTGCCCCCATCGGCTTCCCGATGGCGCAAGGCCATGAGCACGCCGATGACGCCATGCAGCGCGGCCAGCGCATCGCCGATCGAAAGGTTGGGCCGCACCGGAGGCCGGTCTGGGAAACCGGTGACATAGCGCAGTCCGCCCATCGATTCGCCGATCGCGCCGAACCCGGCCTGATCGCGGTACGGCCCGGTCTGTCCGAATCCGGAAAGCCGCAGCATGACGAGCCCGGGGTTCTGAGCCGCGAGCTGTTCGTAGCCTAGCCCCCATTTCTCCAGCGTCCCGGGGCGAAAGTTCTCGATGACGACGTCGGCGCCCCGCGCGATCCTGCGAACCACGTCTTGCCCCTCGGGGGTCCGCAGATTGACGGTGATCGATTTCTTGTTGCGGTTCTGCACGTGCCACCACAGCGACGTGCCCTGGTGGACTTTTCTCCATTTGCGCAGCGGATCGCCCTCGGGCGGCTCGATCTTGATCACTTCGGCGCCGAACTCCGCGAAGAATTTCCCGGCAAAGGGCCCGGCGATCAGCTGTCCCAGCTCGATCACCTTCAACCCTTCCAGGGGTTTTGTCACAGCAGCCTGCGCTCGACGAAAGCCTGCGCCAGAGTCCCGGTGTCGACGTACTCCAGCTCGCCGCCAACCGGAACGCCACGCGCAATCCGGGTAACGCGCAGGTCGCGGCCCTTGAGCATTTCGCCGATGTAGTGGGCGGTCGCCTCGCCTTCATTGGTGAAATTGGTCGCGACGATGACTTCCTTGACCTCCCCGTCGGCCAGGCGCCGTTGCATGACGTCGAGCCCGATCTCACGGGGTCCGATGCCGTCGAGCGGCGAAAGACGGCCCATGAGCACGAAATAAAGGCCGCGATACGCCAGGGTCTGCTCCATCATGAGCAGATCCCCCGGAGTTTCGACCACGCAAAGCTGGGAAGGATCGCGCCGGGGAGACCCGCACAACGCGCACAGCTCAAGCTCCGTGAAGCTGTTGCACTTGGCGCAGCGGCGAATGCTCTGCAGCGCCCCGTTCAGCGACTGCGCGAGCTTCGCCGCCCCCGTCTTGTCGTACTGCAGCAGATGATAGGCGATGCGCTGCGCAGACTTGGGCCCGACTCCCGGGAGGCAGCGCAGCGCCTCGATCAGCTCTTCCAGAGCGGTGGGCGACTTCATCTGGTTCGGTCAGAACGGCAGCTGCATCCCGGGAGGCAGACCGAGACCGCCGGTCAAGGCCGACATCCTTTCCTGGACCGCCGCCTCGACTTTGCGTGCGGCGTCGTTGACCGCCGCGGCGACGAGATCCTCGAGCATGTCCTTGTCGTCGGCCAGCAAGGACGGATCGATGTTGACCCGCTTGACATCGTGCCTGCAGGTCATCGTCACCTTGACCATGCCCGCTCCCGACTGCCCCTCCACCTCGATCGAGGCGAGCTCGTCCTGGAGCTTGCGCATGTTCTCCTGCATTTGCTGGGCTTGCTTCATCAAGCCCGCAAGTTGTGCCTTCATCGAAATGTCTCCGTCACTTTGTCGGTCACTGCGCGGGCTTGATCGATGACTCGACGATGGTCGCGTCGAAATTCTCGATCAGGTCGCGCACGAATGCATCTTGGTTGACTGCGGCAGCCGCTCGATCGCGGGCGGTGTTGCCGGTTGTTTCTCTTATCGTCACGGTCAGGCGCACGGGCTTGCCGAAGCGCTCCTGCAGGGCCGCGCGAAGCTTTTCCTGGTAGCTCCTTTCCGCGAGGTGCTTCGCCGCCGGAGGCACGCAAAGCTCGATCGCTTCGCCGTCGAAACTCCCGAGCTCGCTTGCCTGAGCGAGCTGTTTCGCGATACCGCCGAGATCGAGCGAATTGGCGAGCTTGGGCCAATCGCCGTCGAACGACGCCCGGGCAACCGCCTGCCGATCCCCCGTCGGCGTTGCCGCTTCAGGGGGCTCGCCCCCTGCCGAGCCGCTGCGCTGCGATTCGCCGGCTTCGCGCATTCCCGGGGCAAAGGCGAGCATGCGCAGGAGCGCCATCGTGAAACCGGCGAATTCATCGGGCGCAAACGGAAGATCCTGCCGTCCGTGAATCGCGATTTGATAGCAGAGCTGGACCTCTTCCGGATCGAGCCTCCGGCCGAGAGCGACCAATCGCTCGCGCGACCCTCCCTCTGCGTCAACGGCCTCCGGCGCCGCCTGCGCGAGAGCGACGCGATGCAAGAGCGCGCCGAGATCGGCAAGCGCGCCGTCGAACCCGATGCTACGGGACCTCATGTCCTCTGCAATCGCCAGCACGGCGGCCGAATCGCCGCGCGCGAGCCCTTCGAGGATCGAGTACAGGAAGCTGTCATCGATCGTGCCGAGCATGGCGCGCACGGCCTGCTCCGTGACGTTTCCGGCGCTGTACGCGATCGCCTGATCGAGAAGCGACAGGGCGTCGCGCATGCTCCCGCGCGCGCACTCGGCCAGCAGCCTGAGCGCGCCGGCCTCGGCTGGGAACTTTTCCTCCGCGAGTATGGCCTCGAGGTGAGCCGCGATCGCCCGCGAAGGCATCTGCTTGAGGTTGAATTGCAGGCAGCGGGAGAGCACCGTCACCGGGATCTTCTGGGGATCGGTCGTCGCGAGAATGAACTTGATGTGTTCGGGCGGCTCCTCGAGAGTCTTCAGCATCGCGTTGAACGCCGAGGTGGAGAGCATGTGGACTTCGTCGATGACGTATACCTTGAATCGCCCGCGGGTCGGTGCGTACACTGAGTTCTCCAGAAGCTGGCGCATCTCGTCCACCCGGGTGTTGGTTGCCGCGTCGACTTCTATCAGGTCGATGAAGCGGCCCGCGTCGATTTCCACGCAGGCCGAACACTTCCCGCAAGGACTGGAGCTGATTCCCGCCTCGCAGTTCAGGCATTTGGCGAGGATGCGAGCGAGGGTCGTCTTGCCCACACCGCGGGTTCCGGAAAATAAGTACGCGTGATGCAGGCGCTTCTGATCCAGCGCGTTGCGCAGCGCTTTGACGACGTGCTCCTGCCCGACCAGCGACTCGAACGTGCGCGGACGCCACTTGCGAGCGAGAACCTGGTAGGACATGACGGCTTTCTCTCGATCCTCGATGCCAAATAGGTGGCGAGCCTTACCCCCGGCACTTGCAGCGATTGGCTGTGGCTGCTTCCTTCCGGACCTGACCCGGTTCACCAGGCTGCAATGCGGGGAGGCCCGCCGTAATCGTTTGCGGCTCGAAAGCCGCATTCAGGGAATTATAAGGCGTTTATCACCGAACCCGCGCCGGCGCCCGCCTGTTCCGCGGAATCCGGATCGCGCTATGATGGCGACGAAAAACTCGGAGGAGAGAATCATGGTCCGATTCGCAAGGCGGAGCGGAGCTCGATTCCGCGCCCTGCCCGGAATCGCCGCAGGCCTGCTATCCGCCGCCTTCGGAGTCTCGCCGCTCCCGGCGGCCGCGCAATCGGCCGACTCCTTCCCGACCCGGCCGATAAAGATCCTCGTTCCCTACGCCCCGGGCGGCGCAACCGACATCATCGCCCGAATCGTCGCCGCGAAACTCACCGAGTCGCTGGGCCAGAGCGTCCTCGTGGAAAACCGCCCGGGCGCTTCCGGCAATCTCGCTCTGGAAGCCGTCGCGAAAGCCTCCGCCGACGGCTACACCCTGTTCGTCGGCAACGTCTCCACCAACACCATCAACGAGAACACATTCGCGCATCAGCTGCAGATCAAGCCGTCTCGCGATCTGGTGGGCATCGCGAAACTGGTCGAAATTCCGCACATCATCGCAACGACGGCGGGCTTTCCCGCCAACTCGCTCGCCGATCTGATCGCGCTCGCGAAAAAGGACCCCGGAAAGATCAACTACGCGTCGGCGGGCCTGGGAAGCTACCCTCACCTCGACATGGAAAAACTGATGAAAACCGCGGGCATTCAGATGACCCACATCCCGTATAAGGGCGGAGCGGGCCAGATGATCCCGGCGATCATTTCGGGCGAGGCGCCCGTTGCCTTTCTCAACCTGTCCTCTGCATTGCCGCACGTGCGCTCGGGGAGGATGAAGGCGATCGCCACCACCGCGCCGGGACGCCTCGCCGAGCTTCCCAACGTGCCGACCATGGCCGAACAGGGGTTTCCCGGGATCGGCACCAACGCGTGGCAGGGGATGTTCGCGCCCGCTGCGACGCCGAAGCCGATCGTCGACAAGATCTACCAGTCGGTCGCGGCGGTCCTGTCGAACCCGCAGATGAAGGAGCAATTGTCCAAGCAAATGCTCGACGTTACGCTCTCGCCCTCGCCGGCGCAGTTCCAGCAGCTGGTGGAGAAGGAAACGCGCGCGTGGGGCGATTTCCTGCGCGAGGCAAAAATCAAGATCGAGTAAGCAAGAGGCAGCGTTGGCAAAAACAAGAACGCCAAGCGATCGCGTATCGCAGCCGCGCTTCGAGCTCCTCGTCGAGAAGGACATCGAAATTCCGATGCGCGACGGAGCGCGTCTGAAGGCCGACGTGTTCCGTCCGAAATCCACTGACCGCTTCCCGGTCATCATCAACCTGGGTTCCTACCAGAAGGACAAGCTGTGGATTCCGCCTCACGATCTGGAGGAGGCGCCGAACCCCCACATGAACTGGGAGACGGTGAATCCGCTGTGGTGGGTGCCGCGCGGTTACGTCGCTCTCCGCGTCGACGGCCGCGGCTCCGGAAAATCCCCCGGCAGGACCGATCCCTGGTCGCCCTCCGAGTCGCGCGATTTCTTCGACGCCATCGAGTGGGCGGGAAGACGGTCCTGGAGCAACGGCCGGGTCGGCACGAACGGCATCTCCTACTACGCGATGACGCAGTGGCTGGTCGCGAGCCTCAGGCCGCCGTCGCTGAAAGCGATGATCCCCTGGGAAGGCGCCGCGGACATGTACCGCGACTTCGGCTATCACGGCGGAATCTTCTCCTTCGGCTTCGCCACCAACTGGTGGAACAATCACATGGCCCACCATCTGCTCGGCAAACCTCAAGGCTCCGCGACCGACGCGTTCTCCACGCCCTGGCTGTGGGATTACATGCGCAACAACCTCGATGGGGAATGGTGGCGGGGCCGGCGGGCGCTCTGGGAGAACATCGACGTTCCGCTACTGAGCGCCGGCAACTGGAGCGGCATGGGTTTGCACTTGCGCGGCAACACCGAAGGCTACGTTCGCGCTGCATCGAAACACAAAAAGCTGCGCATTCACGCCGGCACGCATTACCACCCGTTCTACTCCGAGGAAGGCCGGACCGACCAGCTGCGCTTTTTCGATCACTGGCTCAAAGGCAGCGACACCGGAATCATGCGCGAGCCCCCGGTGAAGCTCCTCATCCGCAAGGGCGGTCATGGAAATTACGAATGGCGCGAGGAGAAAGAGTGGCCGCTCGCGCGCACCCGCTGGACGAAGTTCTACCTCGAGCCGCGCGCGAGCGGCGCCGGAGAGACGCAAGGATCGCTCGTCACCGAGGCGCCGAAAAAAGCCGGCTCGCTGTCCTACCCGGCGAGCGGCATGACCAAGGCGGGCGTCGCCTCGGCATCCTGGACGTCCACGGTGCTCCCCGGCGCCCTGGCGCAGCTCGGCGTTTCCTTCGAGACCTCACCTCTTGGTGCCGATACCGAGGTGACGGGGCCCGTCGTGCTGGTGCTGTGGGTCTCCAGCACCACCGAAGACATGGACATTTTCGCGACGCTGCGCAACATCGCTCCGAGCGGCGAAGACGTTTTCGAACTGGGCCAGCAGAGCCAGCCCGTCCCGGTCGCCAAGGGCTGGCTGCGCGCGTCGCACCGCAAGCTCGACCCGTCGCTCACCCTGCCCTATCGCCCCTACCACACGCATGAGGATCGCCAGTGGTTGAAGGCCGATGAAGTGGTTCGCATCGACGTGGAGATCTGGCCGACCTGCATGGTGTTCGAGAAAGGCCATCGCATCCGGCTCGACATCCAGCCCCGCGACGGCGTGGGCAGCTTTCCATACACGCATTACGGCGCGGACTACAACACCGGGACGAACGTGATTCACACCGGGGGAAGCCGCGCCTCCCATCTTCTGCTTCCCATCGTTCCACGCAAGTAGGCGTTCCGCGGTTACCATGGCGCAGAATAATTCTTAAGGGGAGACCCATGGCTCTGCCGTCCACCGATCGAGAAGCAGCGGCAAACGTCGCCGGTCCCGGGAAACGCCACCCGCTCGAATTCACCGCCACCGCCGGCGAATACTTCCGCATCTGGATCGTCAACCTCGCCCTCACCATCGTCACGCTGGGCATCTACTCGGCCTGGGCCAAGGTGCGCAAGCGCCGCTATTTCTACGGCCATACCCGGATCGACGGTGAAAGCTTCGAGTACCGAGCGAACCCGGTCGCGATTCTGAAAGGGCGGCTCATCGCGGTGGCCTTGTTCGCGGTCTTTTACGCGATCAGCCACTATGCGCCGCTCTACATCTGGGCCATCTATCTCGTGCTGCTCTTCGTCGGTCCCTGGCTGGTGGTGCGCTCGCTCGCCTTCAACGCCTACAACACCGCCTACCGAAACGTGAGGTTCACCTTCTCCGGCACCTACAGGACTTGCCTCGGGCTGGTGCTCGGCTATGCGCTGCTCACCCTGGTCACCCTCGGCCTCGGCTTTCCGTTTCTGCGCCGCCGCCTGGTCCAGTTCGCGGCGGTGAGCCATTCCTACGGCACGACGCGCTTCGCGCTCGCCGAAGGCTTCAAAAAGCTCTTCGTCCGCCCGTATTTCGTGGCGATCGGCGTCTCCATCCTTCTCGGCGTGGTGCTGGTCGCCTTCTTTGCGGCGGTGGGCGTGATCGCCGGCGCACCCGCAAAACCTGGCACGGGCAATCCGGGCTGGGTGCCCACGGCGATCATCGCCGGTGTCGTGATGTTCTATGCGCTCCTGTTCCTGCTGGTCGCCTACATCAAGGCACGCACCGTGAACGCGGTCTGGAACCATCTGAGCATCGGACCGGTGCGCTTCGAATCCGCGCTGCGCGCACGCGACCTGATCTGGCTCTATTTCAGCAACTTCCTCGCGGTGGCACTGACGATCGGCCTCGCCACGCCGTGGGCTGCGGTGCGGGCGATGCGCTACCGCGCTTCGAAGACGACCGTTATCGGGTCCGGCCCGCTTGACGGCTTCGCGCAGGCCGAAGCGCAGCGGGTCAGCGTCGCCGGCGAGGAGGTCGCTGACTTCTTCGACATCGACCTCGCGCTGTGATCGAGTTCGAAGCCGTCTACTACGACGGCCGGACCTCGGCGCGCAAGCCGGTGCGCGTGCGCGGATACACGCTGGTGATTCAGGTCGTCGGCGAGGGGCTGCGCCTCGACGTCCCGCTCGGCAAAGTGCGCGTCGATCCTCCCGTCGGCGGCACCCGCCGGGCGCTGCATCTGCCGGACGGCGCGCAGCTCCAGACCGACGATCACGACGCGGTGGAAACCCTGTTCCCTCGCGCCCATGCGCTCGAGGGCTGGGTCCATGGCCTGGAGCGGCGCTGGCCCTACGCGCTCGCGGCCCTGGCGGTGACCACGTTATTCGCCTGGTGGAGCGCAGTCGACGGCCTGCCGCTGGCGGCGAAGATCGTCGCCGGCTTCGTGCCGGTGGCGTGGGAGGCGAAGCTCGGCGAGCAGACGCTGGAATTCTTCGAAGGGAGGCTGTGTCGGCGGAGCGCGCTCGGCGCCGCGCGCCAGCAGGCGCTGCAGCAGCGCTTCGCGAGACTCACGGCGGGGCTGGCCGACGCATATTCCTACCGCCTCCTGCCGCGCGACTGCCGCGGAGTCGGTGCGAACGCCTTTGCACTGCCCGGCGGGACAGTCGTGATGACCGATGCGCTCGTGAAGCTGGCGCAGAGCGACGACCAGATCTCCGCGGTGCTGGCGCACGAGATCGGGCACGTGCGCCACCGTCACGGCTTGCGAATGGCACTGCAGGCCGCAGGGCTCGCCGCCCTCGCCGCCGCGCTCTTCGGCGACGCCACCTCGGTCACCAGCCTCGCGACCACGCTCCCGGTGGCGCTTCTCCAGAGCGGTTATACGCGCGAGCTCGAGACCGAGGCCGACGACTACGCGTTCCGGCGCTTGAGGGAGATCGGGCTGTCGCCGAGGGCGTTCGCCGAAATCATGCTGCTTTTGGAAAAAGATCACAAGAAGAGATCCGGCGGAGATTCCAAGGATTACTTCTCGACCCATCCGGCTACCGCGAAGCGCATCGAGCGCGCGCTAACCGCCCCATGACATCTCATTTCTTCCCGCCGTCAAGCTCGTAAGCGTCGTGCGACTCGGTGTGGACGTGCACGCCGGTGCCCGCCGACTGCACGTCGCCGCTCACCATGTGCAGACGGTTGCCGACGACCGCGCCGGCCAATCCGTGGCGTGAGACAGGTAACGAAGGCAGTGTCTGCCAGGTGTTGGTCGCCGGATCGTAGGCTTCGAACGAACGGAGCGTGGCCATCATGCGGTAATCCTGATACTCGCCTCCCGTTACATAAATGCGTCCGCCATAGACTCCCGCCGCTCCGGCGCTGCGTGCGGTAGGCATGCGCGCCAGGCCTTGGCTCCACGAATCCGTTGCCGGATCGTAAGCCTCGACGACACCGACGTTGTTGCTGCCCCCGGGATTCATGAACGCTGCGCCGAGCCGCCCACCGATGACGTAGACTTTCCCGCCCGCTGAGCCGGCAACGGCATGGTTGCGCGGGGTCGGCATCGGGGCGCGCTCGCGCCAAGTGTTGGTTGCGGGATCGTACTCCTCGATCGTTCCGACAGACGTATGCGGCCGCAAAGGATGCACGGACGGCTGATTCGGACCTGGCACGGCGCCGCCGATAACGTATATCTTGTCGCCGACCGACGCCGCGACCGGCGACCCGCGCTTGGTGGGCATCGGCGCCAGCGCTTTCCAATTGTCTGTCGTGGGATCGTATTCCCACGCGTTTTCGATCGGCACCCAGGCTGGCGGGCCGGACTGCGGAAGGACGAAGCCGCCGAACGCGTAGATCTTGCCCTTGTGCTCGGTAAAGGAAACGTGATGCGCCGCGAGCGCCATCGGCTTCTTCTTCGCCCACTTGTCGGTGATGGGATCGTATTCGTAAACCATTCCGATCGGCTTGAAGCCCGGAGCGTAACCGCAGAACACGTACATCTTGCCGCCAGCCGAGGCTCCGAGCAGCTCTTCCGCCGGTTCCGGAAACGCGGCGAGCTTCGTCCACTTCCCTTGAGCGAAAGCCCCACTCGCGCACAGCAGACAGGCGAGCGCAGCCAACAGAGTACGTATGAAAGTCATGATCTCCTCCTAGCTTGGATACTGTACTACAAGCCCGCCCGGTTTTTCGCCTTCACCGCCCTGTTCACCACGTTCAGCGGCCACTCTCCCGAAAGCACGCGGCGAACTTCGCTCGGCGCTCCGGCCTGAAGTCCCGCCATCGCCTGCTCGCTGTACCAGGCGACGTGCGGATTGAGGATGACGTTGTCGCGGCCGCGCAGAGGGTGAGGATCGGGAAGCGGCTCGGGGTCCACCGTATCGAGCGCGGCGCCCGCGATTTGCTTCGCGTCCAGGGCGCGAACCAGCGCATCGGTATCGACGATAGGCCCGCGCGCGCAGTTGATCAGGACGGCCGTCCGCTTCATTTTTCCGAATGCGGCCTCGCCGATCATCTTGCGCGTCTGCGGGGTGAGCGGCGGATGCAGGGACACGAAATCTGAATCGCGCAGCAGCGTGTCTAGATCGACGGCTTTTCCCGGGACCTCGAACTGTCCCTCTTTCACGAAAGGATCGCTGTAGTGCACAGCGAGGCCGAAGGCCGCCGCCCGCACCGCGACCGCTCGCGCGATGTTGCCGAAGCCGACCAGGCCGAGCGTCCGCCCCGCGAGGCGATATATCGGCTTGCCCGGGGGCACTTCCCAGCGGCCGGCCCGTACCATGCGGTCGTAGAACGGGATCTTGCGCGCGGACGCGAGGATCAGCGCCATCGTCTGTTCCGCCACCTCCTCGATGCAGTAAGTGGGATTGTTGGTGACGATGATGCCGGCCTGCGTCGCGGCGTCCAGATCGATGGTGTCCACGCCTATGCCATACCGGGCGATGATCTTGCACCTGGGCATGCGCGCCATCACCTCGGCGGTGATGGGACCCGCGTAAGTGTTGAGTAGGGCGTCGCAGCTCTCGGCTTCCGGGAGGAACTCCTCGGGTTTCTTTGTTTTCAGCGGCACGATATCGGCGAGCGCGCCGAGCGTGCGCTGCTCCACCTCCAGCGACTCCCAGACGTAATCGGTGATCACCACCTTAGCTCTGGCAGTCACGTTTTTCGTTGATCCCAGCGCACTACTCCCGCGACACCGTCCACGGCGACCATCGAACCGTCCGGAATGCGCCGCGTCGCGTCGAGCACGCCAAGCACCATCGGAACGCCCCGCTCGCGCGCCAATGAGGCGAGATGCGAAGTGCTCCCGCCCAGCTCGGCGACGACGCCGGCGACGCGCGGCAGGATCTCGGCGAGCGCGGGGCCGGCGACGGTGGTGACGAGCACGTCACCGGGCGCGACCCGCGCAAGCTCGCATTCGCAGTTGATCACGCATGCGCGCCCTGTCCCCCAGCCTATTCCAGCGGGGTGGCCGCTGAGCCGCGGGTGATTCAGCCAGATCTCGTCGGGAACGGCGGCGGGCTGCATGTGCAGCGGCCGCGCCTGCATCAGCTTGATCCCCGAGTCGTCGAGCGCCCATTCGATCTCGACCGGCATTCCGACGACTTTTTCCGCTTCGCGCATCAAGCGGCCGAGCTCGCGCACCTCGGACTCGTTCAGGCACGGCGCGGCGAAGAGCGGCCTGCGCGAGGCCCGCGCGCTGTGCACGCAGCCGATGTGCCGGTATCTGAGGCCGACGCCGGATTGCTTGAGCGCGCCCGAGCGATCGAGCACGTAACGGTCGGGAACGACTTCGCCCTGCGCAATTGCCGCGCCCAGCCCGTGCGCTGCATTGACCAGCATCTCGCCGTCCGCGGTGCGCGACAATCCTCCGCCGGCAGCCCGCGCGGGAACGAGCGGCTGCAGCAGGAGCGCCATCGCGGTGTCGGCCGGATCGAGGCCGTGCGTCGCCATGTAGCGCAGCGCGCGAGTGGACCACAATGCCGCCCAGCAGGCGCGCACCGCGGTGAGGAATTCGGCCTCATCCTCCAGGCCGAGATAGCTCTCGAACTGTCCGGCAAAGCTTGACCCGTGGCGGTCCTCGACCAATGCGGATGAGCGCACCACGCCCGGTGC